>Ga0209780_1002327_pt1 | contig 13423 bp, 7 predicted proteins | sample WorMetexBAHAMAS2_FD_187384 | JGI IMG/M metagenome (GOLD analysis project Ga0209780, IMG submission 187384) | Marine gutless worms symbiont microbial communities from Max Planck institute for Marine Microbiology, Germany - Inanidrilus exumae... | ecosystem: Host-associated > Annelida > Digestive... | reverse complement strand
GTTCTGTGATCACTTGTTGTAATAACAGCAACGGGTATTAGCATTGGACAGCCGGTGACGTCATGAGTCCAGAGGTGGTAAGGAAAGAATGCAGTCAGGCCACTGGTTAGGCTTAGTGATTTGTGTTTTCTTCTATGCTTAGACACTGATGACTGGGTGACCGGAGGGACATCCGACCCGTAAAAAAACCTGTTCCACTAATCCAAGTTTTTTTCCCGAACAGATGAAGAAGGACCTTGGGGGGGGGAGGGGTGACCCAGGTTCACCAGGAAAAGCCAGAAGTAGTAATAGTGTATCTACAATAGAAATTACTCACACGAAATGCAAACTTCAGAACATCACCAGCAGTTGCAGGACGAGTCAGCAGAAACAAACTGATAAGCAGCTCTCGTACGTCCACAAAACCATTCTACAAGCACAGAAGACACATATATACACACATTCACCATGGCAATTTTAATAATGCCATGTCAGTTATTGGCTGTAATAACCGAGCAACTTTTGCCACATGCCCCTGCTAATGCCATTATTCTGTCAATGATTTATACAGGTCCAAGCAAGAATCGAACCTAAGTCAACTGAATGAGTACCCACTAACTTATCCACGGCAGCAAAGCCCACATAGGCAAAGTTCAAATCGTCAACAGCAGTAAAAGGCCAATATAAAAGGTAAAAGATAAAATTTTCCCATACTCATTACCAAGCGTTGGGCCCGGAGCTGATCCCGGTGTACAGGCAGTCAGCCCGCAGTTGACTTGAAGCTATCCACCCGGCGGTAGGCTGCTAATAATTTCCGCCAGGCGTGCAGTTACCTTCCCAGCCGAAGAGTGTCACCGGCTATCGGCCGGTACCAAATTATACTGCTTGGTGACAGAGGCACATGCGTGTGAGCAGCTTGCCCAAGGCTGTTAACTGGAAGCGGACAGGCCGAGATTCGAACCCATAATCTTTAGGATCGTGAGCGAACGCTCTACCGTTAAGCCACACAGGCCACAACCGTAGTAGATGCAGCAATACAATGCGCTTTCCATCGAGCCATGGATGAACCCTGTGCGTTACCCCAAAGGATGGCTCAAAGAATTTTTAGATCGCCCGTTCACAGTCGCCCGTTCTGTGAACGGTCGAACTTATGATCAGGACGAAGTACGACCAATGCCGGCCGGGGTCAGTAGAATGGGTTAGCCAATATACCTGTTTGTAAAGAGAGAACAGCTGCTTGCAGACACAGTCTGACAAATGTGGCGCCAAAATGTCGCGGAATTTCACCATGTTACAGCAGGACAACTTGGACCATCTCACTGCGCTATCAATCTTGTCAATCAGCGTCTGATCAACCGACACCCTGTCAAACGCACAACATCAACAAAATCATGAAAACAGATCTAATTCTGCTTCTCTTTAGTCTCAATCATGTCAAACAATTAAAAGCAAATTTTTACAATCAATCCCAACAAAATCACTAACAGACTTTTCGTTCATTGATGCGTTTGGAAGCAGCATCACAGAAACTGTTACGGAAGCCTTCATTTCAGAGTATTTTGAATCTCAAATAATCTGCAATTGCCCAATGTCCAGACCAATTAAGCAACCCAAGTGGTCTTTCTTTAACTGCACTCAGAAATTCTACAGAAAAAAGTCGGTGAAAATGTGATAAGTTCGGAACTACAAGGTCAAAAAGTGAGCAACCAGTAAAATTTTGTCTCAACTAATAGACTACTTCAACATAAAAAGGAGTCTATCTAATATCATACTATATCTGTTCTACATACTTGGATTTTCTGAAGAGAAGATGTGTGTTGACAAGTACTGAAGACGGCTGCAGACCGAGGCTGACCACATGTGAGATGATGTCTCCATCCTCATATGTGTGCTCAGTGGTGGGAACACCCAGTGCCCTGCACACGCCAACCTTGATACAAGTTGTAGTCCAAACTCCTTTGCAATTGTCCAGAACAACCAGCAGTTCATCCATCCAAGTCGTCTTCCTATCTCCTAACCAATACTTACTTACCTATCGACTACAGTCCGGTTCCTGCCCACACCTGATCGTTCCTCGAACTTGGCCCAGCACCATTGGCGATCGATCATTTCGTGTGACTGTGGCGCAAGCAGGGAATAATCTTCCTACCAACGTCACTGCATCAACTTCTCTACCATCTTTCAAGAGACAACTTAAAACATTTTTATTTACCAGATCTTTCCCATCACTTTAAATTGCTTTCTTATATTTGTGTACCGTGTCCTAGAAGCTACTTAGCTTATGCCACATTAATCAGTACGTTCTACTACTACTACTATCTACTCCCTTTTTAATGACCAATTTTTCCAGGCAAACATGGGTCGGCCACCCACTGGTTTCTCCTGCCAATGTTTCCAGAAGATAAGTGGCCCTACCGGCCACCCAGTCAACAGTACAAAAGAAATAAACAACAAACACTGATCCCAAACTGGTGTCGTCCATTTTTCATCTGCCACCGAAAGTCTGAGGTTAGCAGCCTTGCACACTTTACACTGGATCTCTGATGCCAGTACCCGGTGTTGTCTAACCAGTGCCAATCAAATTCCATATGTAGTTACATCAGTAAAAAGAGCAGCAGGTGCACTAACCATAACCCTATTCTTCCAAAATTTAATCAACTACTCACTGGTCTACAGTCTACCTATTCCCCAAATTTCATGAAAATCCATTCCACTAATGTTTGAGTTATCCTGCCAGCAAATAAAGAAACAAACGGACAAAATGGTGGTGCAAACAGTACCCCTGCCAAAAGTGGCACAAGTAACGATATCACTAATACATACACAGTGACAATTACTACAACGTAATAATAAGAGAAGAGGTGACAGCATTTCTCTGGAAATGTTTCGTAAACCAACAACTAACAGGTATTACTTTGACATGACTGCCCGGACGTTTCTCGCAAACAATGAAGCGTCTTTCTTCTCATCGTCTGAAGGCACGTATACTGGTAAGAACTACACACGCACAGAACATACAGCTTTGCTACACCTTTAATCAAATCTATTCTCATCACTACTACTACCGTTTTTTCCAGCTCAAACTGGGTCAGCCAGTTCCTCTTGAGTCCTCCTGATCCTGTTCTGCAAGAGAACGTCTGGAGAATAGTGGAAAAGTAATTTTTACAGGATGAACGTTCTTCCTGTAAAAATTATAGTTTAACGTCCCTTTGCAGCAAAAATATGGCTATATCAGAGAAGAAAGGTCAGGGGTGGACAGCTATCACTACCCAGTGAAGGAAAGCCAGCAATATATTAACCTCAACCCTGGTCACCTTTTTGTTCAGCAGCCACCCAAAAAGGGAAAGGGATCGACAGGATCATTTAGAGTATTACGCCAGCACCTACAACACGGGGAGACATAATCACACTGCAAGACAACACTAAATCAAGTACAACAAAAACAACTAAAAATACATATAACACAAAATCAACACACAAAAAGACTAAGCCAGGTTTAGTCGCCTCCTACGACATCTGGTCTGGAAACGGAGTGAGACTATTCTGTTAGAATAAGGGATGGAAAAGCAAGAAAATAGACGAAGCAGAACAGAAAGGAAAAAAGGGAAAAATAAAAGATACTAAAGATAAAGCAGAAGGTGGGAAAGTGAAGAAATAATGGTGGGAGATTGCCCCGAGACCACACGAGTACAAAGCAATGCCAAACCTGTGACCTGGCACCATCCTTACTTCCTGCACCGCAGAGCTCCTGATGGAAGGGATGTTGGTCCGTTTACGCCAGTACCACTATGGCAAATCTATTCTCACTACAGAATTATAATGTGCTACATACTTGGCACTGATGTTGGTTAGCCAACAATTCATTTTAGGCCCAACAACATAAAGGCTGTTACCATCAACATTTTATTATAATTCAGCCTGTAAGCCCATTAACTCATTTTACCGTCCCACCCAGGGTGGAAGGCTGAGTCGACCTAGGTGCACAGCCAGCCCATGCCCAAAGCTACATACTGCAGTAGCTGTTGTTAAGCCAGCAGTATGGTCGAAATTGGGTCATCTCACACCACTAGACCACTGAAACCAACCGGCCATATTTATTTCAACTATACCTAAACAAACAGTCAATGCAGATGAAACAAAGCTCTACAACAACCTCAATCTCAACGCTGTTGTGCAAGCTTGTAAACGTGTACCACAGCGTTCTCAGTCTACACACACACACACACACACACACAGACACACACACACAGACACACATCAGCAATATCAGCATCCTCAATCTACACACACACAGACACACACACACACACACACACATACAGACACACATCAGCACTATTAGCGTCCTCAATCTACACACACAGACACATATTTAGACAAGACATTACCACTACACACTAACACACACACACAAACAATATTCAGACAAGACGCAACCATTGTTATCACAACACACTCCATTTTATTCCAGATTTCTGCATCCTCTCTGGACAAACCGAATATTTTCACTTCCTCTTTTAGCAAGTATGTCGGTCTTCCTCACCGTGGGGCCAAAAGTGTATGCTGACCACATCACATGCTGCCCCCTGGTGAGTCATAGTGAGTATGCCAATGGAACAGACAGACAGACAGACAGACAGACAGACAAACGCCAGACCATTACTACACTATATGTGGCAAAGTCCTCAGATGTATTGCTCCAAGCTGGAAAACAAGTAAGCCTTTAAGTGTCTGGTGAACATTGTCACAGTCGGAGACGTTATTCACAGGGTGCGAACAGTGAGTTCCGAATAACAGCATTTAATACTGCAAAGTCTCTGGCTCCTAGGACTGATCTTCTTTGATGGGCCTTGCTGCCCAATTTAGATAAATAACTTGCTTACTGACTGAACACTACCATTATTATTGCTATTACCACAGAGTGTGATTAAAACACAAACAATGGGATACATACGGTTCAATTCCACCAAAGGTCCACGTCACAATGTCCTGAATAGGCACACAAAATAGAAAGTTAAGATGACATTATTTATGCCACACACATTGTGATATGCCTACGTGCTCTCAACATTACTGTTCATATTATATGAGCTAGTTCATGCATCAAATCCATCCTCTCTACTGGTTATCATTATAAAAGCAAAGGATGTTATGCCCCACAGTGGAGTGTATGCAAGGTGCTTATTTACTTAGGACGCTGAGCACAGACAGTCTGTGATGAATGGCCATTGCAATGCCAGACCTATGGTTTACAACATGACCAAAGCTGATTGGTCAGTACTCACTACCACTCCCACAAATGGTAGGAGGCTGAGTTGGCCTGATGACTTGCTACATATCAACAGGGTATACTCACAAATAATAGCCGTCTCAGAACTAACTGGGCTCATCACAGAGTGACTTTGTTGATGTTTGCAGTACTACTACCACTAGACACTTTTGCATGCACCGTTTCTTCTGAGCTACTTGGATTTATTTTATTTTTTCCTTATTTTTCGTTTCTGGGCCGTGTGCTAGATGAAGCTGGCCATCTCGTCAGCTTTTGAGTGCACGTTAATCTACCATATCGTATCGTATCGTACAGACCAAAATGCTGTGGCAAGATTGCAATCCGTCACATGCATATGTGTACAGGCACTTATGCACTAGTTAAATTTAACTGCTGATGTTCAATAAAACAAATTTCCTAACAACTACACTGTTATCTACTACTACCTCTCTCAGGATCTGTTTGACCATTTCTTTTCTGGTTACTACAAGTAAAAAAAGTGTTCCATTCACCCCCAAAAAAATCTTTTGAGAAACCAATGGGGGAAATTTTTTACACGCAGGATGCTCTTCGTGATGCCGTTAGACACTTTAGTTAATCAATGACATACAAGGTAATCATTTTACTGCTGTACATGGTTATATTACAGGAAGGATAAAACAAGACAATCCAATACAGCAAAGACACCGGCTCAATGCCATTTCTATCACGCAGATCACTGCCTATTAATCTTCCACTCTTATTATAAACTGTCACGTCTTACACGTTTAAATCCGGACCACTCGAAGCCTTTATCGGTTGTCTACAGAAAACGGAGCTGATAAGACAGTGGAAAGTTTACATTTAATCAAGGAAGACTTAATAGTTGAATAGCTAATCAGCGATTTCACACTGTTAGTTGGGGGTTTGGCCACTAACAAAACCTGCCTCAGAATCCCTGAGGTTGACTTTTGGTCCAACCTGGAAGAACAATGAAAAACTAGGCAGTTTAAACAAAAACAGAAGTAATAGTCACAGTAGTAGTTTTTCGATATTCGAGTTAAGTAGTGTTTTTTAAATTACAGTTCAAAACTGTTGTTTTGTCAACTGCATATGTTTAACTACATTTAGCAATTAGTCAGTCATTAATTTCTCGAAAGTCGACTGTCAAATTGTTTCTACTGCAAAAGCTCTATACTGGACCTGCCCATGTGGCCCAATGGTCTAAGCACTATTTAGCCCGCCTTCCCCGCATGTCACCGACACACATTGCACACACCTACCAAATCCCTCCTCAAACAAACGAATGAACAGCTATACTAATAATCAATAGCAGCAGTACGCGCTTGTACAGAAAGCTTACGTGTCGGTAGTGGTATTTGACGCAAACTGGCTGCACAGCAACTCCAGGAATAAAAGCTCCTAGCAACACAAGAAGCACATTTCACTTGTCGCAGCCACGGAATACCATGTTGGCATGTTTTCCATATAAATGTCCGACAAGTTTAGCCGTGTGGGAGAGCAGATATCTCAGAAGCAGGTGTATGAACAAAGAACTGATGAGCAATAGCAAGTCACGTCCCTAGTTGTCTGTCAACAGGAACAGCATCCACAGCCTACGCACCTACATCTGTTTCAACGACATTTTTCCAGGTAAAGCGGCGTTATCCAAGTCCCCATTATCATCCTCCTCCATTTGTTCCATAAACGAACACTTTGGGATTGAGGCAAATGGTTTTATGGGCCGGATATCCTTTCCGTCACTCAACCACTGGTGTAAAAGGTAACAAAAAGCTCTAACCAGTGTCCTCGCCTCATTCATTCTTTCTTCATCCGACTCCAGACAGACAGAACGTTGCTCCTTTTATACCACACCACTAATGCCATCAACACAGGAGCGTCCAGCCTTACAAAAATTTTGCTCATCTATCAATCGCCACCTAATCATAACTGATCAACTTCCAGCTCACTTTCAACTAGAACACAACAGATAGATAATACAAATACGTCCGTCTTCGGGCACGGCCGTATATCCACACATGCCGATCTACGCATGGCCAGCGTGCTGGACAAACTGGCCAGCGCACGGGCCATGCACGCAGGCATGCGCGCTGGCCAGTGCGCGTTGTCTGACTTCCTTAGGGTGTGCCAATCGTGTTGCCGATAATAAATGCACGATTCGATTCATCTGATTTTGGGCTTCTGGGGGAGCAAACTTACTCAAAATGCGAGATTCCCTGCCTTGGACGCCAATGAACCGCCGTGAAAAATTTGACGCTGCTAGATTTACCCTTAGTAGAGAAATCCATAACCGTAGATTCACACAAAAAACAAACAAACAGTAAACGATATATCCACACCTTGCCTATCGGCATGTGTAGATAACTATCTGTGTCAATGCTCTTTGCTGGACGTTGGACTAAGCAGCTCCAGTTAAATTAAATTAAGCCAGCAATGCTGCAAGCCACAGCCGATAAATTATACAAATGTGAAAAAGGTGTGACTGATTAATAAATCCATCAAATATCGACAACTAAGCCTAACTTTCATTCTAACCCTAACCATACTAACCCTCACCCCAGTTTTTTCCCACTTTTGCATTAAAATATTAGCATTTAACACTAATCCACAACTGATGTCAAATTTTAAAGAAGTAAATGATCTCCTATCATTTGTATGCCTGAAGATATTAGCATTAAAAAACAGAATCGCCACAGCACTACTAATAACCTGTCTGGAAATCAAAACCTGGGTTGCCACCTTAACGAAATATAAGCCACAGCTATGTAACACAACATTGATCTCACAAACCAGGTTTAAAGCTGATAAGGCACGATCGGTTAGTACAGGTGCCTTCTGGGAAGACAACGATCTGAGGCCAGGCACCAGCTGAGGCTGCTCTCCTCTGGATCTCTTTAACTGTCTGCTGGCGTGAGCTGGCTTTCTCTCTCTCGACGAGCACCGGCTGAGTGAACTTTATCAGAGCTGTCAACATTGGCAACAGCAAAAATGGTCGGAGATGCGGAAACAGAAGTGAAACGACAAAACAGCTGATTACTGTTTCGGATTCTATACACAAATGAGTCGAAGCTGTGAATACAAACTAAAACACTGTCAACCATCGCTAATCACAGCACAAATAAAACTAAAACTAGCCCCGTACGGGACTGGCGGTCGACTCCTACTCACTGCCAACTTCAAAGTCACGTGACACAAAAACTATGACAAAAATAAAAAAATCCGGACCCGATAAGCTTTAGGTATTGTGCCCTAATTTAAGAATCCATGGTCATTTGCCAGCCCCCATTATAAATAGGGGAGGAAATAGCCTTTGAAAATAGCCGAATTTCAGACTTTCAAGTGCTTGTGACCTTGACCTTGAGTATTTGACCTTGGATTGGGTCATACAGCATACCGTCATGCATCACTCACTGACCTCTACCTACACACCAAATTTCATTGAAATCAAAGGAACTTTTTGTGGACGTACGGACGGATGGACATACGGACGTACAGACTGAAATTTGAGACCCACTTTATTAGGCCTGCTGTGAGCTTGATCCTTGAGCTCCAAAATCGAACCGCTTCACCGGCAGGGGCTAGTGAATATTCCCTGTAATTTTATGTCAAGACTGCTCGAGCATTCGTCAAGTGCAGTCATCTGGTGACTCGAGTTACTCAGAAAACAGTAAACATGCGTAAATGAATCCTACTTACTTACTGTCTATAAGACAGTCGCACGAAACTGTTTGGCATATAAACAGCTTACTGCCAAAGAACGGGATCTGAATGGCCGACTTCTTGGCAACAATGGACGTCAGATTGAGATAGACGACAATAAGTGCATCAATGTACGAGGAATGAGGTGAAACTACAAGGATCGGAGCAGCCGCGGCACACGCCCGTCGACCTTTCACTTTAATCCAGTGATAACTGCCAAAGAAGAACAGGCCACGGCTCCAGAACACGACAACTGGTCGTAGCCAGCTACACATGCAAAAAACGCAAGTTTAATGTTACCAACTTACAACAAACATAAAGTGGTATCAACTATTACGGCGGAAAAGATGAAAATATACTCAAAAAGTTCGCTTACTGCTTAGATGTTGCTGGCTTCGTGTCAGTCCACAAAAATCCAACTTTGTTAATCCCAATGATTTCATAGACAGTCGGTCGGGGTACGTGAATTAGCAAGGTTTAATAATCTATTCCATATCTACTACAACAATTCACGTTGACTGATTACGGTTTTACATCCCACTCGACATAAAAAAGGTAATTTTGGAGTTCTTCCCATCCAATCTCTTGGCATAGTACTGAAGAACTAAATCTAACGCCACAAAAGAAAACATGCATCCATAAAAAAATATACTATAAGAGAAAACAAAGTCAGGTTTAGTCGCCTCTTACGATCCTCTAGCTTGGAAACAGAATGGGCCTATTCTAAGATGTAAATAAGTAAGGAAGTATGTAAACGACTTGGTGAGTGCCGCTGCCGGGATCAACAAATGAATCGGGGTGCATTACAGGCCTAGAGCCCATACATGTGTCCCAACGTTTCAGACACGAGCTGTTTGCAGTCAATCATCTTCCTGGATACTGCCTACCAAACCAGAAAAAAGCAAGTCATATCTTCGTTGAAATCGGTGCTGTGACTTTTCAATATTTTCTGCTGTGATGCCCTGATCGCCTGTCCCCAGTTTAATCTGGTACGTAATTCCGTCGTACATTCACCAGTCACCATCTTCTGTAATCAGGGACCCAAGGTACAGGAACGTATCCACCTGATCCAGCTGTTCATTCTAAATGAGTATATTGCACTTTTGCACACTATGCCGTTGCTCACCATCACCTTGGTCTTATTGGTGTTGATGAGTAGGCTGTATTTACCGTTGACTCGGTCAAGGCGATCCACTAGCTCCTGTAGTTCTGCCTCCGAAGTGGCCAACGGGATGATGTCATCAACGTAGAGAAGGTTTGTGACTATTTGCCCTCCAATTTGTAGTCCACCTTGAAATCCATCGAGGGTCTCCCTCTGTCCCTCATCACCATCTCTGCTAGGATGTTGAACAAGTACGGAGAAAGGACACAAACTTGACGGACTCGTTTCGTAACACTAAACCATTCTGGTAGTGTTCCCGCTACTTAGTAATACATAAGTATAATATCCGGTTCTGATATCTGGCAGTTTGCAGCTTTTCTGCTTCGATTTAAACTTTAGTTTAAACCTCAACTTTAAGCAAAAGATACAGCCAGCCACTGCCACATGTGTCTAGATAAAACATCTACTGGCACTTTGTTTATGTCACAGCAATAGGCAACAAGTCAACAAAAGCACAGTTTCTTCTGAAACTAGCCATAAAACTACATAAATATCAAAAAAGCTGAGGCCAGATACTATATCAAAACTGGACGATTATCAGTTAATCTCAAAATTCCAAGTCAAACAGCAGCAGAGTGACTATAGAATGCTCACTTTCTCCAACAAGGTAATGGTTGACTGGCACCAGTCTGTGACCAGCCAATTAGCGAGACGAGAGCAAAGAACCAGCTGAGTAGAAGACAGGTGAATGACAGCACGGCACGAACCGGCAGCAAAGTAAACGTCATTAATACAATCTGGATACAACATAAGACAATGCAATTGTCCAATGAACTAAAAAATACGGTAATAGATAACGATAAATTCTGTGCAGAAAATGGCAACTAGCATATTACTAAGTGACAATGTGGATGGTGCTGTGTACTGATGTCCCCTAGTGAATGTATTTTCCATCATACGGCAACTTGTTTTTTTCCTGCATAAATTAGCCTACATGCCTAGATGGCACTGTCACCGATAACAAAGCTTCTTCGGTAATCTTCCCACTCAAATAATGCTCTATACTGCCTCTTGTTGTGTCTTAAATGTTCACTTTTCCAAAATACCATCATCATTGCATGTTTTGTTAAGTGACTCTCACTTTAATTTACATTCCATTCTGGGCACCATCATCTACAATGCTGCTCAATTGACACTTTATCCCTTAAAACACTGTTTCATACAGCCTTGTAACTTAATACTGCATGTAAATGATAGAAGAGCACACACTGGGAGCAATGTATCCAGCTAAAAATTTACAAAAACAACAGTGCAAGATAGCTTAGTACATTGACCATTGCATGGCGACAAGTGACTGATTGAGTTAAGGTTTTACATCCCACTCGACACAAAATAGATCATTTCGCAGGCGTTCTTCCCAGCCAATGTCTTGGCTAAGTACTGAAGAAACTAAACCCAACACTACAAAAGCAAGCAATACAAGAACAAAATGACTTAAGCTAACATAAAAGAACACACAAGAAAAGACAAAACCTTAATAATTACATAAAATATATCTAAACCTAACTAACATGCAAAATGCAAGAACTGCTCGCCTGTGTGCATATCATTATGCACAAGTGTCGTACACAACACAGCAGAGCAGTTCTGATTATCTTCCCTCTTACCCTCCAGACAAGCACCAGAGCTCAGATGCTGTCTATTGGAGGAAAGGGGATGGCAACAGGTGAGTTATGTTTGAAGCTCTGTCCTTTTACTGGTACATAAAGAATGATATGCTGAGATGCATACCAGTCACCTGAAATGCCCATGTCTTTAGGTTTAGGGTGATTTTAAATACTGTTGGCTCTATTGGCCCCATCGACTCGGAATTAGGAAATATTGATCCTGCCAGTGCTCGGCAATCATAACAGCGGATTTAGGCGTGGCTGTTATACCTGGAATTGCAATTTCCTTCCTCTCGGCTAACTTTCAGAGTACATCACCAACCACTTTAGAAATTTTAGCCGCTATATTAGCCGAACAGTAGCACATGTATGTGGAGAGCGCTGATAGAACATTTAGGCTGGCAATGCCGATAAGGCCTTTACTATGACAGCTGGTTAAGTTCAGTGGCATAGCTAGGGTGTGTGGGGGGAGAGTGGCAAAATTGTTAAAATGACCGATAATTGTGAAAAAAAGCATGTGCCAATTCAGATTAGATCAGATGGAAATCAACTGTAATAATTCGTTATTTTCCATCCCTAAGAACGAAAATTTATGATCATATGTATTCTATTTTCCGTCCGCAAAGGCGGAAATCTACGGCTAAATTTTGCTATTTTCCATCCGTGTTTTTACTGTTATACCCACTATACCCCTCTTTTCTTCTACTACCCCAAAATAAACCCTTTACTATACTTCAGACAGCTGAATGCATGATTAATTGTATTATTTATCGATGCCAGTATGACACCGTGCGGACGGAAAATAGCGAAAATATGCTTAGAAATTTCCGTCCTCACAGACAAAAAACATAATTTTCGTCCGTGTGGACAGAAAATAGCGTATATTTGCTTGCAAATTTCCCAGCGAACAGAAAATAGTAAATAAGTACTTAGAAATTTCCGTCCTCGCGGACGGAAAATAGCGAATTATGACACTTGATTTCCATCCGTGCTAACAAAAAATAGCGAAAATGTGCTCATAAATTTCCGTCCTCATGGATGGAAAAAAGCGATTTATAACCGTAAATTTCAGTCCATGCGAACAAAAAACAGCCAATGTGTAACTCTAAATTACCTTGATTTCCGTCCATGTGGACGGAAAATTGCGAATATATGTTTATAAATTTCCGTCCTCACAGATGGAAAATAGCGAATTATTACACTTGATTTCCATCCGCACAGACAGAAAAATGACACCAACCAAGTAAAAGTGCATATGTCATAATTTCATTAATTTGGCGGAAGGGTGGCAAACTGGACAAGGGCAACCACACTGGGCAATCAAAAGTGTAGCTACACTGCTGGTTAAGTTACATTCAGAACTCAACGACTGATTCTTTATAGCAGTTTATCCTCCTCTAGGCCCAGCAGTTGGTCAATAACATGCACACACACACACACACACCAGCAATTGGCCCATATGGTCGATGTAGTATTTAAAAACACCAGCATTTACAGCATTTATCCAGCATGTTTTTAAATCAATCCAATCCAATGTGATTTGACAGTCATAGAATATCCTCTCTGCCGGCATCTCGGCCAGAGTGAAGATTAGCGGTACTCATTGGAAATGCATAGAACACTTTCGTGCAATTCATTTCATTTCATTCCGCTAATTACACTATCAAATATGGGGGTAGGGTCTGGGGAGGGGGGTTGCCCCCTCCC
>Ga0209780_1002326_pt1 | contig 13423 bp, 19 predicted proteins | sample WorMetexBAHAMAS2_FD_187384 | JGI IMG/M metagenome (GOLD analysis project Ga0209780, IMG submission 187384) | Marine gutless worms symbiont microbial communities from Max Planck institute for Marine Microbiology, Germany - Inanidrilus exumae... | ecosystem: Host-associated > Annelida > Digestive... | reverse complement strand
CCAAATGACCTGCCCCTGTAGCGTTTGGCTTGCGGGCGAGTATACTCGACCATATGACCAGAACGGAAAATTTGCGTGGGCGGATAAACTCGACCACGTGACCGGAAAGGGTTAAGCCCTGTCTTTGCTGCTGTTAGATGTTCACGATCCTTTGCAGATGGTCCTGAGCAGTAACATTCAAAGACTGTAGTAACTGGGCTCCGAAATGCTGTTTGATGTAGCTGAGGTACTGCAGTGCTACATCAGCATATGTCACACCTTGCTGCTACTTCACTGCATGGAGCAAAGCTCCTCCATTTATCACATAAACTGTTTCTTTTCCTGGTGGGGAACTTATGTCAGTCCCTTTCACAAGTTCGTGCATGATCTTGAACTTATCAGCTTTATGCATAAACAGTGCAGCAGGTGTATGACTGAGTTTGTATTTAAAACACTGTTTAACATCACTGGACCTTTCAGCAATCAATAGCAGTCTGTTAAACAAGACACTGGAGTTAATGTTAAACGATTTCTTCTCCAGTGACACTGCATTGTGCAAATAAGTCATTTTTCACTTGGTCAGCTCGCTTCATTGTTACATCTGTATATGGAACATTAGTGATGGCACAATACATCGCATGGTATCGAATATCGCAATATTGAAGGCGTATCACATTGTATCCATATCGCGGGTCGGCTACAGGTCGTGCTCACTGCTAGCGGCATCATCAACTAAGAGAGAGTGCCGGGCAGGGAGTAATTAAGTGTCCCATTCCAAGGCCGGCCAATGCATTCCACTGATCCTCCAGACGTGCAAAGTGTCAGTAATTGCCGGTATAAGGGGTTGATGTTTCTTCAAGCATCCTTTCTTATGCACCTTGAAGGCCGTCGTCAGCTCACTTATGCATTTATTAGGTCTATACCTTTTCATATAACTGTTGCTCAATTATTTCAAATGAAGTCGGTGGTGTGGCTGCCCGGCGCCAGACAGACTACCAGGCACTTGTTACAGGTACCGAACTTATCATCCAGCCAGTGTGTGGTCACACCCATTGCTAGATTTCAATATAGAGTTTGCGCTCATGCACTCAACCGCGGTTAACGGCGTCACCGAGAATGCTCATGCTCGTGTTGGTAAAATTGATGTATCGAACGTCGGCGTTTGAACACCGTCGACGGCGATCATCGACATCAATGAGAACGTTACTCAAATCTAGCAGTGCTAGATTTTTAGACAATCCCCCAAGTTCACACGCATGCGAACAATCTCATTTAAAGAATGACCTGTGACAGTTGTAACACCTCAACGTCTGCGCTGGAAGACCGATACGGTCATAACCCAGCAAACCGCCGTCAACGTTACGGGAAGACCGTCGTCCACTTTTGTCTAGGACTGCCTCCTCGGTGAAACGCGACCGATTCCCCGATGGTCCTAATTCTGGACGGTCTTCTTCAGTATCCCTCGGTCCATCTTGGCTAGCTCTCATTTCTGGTGACCGAGGCCTTGTGGGTCCGATGGTCGGCGACCGAGCATCGATCATACTGCCATCGATGTCTGGCTGTATGGGCGCGGTCACATCCCACGGTAATAGGGTCCACTCGCGCTGGCTAGGTTGACGGTCATCTGGAGGAAGTGGCTGTCCAACTTACTCTTGAGGCCCGATTTTGTGGTGAATCTTGTCGAGGACTGATTGCCTGCTTAATTGTTGTCCACAGTGTAGTGACCGCTCCCGATCCAAACACCATACTCAAAAAGTCCGTTTTAAGAGTTTATTATCGGTCTCTTTATTAATAGTAAAGTAAGAATGTAAAATATTAGCGATGAGCACTGTGCGATGTCAGATTAGCGACTGACTGACTGACTGACTGACTACGAGCTCGGTCATTTACCTTTTTTTATAGGCGCCGATCCAGGCCCAGCGCATGCGCGTGCGCGCAACTAGCACTGGCGGTAGCGCTAGACGCCATCTAGCGAGCCCCATAAAACATGTCCGGTCGGTCCCCCCGAGGTGACCGGCCAAAAGCGACCGACCTTGTCGGTCATTCCCTTTTCATTACGCAGTTCTAATAATACACAGCACCAGCAGCTACCAATCAGAACACATTAACACTGTTATGTATTGGTATATGAACACAGTAGCGTAATACTATTTCTGTGCCTATTTGATAAACTAAACAACATCACATGTCAGCCATTATCAATCGTATCTCTCGAATCATCTAAAGGTCCAACTAAAACACAGCACAGTCATTCCCTTTTCATTACACCTTCCTCGGCCCGGGGTTTGGCTCCCGACAAACCGAGCGTGCGGACACTCGTCAAATTATTATTATTATTGTTATTAAAATAGACCTCCTTTGAACGCAATGCCAGAGCTATTATAGAGGTCTTTAGAAACAAAGTTAGCGATAATAGCTAAGCCTAATACTACTATGAAATGTCCGATATCACTACAAAGTTACTGTGAATGATTACGACTGTCCAAAACTTGACTAAAAGTTGATCTTCGGTCTTTGTGACCGACAATCGTCTAGGCTAAATAGTTCACAATAACCGACATATTATTATTAAAAACGGTCCACATGTCCGATAATACAAAAACTAGGCCTACAGAGTCAGATCTCTCCCAGCAGAAACGATGGGCGCTGGTCCATGCTCCGCAGCAGTCGGTTCAGTTCGATCGTTCGTCCACGCAGTTCGGCTTTGGGCATCCCGCTGTCCAGTGCTGCGACGGCGACACATCCTATGGCGGTGCGGTAGCCGAATATGACCGCTGAGATGTGACGACGAAGCCCTGGCAGTGCTGATCGCGAAAGCCCAAAGCGGTTGCGGAGCTCGTCGGCAATCTCTCCTGCTGCCGCTGTTGGTCTTGCGTCCATAGCTGCTAGAATCGTGCTGAACGAGACGGTCATAGGCTCATACCAATTGTCGGTCGTTGTGACGATGGTTCTTGATGCAGGCGGACGCCGACGGACGATGGACGATAACGGACTCGTCTGCAGACGGTCTGCGGTGGAAGTGACCACTACCGGAATCTCCGCGATGACCGTCGCTGTAGATGACCGACGACCCGCACCGCTGATGACCGAAGCCAAGGATGACCGGCAAGTCTCACCACTGACGGCCGATGCCAGTGACCGGCGGGCCGCTTTGGTGACCGCTGTTGCGGATGACCGAGGTAGTCCGTTGCCAGTGACCGGGGCCGCAGACGACCGGCGTATTCCCTTGCTAGTGACCGTTACCGGTAGTGTGTCGGCGACATCTTCCGACGCATATTCAGCCGGTCGGTCACGGTCCTTTTTCTGTCGTCCATCGGACACCCGGTGGCGTTGGCCCTGTCGTGCCGTTCGATCTGTTCGTGACCGACTGCCACGCCTTTTGCGGTCTTTCCGTGTTTGATGATACTGTGTCGGCGTAGGCTTGATACCGACTTAAACTGTCGGTCGCATTCGCCACATGACCGCTGCGTTCGTTGTCCCGCAGAGAAGACTGCATCGGTCATCTCCGGCGGTTGAGACTCCGGTCTCTTTCTTGCAGTCTTCTTCGTTCGTGCCATAGTGTAATTACACTTTGAACGTCAAACGTGGTCTGATGCAGGTTCATTTCGGTCTCGCGCTTTTATACCGGCCGGCTGCACGCACCCGCCGGGTCTGCCCGACTCTGCGTCGGCCAGCCAGCGGCCCGCCGCCCTGGTGCTGCTGTGGTCCGTCTACAATGTGACCGACTAACTGTCGCCTTTCGTGGTGACCGGCTTCCTTGGTCTCCTGCTGTGATGACCGATTTAGTAACTTGAACTTTTCTTTTTGTTTTTCTAGCGGCGTATTGCGAAAAGGGAGGCGGGACGCCCAAGTGGCCGCCCACAGTTTGCTTCGGCTGTGTCCGTGTCCCATGAGGCCTTTATTCACGATAACGAGCCGGTTTTCGTACCGCCCGTTTCGGTCGCGGTGACCATCCTGGTTGACCGTCGATATAACCCGCGATGGCCCCCATCTTGTCTTCGTCGGTCACTGCTGTGTCATCGTTATCTTTGCGGTCATTGGTGCTGACCTGATCCAGTGACCGTTCTGCAGTCGCTGCGGTCTCATGATTGTGATCGCTTTCTTCATTGACCGGTTCACAACCTGCAGCTTCAACAGGTGACCGACCTCTTCCTTCTTCAGTTGTTTTCTCCAGCCACGACCGCGGTGGTTCCGAGAGATATGGCGACAGCTTATCAATGTGAACTACGAACGGTTTAGCTCTTGCTGTTCGCTGAATCAGTGCATTGACTGGACCGAGCGCTTTGAGTACGAGAAATGGTCTATCTTTTTTCCTCAACCACTTCTGCTGGCGACCGCGAATGTGTCTTGGGTGATAGTAGTAAACCCAATCACCTCGGTCAAACTTCTTAGGTCGAACGGTCATATCATAGTACCTTTTGTAGCTTCGTGCTGCTTCACCCAGGTGCTGTGTCACTAGTTGATAGGCGGCTCGGCGTCGGTCGGTCATTTCTTCCACATATCGGTCATAGGTGCTTGATTGACCGTCGACGACCGGCATGGTGCATATAGGAGGTCGACACCACAGCGGGTCTCTCGGTTGAACATTAGATAATTTGGACTGTACTGGCTGGACTCTTGACGTGTACTGCGATAGGCGGCCATGATGTACGGTACCCACAAATCCCAGTCGGTCTGGTTGTTGGTCACCACGCGTCCCATCATGCCGTTCAGAGTGCGGTGTAGGCGTTCCACCTGACCGTTGGTACTTGCCTTGTACATAGAGGTGTGTTGTTTCTCAATGTTCAGAAACCGACAGACCTCTCTCATCACCTGACCGTCCACCTCCTTTCCTTGATCGGTCAATATGGCCAGCGGTGTGCCCATACGGCAAAACACTTGCTCAACAAGCACTCGAGCAACATTGACCGCCTCTTTGTTAGGAATTGGGAAGGCTTCGGCCCATTTCGAAAAATGATCGATGCAGGTCAAGATGTACTGGCTTCCTCGCTTGGTTCGTGGGTGCGGTCCAGTCAGTTCGACTGACAGCCGTTCCCACACATCACCGGTCACTATTGGCTGCAGCGGCGCGGTCTTGGGAAGGTGACCGCGGTGATACCGGTTGCACTCATCGCACTGCCGACAGAAGCGTTCGACATCCTTTCGCCATCCAACCCAGTAGGCTCGGCGTTGTACTTGTTCTGCGGTCTTCTTGAATCCCAAGTGACTGGCACACATATCAATCAAATCAAATCAAATGATGTTTATTTCAGACAACTCGGTCCATATCAACTAGGCCTAATAATAATATCTGTTACCGTTCTAAACATATCCATATCATAGAAAGACACCTTCAGCGATCTCTAAACAAATTACAGGACTGGGCTGACACAAATGGATTCAAGTTCTCCACTTCAAAAACAGTCTGTATGCACTTCTGTTGTCTTCGCAAATCTCACCCAGTAGCGCAGCTGTACCTCAATGATACTCTCATTCCTGTTGAAGAACAAGTCAAGTTTCTGGGACTAATGTTCGACTCCAAGCTTACATTTTTACCTCACATAAAGTTATTGAAAACAAAATGCACAAAAGCACTGAATCTGCTGCATGTTGTTGCCCACACATCGTGGGGTGCTGACCAACAGACACTTCTGCTTTTATATCGCTCTCTGATCAGATCAAAGCTCGATTACGGATGCATAGTCTATGGTTCCACTCGAAGTTCCTATCTGCGAATGCTGGACCCGGTGCAGAATCAAGCCCTTCGTTTATGCACTGGTGCTTTTAGAACCTCACCGTCTTCGAGTCTCTGTGTACTTGCAGGCGAGCCGCCACTTTATATACGACGGAGGAAGCTGTCAATGCAGTATTGTTTGAGACTATCATCGTCGACTCAAAATCCTGCATACAGCACAGTCTTTGATCCCAGATTCAGACAATCCTTTGAACCAAACCAAATCCCTACACTAGGTATTCGAATCCAACTGGACTTACAAGCCATTGGATTCAAACGAGAACACACTCTGAGAAATTCTCTACCACTAAAACCACCCTGGCTTTTTGCTCATCCACATGTTGACTTCACTTTACACCGCTTCAGCAAGGAGGAAACACCTCCCGAGGTTTTCAAAAGCAGATTTTGCGAACTGTGTTGTGAATACGATGGATTCCGTCGAATATACACGGATGGTTCAAAGTCGGGCGACCGAGTAGCCTCTGCTGTCATTGCAGGAGACTTCTCCAAAACTATTAGACTTCCTAACAAAGCGAGCATTTTCAGAGCTGAGCTGTATGCAATCACTCTAGCAATGAGATTCATACATCGCAGCAATGACACAAACTTCCTTGTCTGCTCGGACTCTATGTCAGGACTTCAAGCTATTAATGGATTCAAAATTGAATTGGATCTCGTTCAGAAAATTATTAAGTATTACACAAGTCTTACAAACAGTGGAAAAAAGATTGAATTCTGTTGGATTCCAAGTCACGTAAACATACCTGGCAACGACAGAGCTGACACTGCAGCCAAAGCTGCTCTAAATCTACCCGTTACCAACATGAAACTTCCGGCTTCCGAGCTCATCCCTCGTATCTCTCAGTTTTGTCTTAAAGAATGGCAAGATATCTGGAATTGTTGTGTAAACAACAAACTCCATGATGTCTACCCATGCGTTGGCTCTGCTCGAACTGATAGATGCGTCTCGCGTCACGAAGCGGTGGTCATAAATAGGTTGAAAATTGGTCACACCCGCTTGACACAGTCCTACTTGCTTTCAGGAGAAGACCAACCATCGTGTACACTATGTCACGCACCACTCACAGTCAAGCATATACTTGTGGAATGTCCAAACCTGCAGAATACCCGCAACAAATACTTTTCTGTCTCTTGTTTGAGAGACTTGTTTGAAAGCGTTGACAATCATGTCATTATTGATTTTATCAAAGACACCAATTTTTATCACCTTGTATAATATTTGTTACTTTCTTTTTATATCAGCTTTCGAGCCTTGATTTTACATTTAACTTTTTACCGTTGTTAGTTGTTTATAATGTTCTTATTTCATAACCAATTTAATGGCACTGAATTGCCTGTAATGCGCTGATGTGCCGTTAAGAAACTACTCACACACTCCAGGGCAGAGACTGAGTCCAGGTTAATTCCCCAGACCAGCAACTGCCCCTTAGGCGTTTTAGCCTCATGCTTGAGTACCCAGCGGTCAGTTTTGAGAAATTTATTCTGGCCGCCAAGTATTCTGCGAAACCTGTCCTTATGGACAGGATTCCCAGATAAATAAACCTCGGCTCGAACGAGTCTGGGTTCCTGTCCGAAGGGGACGCACGTTAATCGTTGCTCCTCTTCCGTATTAACCCCAGCAATCGTAAGTTGTCTGATGGTAGTAGTCAGCCAAACAAACGATTGCTGGTCAGAACAGGCAACTTGTAGCTGGCCGTGCCGATTACGCATGCCTTCAAAAATAGGCACCGTCCCTTCACCAGCCAACTCGTCCAAGCGACCCACGAGCAGGGATTTTACCCGCTCCTGGTCCGCCTGAGTGAGCGGCTGGTAGGGATGGTCCTGAAAAAGGATAACTGCTAGAAGGTTCACCTTAGCCGCCCTTGTAAAAGGGTCTTCACGATCCGGACCTTGTTTATTCTTCTTTTTCTTTTTGCCCTGCGGGGGTGGGACCAGCTTTACGCTTACTCCCACCCTCTCCGCTAGGGCCGGCCCATACTCCCTTATCCCCTTGAGGATCAAAAAGAGTTTCTTCCTCTGAGGAATTCATTTCTTCCTCCCCCGGAGTATCAATATCCCCACTGCCATGAGCAGGTGGTAAATTCCGGACATCCTGAGCGAAGTCCGTACTCTCTGTACTTTGACGGATAGTAGATCCAGGGCTAGGCCCCTCTAAGGGCTGTTCCAGAAAAAAAATCCTCAGGGGGTGGATGGCAACGGTTTTTCAGACCCCTTCACCCCAGGACAAAAAACTGTAATACCCCACCCCCGGACAAATCAGCTGACCAGGAAGGACCCCATCCTTAGGACAAAAATAATCATGGGGTAAAAACTTATAATTTGTGTAAAAGGGTTGAGCCGATTATGCAACCTATGCCACATGGTAGCCCAGGTTCCCACGCAGTTATAGTTTTTAGTGAACGTGAACTCACGTTCGCGTTCGCTGTATGCTGTCGCCCGTCCGTCTGTCTGTCTGTCGTCTGTAACGTTCGTGCACCGTACTCTGTCGCTTGAAATTTTCGGCAATGCTTCTACGTCATTTGGTACCTTGGCCATTCGTTGACATCCGTAGAAAATTTTGTGGAGATCGTCCCAGGGAAACCCCTCCATCCGAGGGGTTAAACACAAGAGGGGTAGCCAAGTAGAGCAATTTCGGACCTATCAAATGCTATATCTCGGAAACAGTGCAAGATAGGAGATAAGTTAGTACTAATCACTAATAGGAAGTCGTATATGAGCTTTCGATTGGTACCAAAATCGGTGACCTTGAATGACCGTGAACGGCGCAGTGGCTCTTATTTTGCGTTATTTCACCGAATTCGGTACATTCCGGGGTGCATTGCATAAAAATGGTCGAAGATACACTGATATAATTCTGCAGCAGAAATGTAGCTCAAAGAATCTAGTTTTTAGCAATATATCATTTATGGCGATATTCGCAGGGGATGACCCCCAGTGAGGGCATTAAAGTGAGGAACTCCCCTGTTGCTTGGTCATATTGGGACAGAATTGTCTTACTTCGTAACTGCATCGCCACTGTACACGGCCATAGAGTAGAGATGAGTCAGTATATAGAATTATAGCGATATATCACCTATAATCGGTATATCGGTATCGTATCAAACGCGATAATTGCACATGCCTCTAAAACTGATTTATCCTAAGGCAGTGTCAACGCACCCACCCCCAGGACATCTTCCGTTTATTTCCTCCTCCACCCTTCGGACACACTTAGCTCTAAGACACCCAACCTGCGGACAAAAAACCGTTGCCGTCCACCCCCACCCTCCTGAGGATTTTTTCTGGAACAGCCCTAAGTAAAAAGTAACCATTGCCACCAGCGTTCCAGCAGACAACATGCTTCCACTGACTGTCCACCGGATGTTTACACTGTCCGGTTGCATTGTGCATGGCATGTCAGCGAGACCGAGCTTACGGTCAGTATAACGCCCGACTGTGGTTACAACGTGAACTGTGATACCGATGACGATTGCGTCACGCTGGGCCGGGCATGGACCTAGATTGTTCAACATTGCCGGTTTGTCTCCTAGGGTTGCAGGACTCTACATGCATTAGTCATGTCCAGAGGCGAGGACAAGAGAAGCTTGGGACTAACGCCTATGGGGCCTAGGGGGGCACTTGCCCCAATGCCCCCCCCCTTTCGCTACGCCTATGAATGATGCAATGCCCCAAGGGTCTTTGTTGGGACCATTGTCATTCTTAGTGCTCATAGACGATTTGGATGTAGACTGCCTATTCCACAAGTATGTGGACGATACTACCTTGACAGAGCCCCTTTGTGTTCAGCACCAACCTACTAATATGGAGCTTTTCTTCCACCAGCTCCAGTTCTGGGCTAACAACAACGACATGGTTGTCAACTTCAACAAAACAAAAGAAATAGTTATGGGACCTCCATCCAAAACATCACACCTACCACTCCTTCAGCTCTCTGCACCTCACATTGAACGCGTCAGCTCAGTAAAATTGCTGGGCATCAACTTGGATGCAGATTTTTCGTGGAAGTCACACGTTGAGGCCATCACGTCTAAGGCTTAGGCAACTCAGAGACTGTATTTTGTAAAACAACTCAAATGTGCGGGTGTTCCCCCAGCTCAGTTGCTCTATGTCTATACATGGGTAATCAGACCTGTACTGGAATATGCGGCCCTTGTTTGAAATCACTTGCTTACGAAAACTCAAATTGACCAAATTGAAGCTATACAAAGGCGAGCTACAGTTACACTAATGGCATGCCTTACATTAGCGCTCTGTATTGTGCTACCATTCCAATGCTCCCCGACCGACGAGAACAGCTCTTACGCAAGTTTTTAAAATCAGTACTGGAACCCTCATCTTGCCTTTCTAGCCTCCTACGTAATCCATGGGACCCCTCAATTACAACTAGTCTAAGATCTGAAAATAAATTCCCACGCCTCTGCAGTCGTACGAGAAAATAGCAGACATTTATTTCCTATGCCCTATCTTAATACCAATCTGCATAAGTATCCAAATATCCATCATACTACCCCTATATATATTTTTTACTTCACTGTTCCATTATTCTATATGTTTTTGTTTGCTCATTGTGTTTTATTGTTACTTTATGTAAGTAAGTAAGTAAGTAAGTAAGTAAAAAACACTGTCATGCGCAGAGTTGTATTGTATTGTGTCATGTATATTATTTACCTATGTTCTATTGCGCCTCTGAAGTTACGACCATATGGCGCTATACAAATGTGTATATTATTATATTATTATTATTATTGTGCTATTTGGTCTTACAAGACTGAATAAATTCTACTGCTACTACTACTACTACTTTATTGTATTATTTAGCAATTTAGTTCTTCAAGGCTGCATGTGTGTTCCAATAAAATCTGTTGTCAAGCTTTTGATAGACAGACAGGCCATAGCTAGTAGTGCCCAAGCAGAAGGTCGCATCGGTAAAAATTAAGACGTTGGTAGACATTTGTCATAATTTCCAATGTCTTCTTTCTTAATGGATGTAGAATCATAAAACTGGATGTGGTTTTAAAAGTGCGGGATCTGGTTCAAAATGCTCTATGGAATACGTTCACATTGCAGTACAACATGGATGATAGCTTGAATTTGTTGTAGAAATGGTTTGCATTGCCACCACTGCTAAGTCGACGTGCCCACAGGTTTGGCCAACCAACGATCACGTGCCCCCTGTGACTCTCTGGGACTCCCTTTCGCTGGCAAATGGACTCCGAATACGCTAAGTGTGGAGGATTGTTTATTCGACTCCATTGCAGTCGCCGAAGGATTAATACGGGTTCAAGTGGTAGTCCTGGGGCAAGGCGATTTTGAGAATATCCACGTAAATTTCACTAAGCTTTGTTGTATCGGCATGAAATTTTTCGCGTCAGTAGAAATCAGCAGTGTACAACTTTTTGGAGTACAGATTTTTTATATCTATCTATCAGACTACACAATTCCTGCCATTGCAACTACTTTCACTAGTGTCTGACCACGAAGAAACAGACACGAGACTCTTTTTCCATGCCCACCACGCTTCATATGATCACCTGCAGGTCATTGTGCAGTCACTAGATACAGACGTCCCAGTCATCTATGTACACCTATTACATGCCACAAACTTGAGCTTCGCACTGGACTGAACAACAAACGACGCTACATTAGACAATGCGGTAGCATCGTAGCCAAGAATTAAAAAAAGAGATGCTACCAGCACTCGTCTTATGTATAGCGATTAGGGCTGAATTTTGGCGACCCCTTGAGAAATAAAGAAAGACAGAATGGATCAAATATTAGTATCAGTGTGCTGTCCTCCACAAAATGAACACATAGACATCAAAAAAGTTGCAAATAGTCATGTCGGGGTTACTGTAAAAAGACGTCAAAAACGCCCAAAAATTCATCTTCTTCTTCTTCTGCTTCTTCTTCGTCACACCTTTTTTGTCCAGGCAGTTTCTCGGGAACTACTATAGACACCAGCACAAGTAATATATTGCTGGAACCGCTATGATCCGTAGATTGAACTTTTGTGAGATTGGTTGATATTGTGTCCCATCTAGGGGGTCAAATCCCCCAAAAACCACCCAAAAGGGGTGTGAATAGGCATTTTCAAGCCAAACTCACAAAACATTAAAACTGGCATATTATCGAAACTACTGCACCGATTCCAACCAAATTTTGCACAGTGACAAAGACCAACAAATGCTTTTCGTGAGTGGTCCAAATACACGTAAAACAAATCCAAGATGGCGGACGGCCGCCATCTTGAAAAAAATTGAAAAACGGCATTGTCTCCGCAACGGTTTGACCGATCGGCACTAAATTTGGCTTGTTGACGCATATTGGCCCTCCAAACCGGACCGGCAGTTAAAATTTCCAACTTTTAAAAATCCAGGATGGCGAACGGCCGCCATTTGAAACTGAAAGCTGTTAACTCGTAATATTTCAACAACTGTAGACAGTGTATAGACCGGCCGCCGGAAAATATGGCAAGATGACGACAATGGTCGAATGAACTTTATCCTACCTGTACACTAAGCTTACTATTTCGCGTATAAATCCGCAAAAATTATTTATTTATGTAAATCTCGGTTAATTTTTACTTTAACTATTTACAATTGGGCATGAAGCATCTGCTAGGCATACTTAAGTTTTGTGCGTCCCTCTGGCGAATGTAACGTTACTAATTTTGTATAGAAACGAATTGATTTTTGTATTAAAACATGCGAACAAAATAGGGAGCTCACCTGATATGAACTTAAGTCTGTTATAAAACGTGATTGACACTAGGCCTAATGTTGTCACAAAACTATATAGCATAATTTTAACTGACACGACTGACAAACTACGACACCGTTTTTATCTGTACGACGTTTACTTGTTAGCATTCGACACCATCATTAATTTTTGTAAGCATCACCTATGTCACAGCAAAACCGACAGGATAGCAAAATGTCCAATTTTAATATTGGGAAAAAGGAAGGCAGCATATCGAATATGATGTGTGTCGTTGAAATTAATTCTACAGTCTTAGACTTTTGGCTTAGACAAAAGTCTTACACAAAAGTATTAGCAAAACTTGACCTCACTCAATAATGTCAAAATTTTATCCATAAATTCTAAGCATAGAGGCATGTTTTTACATTTATGACAAGCCGCTGACTGAAAAGATGTGATGTCTAGCTTGTGTGCGTTGAATTTGCGGATAAAATTCTGATATTTGCTGTTTTAAAGCAGCGGATTTTACAAGGAAGAAAAACTGAAGCCAATTATTGATTTTATAATTAAAAAATGGCGACGGCCCGTTATAGCTGTTAGGGTCGTACTCGTTATAGCTAATTATAAGCGTTTAGCTTTTAGCTGAGGTTTACTGTTACGGTTGGTGTTATTTGGCTTTAGTTCCGGATCGTGTCTTAAACGTCGCGACGGACAGATGGACGGATAAAAACTGAGTGTCAAAAGTCGTCTTAGATGACAACAATTACATTAGATTGTCTGCTTTTCCATAAAGTCGAATGGGTAGGGGTAATTTAATGAGTTATTATAATAAAGTCTGTAGAAAAAGTCTGTAGACTTAATGAAAAAATGAACCTTTGGTGGTACTAAACATAGCATAAGTAAACGAAATTACATACTGTAAAAGCGACATCAACGGGCCACTTTCATAAAACAGCAAATATTTATAGAAAAAAAACTGCTGATAATAATTGTTCTAATGCTGTGTAAGCC
>Ga0209780_1002325_pt1 | contig 13423 bp, 10 predicted proteins | sample WorMetexBAHAMAS2_FD_187384 | JGI IMG/M metagenome (GOLD analysis project Ga0209780, IMG submission 187384) | Marine gutless worms symbiont microbial communities from Max Planck institute for Marine Microbiology, Germany - Inanidrilus exumae... | ecosystem: Host-associated > Annelida > Digestive... | reverse complement strand
CAGTTTAGCATCAACTTAGCTCTTCACCGCTACGAGAAACTCACATGCCATATGGGATCACACAGTGTTACCTGCCACCCGACAGAGGTGAGAATCCCGCCTTTACCCCCAGCCGAAGCAGGTACTTGATTTTGCGACCCCGGAGGGATGCAAGGCTGAGTTGACCTATGTTACGTGAAAGCCACCGGCCGGGAATTGAACCCGCGACCTGTAAATCGCAAGTCCAACGCCCTACCGCTGAGCCACCACGCAACACGTAATAGTAGCATAGTTGGAGCAGTTGCTGTCTTCTAAATCATTTGGAAACATATTAGAACAATTTTTGTGCAGTCATAATATCATATAGCATTGTCATGCTGAGCTATTTAATATTGACAACATAATTTTCAGTTTCAGTTTTTTATCTCGTTGCTGTTTTTTCTGATATATAACAGAGTCTGTTATATGGGTGTGCAAGCTTTCTGAGTCTGGTTTCATCTATATTCTTTATGTTATGTCTGTTACACTAATTTGATTTTAACCTAATTTTACACATGGCCACAACGTGAATAGATTAAACTTCAGCTGACGACATCCTGGCATGGTGTAAATGCATTGATCGAGATCGATGTGCCAATGCTGCCTTTATGCCGGCTTGCTGACGATGTTGTGACAACATATGTTGTTGGTAGGAACATGTTCCAGAGTTGCACAGTCACTTTCAAGCACTTGGCATTGCAACGTCAATGTTTGCGTCGTCATGGTTCCTTGCACTATACACAACAATTCTGCCTCTGCCACTTGCTTGCCGAGTCTTTGATGCATTTCTTTCTGAGGTAACAGTCACCAACTTTCATCATACTGTCTTATCTAATGTCGTGATAATTAGTATATATTTACACTATGTCTCAAAAAAACATCCCCAGCATTTTAGTAGTTTTTGCATCATGTGTCTTTGAACTTGGCAGAAACGTCCATTGCGAAGAGTCGACTGTCAGTCCCACATGGGGCTGTAATTTTTTGTGATTGTGTGCAGGGTATGGAGGTGATATTCCGAGTGGGCATTGCAATTCTGCTGCTGAACTTGGATGAACTGCGCTGTCTCGACATGGAAGAGACCATCCAGGTTGACTTTCTTTTATTCAGTTTACTTACTTTCTAGATAGATACTGCATATATCTCGGTAGTCATTGAGGTGTACGTATGGTGAATTGCTATAGAACTGCATACAGTTCGCACATGAGCCATTGTTTCAGTGATACTGCATTGCATTGTGTGGCTGTCCATTGCATATGTCAATGGACATTTGGACCTGCAGTGCGGCATGCAGCCATACCAGTCAGTTGCATTAGGTCTTTCCCCATACCACCAAGTAGCTGAGCTGCCATTTATTTTTTGTTCACTGTACATCAAGTGTTGGCATGGTGGCATTGGACTAGTGACCCAGAGCTAACAGCTTCTGTACCAGGTAGTTCCTCGGTCACGCAGCAAGTTGTTTACACTTGCTTCTGTTTACCAAGCAGTATAAATTGATACTGGCCAAGAGTGATGATGTTCTAACGTTGGGGAGGTAACTGTGCCGTGGGCCATGGCAGACTGTAATAGCAGCTTACTGCTGGGCTTTTGACTATTATCACTTGTGGGCTGTCTGCCTCTGAAACTTACGACCAGCACCAACTCCTACGATCTTTACCTTTGATCATGAGAGGCTTTGTGCATTGGGCCAAACTGACCGTTGCTTCAACACTGTGTACAGTTTGTGATTGGGTTCCCTTTCACCAGTGTCGGTTGTTTGTATTGCAGTAAACACATCCGGTTGGAATACTTCTGAAAAGTCCCTTTGCTTGCAGACATCTCTCAACCACTCGTGTTAAAGGACATCTATTCTACGCTTGTCTATTGATGTCATTTTTTTAATACACATACGCTAGAGAGAATTTCTTGTGCGCTGTTTCCAGTACCTGCAGAAAGACTTGGCCTGTAAGGTGGAGTCAGACGCAGACCTGCTCATGTCAACGGCATTTCAGCTGAAGTACAATCCACGCAAGATGAAGAAGTGTGTTCACTCTGCTTGCAGATATGATGATCTATTTATAATGTCTACTTATTATGTAGTAATGTGCATTACCATTCATAATTTTCATGTTGATTGGTTGATACCGTATTGTCTTACTGCCAGCCAAAATGCATGAATGCAATTTGGTCAAGATTGTGTCATGTGACATGTAATATAATGTATTTCTGAATAGACCATGCCTACATGGGTAATGAACAAGTTACCAGTTTGTTGGTCTTGAATTGGCTGACAGATCTCTGGCCCAGCTTAATGGGCGGGAATGCAACCATGTTGCTGGAGCTACTGACTCGTATCAAAATCGGGCTAGATTTTTTCTATATGTTAGGGGACAAGTCATACATTACAGGTAGACAAGTCTTGCCTTCAAACATAGGCGTCAGTGGCATTGGAGACGTTTTTATATATCACTGATCACGTCTGTCGCTGACTATAGTTTGTTTATTCATTTCCTAGCTCAGCTTTGGAGGACTATTGCGTATTTTACTGGCTAGATGACAAATTTGGTACCCATAATCGGTGCCTGGTGGGCGGCCAGGGTTGAGGTTAATATATCGCTGGCCTTTCTTCACTGGGTAGGGATAGATCTTTCGTCTCTGATATAGTAGGATATTTGTGCTGAAAGGGAACATTAAACTCCAACTAACTAACTAACTAACTAACTGGCAGTCCATCCGGCGCCGGGCAGCCACACCGCCAACTTTATTTGATGTAATTCAGCAACAGTAATACGAAAAGGTTTAGGCATAACGAATGCATAAGTGAGCTGGCGACGGCCTTCAAGGTGGATGGGAGAGGATACTTCAACAATCATCAACCCATTATACGTGGCAATTACTGGCACTTTGCACATCCAGATGGCCTGTTTAACGCATTGGCCCACCTTGGAATGTGACACTAATTACTCCCCGCGTGTCGTTCTGTCTTTGTTGATGATAGTGACAGCGCTGAGCACGATCTGTTGCCGACGACTGCTTGGAGTAGTGCGGAATATTATTTTGTTTCAGAGGGAATTATCGCGATATGGATACGATGCGATACGCCTTTAATATCGCAATATTCGATACGATGTGATGTATCGTGCCATTACTACATCTCTTGAGATTTTGTTGATCGTTTGTTTGGTCGTTCATTCATTCGTTATTGTAGGCACGGGTCCAGCCTACTCTCGACCCCACTGCTGAGACCTTTGACGGTCTAATGCACCAGCCCAGGGAGAGGAGGGAGGAGGGGAATTCGCAACGTGTAGAGTGAAGGAAGGCTTAAGTAGGAGTGAACAGCTTGTCGGGTATTTTTTAGAGCACGCCCCCTTTAGGCGTGGCCTACTCTCTGGCTAAGCGCGGACTGGCACTTATTCAGCACCAGCCACCTGACTGACACTTGTTCAGCACCAGCCAGAGGACTTTGCCACATCTATCTGCTTCAGCACACGTCAGCGTGGCTAATACTTAGATGCTGCTAATCACGGCATCAGCAGCGGTCACAGTTTATTGAGGACACCGTCGAACTCTCATTCCTGCCCGGGATTAACTCCCTGTTCACCTTGTGCTTAGGAATTATTAGAAATAATTCTTTAATAGGTGGACGTGCCCAGGATGAGGTGCGAACTCGGCCACTGAGCATGTCATGCTGTAGTGCACATGGCACTTGAGTGCTTTAACCACTGGGCCACATGGACAGATCTGATGCTTTTGTCACTAGTGTAGAAATTGCATTTCATAAGATTAAGAACTTGTGTTGTCAAAAGGTTGGAGAAGGAGTATTCCACCATCAGAACGAAAGAGCTCGAAGAACAGGTCGAATTACGGGTAAATAAAATTACTTCATGATGTTGTTATTTGACATATTTTTTGTTTTTTAGGTTGGTCCAAATTAACCCTATTTTGCTGGGGTTGCACAAATTGAATATAACATGTGCAAATTGTTGTTGCAAAGGCAACTCAGACCATTAGTTCATGATTACATTGGTTGCTTGATAGTCATTACATTACCTACACATTACCTTGAAAGCATTTCAAACTGCTAAACCTCCTGCCTCTTAGTTAATTACCACTCTTTCATCCTGATCCTTGCATTCCCACAATACAAATTTCTTGCCAGACCAACTGACATCGCGAGTAACTTTTCCTCACAGGCCTTCTGTGTTGCCGCAGTGTCTACCTGGAACTCTGTACCTGTACACATTTGCTCCATAGTTTACCTTTAAATGTTAACTGTAATCCCAAAAATATTCTAATATGATTTTGCCATCAAGGCTTTCAATGACCTGGCACCACAGTATATGTCGACGATTGCCAGCTTACTGCCGCCTCAAATCGTCATCATCTTCGGTCGTCAGTTAATTTTAAGTGCCCAGTTACGAGCATCAGTTCAATCTCGGCGATCTGGCATTTTCTGCTGCCGGACCAAGAATTTGGAACAGTCTGCCTACACAAGTCCGTTAGCCTGATTTGTCACTTGACAGTTTTTACCGGAAGCTGAAGGTACATTTTGTTGTTCGAGGCACTGGCGCCTAGTGACTGTTGCTTTTAGGCACTGTGTCCACTAACTCACTTACTAACTTACCCCATGACGGCTCTTCAGATTTATTCTACGATTTTTGGCACATCACTAATATGTGTGTATGTGTGTATTTTTCTTCTGTAGGTATTTAGATTAGTTATACCCTTCCTCCAGTAGACATCTGAACAGTGATCACTGTCTTGAAGATGAGAAGGAAAATTATTAGAACCGTTCTGTGCTGTATTGTGTATGACAGTGTCAGTGTGCATAATGATATGCACACACATGAGCAGTTTTGACAGTTGATCGTTGATTTAGCTTTACACCCTGCCTGGTAGGACAAGCTGTTGTAAAAAACAATAGCCAGAGTAGTTTGAATAGTCAACTTTTAACCCCCTGAACCAGGTGAACTCTAAAAATGGCTCCGGTCATTACGACAGCACTAAAAGCATTGATGTTGTTGTTGCTGTTGTTGGCATCTTGTCAAGCAGTGACCATCTGTTGTAGCGACTACGTGCTGATAACAAGCTGCTGCAGCAGCGAGTCAACAACCTTGAGAAGGTAAAACAACCCGCTGCTACCTTCAGGAGTTCTTGCTTAACAATCAGATGACACCGAATGTGCATACTGACGCATGTCTGAGTGAAGCAACGTTAATGAGCGTAGATTGTTTGTTAAATATTATCTAGTTTAAAACGGACACATTTGAGCCGCCCTTTTCTGCAGCACTGGAACATTTTTCGAGCCGTCATTCTTGATGTGATCTGCAACTCATGCAGGTGGGTATCAGACATGGAACACCTACTTTAGTCTGTCACCTTAACCATGGAGCCGTCCTGTTATTGAGTAATTTCCCTGCTTATTTGTAAATGGACATAATTTGCTGCTTGTTTAAAGCGTATTGATGCAATGTACATTATAGGAGACGGAGATGCTGGCTGATCGTTTGATTCAAGACCAGGTGAGGTGTGCCCAGCAAGAAGAACAGATCTGTATACTACGACAGAAGGTTGCTTCCAGCTCAAAACAAAGCAGTTCGGATTCTTCTCCACAGGTGATGTGTTCTTCACATCTCGTTAACTACCATGTGTGCTAGATGTATCCGACTTGTGCACCTGTTTTGTGGCAATTGGCAAACTGCAGAGCCCAACTGCACACCCAGATAGTCTCTTCTCACAGTCTGATGGCATATCTGTGCATGCTAAACGACACTGTAGCACTGAACACTGAACCCGTCTATAATGGAACGCCGAGAGAATGCAAGCCCATTTGTAAAATGGTTGAATACACTGCAGGTTTATGTTTCTTCCCGATGCCACTCATGTATAATCTACCTGCAGCCACTGCAATCATTGCCATTCTGACTAGTTAAAATCTTCAACTGATTTGCAACTCTTCTTGTGACTAAAATCCCGTTCACCCAGTTGTGTAATATGAGCACAACTACAATCAGACACAAGCCAGCTGGGGCAGTCGGCTTTATCACTAAGCCATAGCTGCTAGTAAGATTGTGCATTTATTAGGTCGACTCCTCCGAGTCGACCTAATAAAGTGGGTCTCAAATGTCCTTCCGTCCACAAGAAGTTTCTTCGATTTCAATGAAATTTGGTATGTAGGTAGAGGTCGATCAGTGATGCATGACGGTATGCAGTATGACCCGATCCAAGGTCAAGTCAAGGTCACGAGTCCTTGAAAGTCGGAAATTCCGCCATTATCAAAGGCTATGTCCTCCCCCATTTATAATGGGGGCTGGCAAATGACCACAGATTCTTAAATTAGGGCACAATACCTAAAGCTTATCGGAGCCAGATTTTTATTTTTGTCCTAGTTTTTGTGTCACGTGACTTTTAAGTTGACAGTATGTAGGAGTCGACCGTCAGTCCCGTATGGGGCTAATTTTTACCCATGCAGGTGGTAGTAGATTGTTCAGCGGCGTTTGTGTACATTTGTTTTTCTGCACGATATCTGAAAAAGTGACGAAAATAGATCACCAAACTTGACATAGACATGGTCCACCATGGGTCCTGGAAACCAGTTTATTTTTGGGTCAAAAGATCAAGATCACGAGGCACAAAAACATTGCCGGCATTGCTGATAGCACTCTTGTGGTTGCAAGATAGCCATGAAAATTCTTCGATAGTGACTACTAAGAACCGTTGACTGTAGGAATGTGATTCTCAGTTTGCTGGTTGTTTCATTATGTGGCACAGCGGTAGAACGTAGGTCTTTGGACGGCGATCTTTCCCTGTCCCGCGCTGACGGGTGACCATATATGTGGGTAAAACGTCCGCTATAGGTCATCCAACCAGGCCAACTCAGCCTTTCATCCCTTCAAGGTTGATAAATGAGTAGTAAGCTGCAATTGGATGTCTGCTACCTTAGTTAGGGGTGGTGCCAACTGGTGAACGCTTGCGAAGGATAGGCAGGCATGGTGTAATTTGCAGGTAAAACTGTGTGATCCATGTCTGAGCGCTTTGAGACTATTGTAGTATAAATGTTGTTGTGTAAATACCCTCTCCTTTCCTTTTGCTATGTCAAATTTGCAAGGTTAATTATTTCATCTTTGCATTGCAGCTGACGACAGAAGTGACTTCGTCGTCGACATCACCCGATGGAGTTGGCTCGTCACTAGTTGCCAAAATGTCGCGGCCTTTGTCTCTGTTGCCAACACCGTGGTTTACATCAAAGGATAAGTCTCGACATACAGAGCAGCTACAGAAAGAACTGGATGATGCAGCGGAGGCGTTGCTGAAGACAAGGAGTCGACTGAGTCAGCTTGAGAGTGTTAGTGTATTCATCACACGGTTGCTTTGATTGTCTTGTCATATGTTATGTGTGATATTAAATGTGCATCGATACGATACGCGATGATGCGCTTAAAAAGTGACGAAAGGGCCCACTTAATCTAGCACATGGCACCAAAAATGAAGAAGAAAAAGGAAGAAACTAAAACAGAAACTGACTACCTCAAAAGAAACGGCCCGGGTGATAGTTTGTGAAGGCAGTCCGTAGGCTGAGGTGAAACTATGGAAGTTAGGATTTGTGAAACGGGTAGGTTTTAAGCAGGTCGGAATGACTTCACATTATGTGTTGTTGAAATACAGTGCCAGTGTCTCTTAAGAGTATGTTGGCAATGATAATGTTAATCATAATGATAATAATAGTTATGACAGTAGTGATAAAGATGACCGTGATAATAAAGGGTCGCTGAGTGCAGTTAACAATTCTAATAACAAATTACTGTAGAATATGGGTCTTTTCAGTCAAAATGATAGATATCCTGGCTTTCAGTTTTAGCAATTCTCTATTTTATTCAGCAGCTTAGTATAATTCTGTTACATGACAGCTTTGTCAAGGAGGAGGAGTACTCCCACACCTGTACTTTCATGTCGGATATAGCCATATTTGTGCTGAAAAGGTACATTAAACTCTTAACTAACTAACTTTTGTCACCAGTTGGTGTTACTGATGCTGAGGGTCAAAGATAGTAATAATAATAATAACTTATGTGAAATGTGAGGTGTTGTGCTGTAACAGGAGAATGATGCGCTACGTCGAGAGCAGGAGAGAGCCACTAGTCCGGAGGACGTGCAGGTGCTTCATGAGGAGATGATCGTGTGCAAGTTACGTGAGGCGGAGTCCAGCATGCTGACAAAACAGCTACAGAATGAGCTGTTTGAGATACATCGGCTGTGGCAGGTTAGATGCATGGTCAGCTCTGCTACGTCTTTCTGTCACTAGACACTGTTCTTGCTAGAAACATTGTACAATCTACAACTAGTCATGACCAAATAGAGTTACTTCCTAATTATTACTAGTCCATGATGTTGGGGGTCCAGACTAGCGATGCTTACTAGCGTCTGTCGTCGTCGTCTGTTGTCGTCTGTAACACTCCATGGCGGGCCAATATTGTTTCATCTCGTTAGGGTGACACCTTGTTATGCATGACTTGGTGAAATTGATTTTTGAACTGTTTGAGATACAGCGGCTTGACTTCTTTGGCGCTGTTGGTGTAGTATACGCAGTGACAGCCGTCCTGTAAAACGTTTCATTCCAGTTGGTCTCATCTCAGCAGATTCCATCGAAGACTGGGGACCTGACTGGCCTATAGTTGGGCAGCAGCAGATAAATTTATTGGTTATACAAAAGCTGAGAGTGAGAATATATGTATATTTCTAAGCACTCATTAACTGGAATTGTTCTATATTGGGCCAGGTCCCCAACAGAACTTTGGAGCCGACGTTTTACTTTGACCTTTGGGGATAATTGAACAGACGTGTTACAGACCAGAAGTCCGTCCTGACATCCAGCCACTGGTGTCAAAATACTGATGGGAAATATTAATTTCATTAATATAACATGTTCTCTGGTGTGTATTCAGAAGTGTCGCGAGTCGTCGTCCAACGCCGGCGCTGACTGTTCCTCTGAACAGTCGGTGAATGACGTCACGTTGACTGCCAGACTGAAGGAAGTGGACTTGTCATGTCAGCTCAACGAATGTAAAGAGAAACTTCTTATCACTGAACAGCAGGTTCACAACTGAGCTTTCTGATCTTCACGTCACACTGGTCTAGTGATAACATACATACATACATACATACAAAGAAATTTATATAGTGCCAAATTCGTGGAAACGAATTAGAGGCGCTGGCATAGGGTGACTAGACAGTAAAAGCAGACTGGAAGAAGTGTGACTTTAGTTGACGCTTGAACGTTGAGAGTCTGTCTATAGAGCGAATAATGTTGAGGTAAAGAGTTCCAGGTTGACGGCGCGGAAACAGAAAAAGAGGTAAGGAGAAGTGACTTGTAACACCCGTTGGTATTGATAGAAGATACATGTTGGAGGAATGTAGAGTTCGCGCTGGAATGTAAGGAGAGATTAGCTCAGACAAGTATGATGGTTCCGCAGTATACAATGCTTTCCAGGTAAGCAGGCAAAGGTTATAGCTAATACGATGGTTAATAGGTAGCCAATGTAAGTCACGACAAATGTCTACTGAGCTAATGGTCGACGGTGCCTGCGCAACAACTCGCGCTAGAACATTCTGCGCACGCTGTAGCCTATCAATATTTGCCTGCGACACACCGTACAACAGACTGTTACAGTAATTTAGTCTACTATCAACAATGGAAGCGGCTATGGTGTTAGCTGTATCAAGAGTTAGCAGCGGACGAATATGGCGCAGTGCACGTATATGATAATGAAAACAGCGAGTAACGTTTGTGATGTGTTTGTCGAACTTGCCTGACTGCAGTCTGGGAGGACCCAGGAATGAATTTCAACGCCAATAGTTGTGTTTATCACAACATCCACTGCGACATACAGCTTTCGGAGTTGGGAAAATTGAGGTTCATGTGTGTAATATGCGCCCATGCTTTCATTTCTTTGCCACTGAGACATGTTCATGGTGGGGTCTTTACATGCCCTCTGTACTGCAATAACCAGGTCATTAATTGCCGAATCGCTGCAGTCACGGCCAGCGTGATTGATTGGTTGCAACTGCACACATCCTTTGTGAGTGCATCTAAAGGGGAAGTTTGCGGGTGGAGGGTTGATGGATGGTAGATGCACTAAGGCCGTGGATTGGGGCAGTTTATCTAGTCCGTGGAACAGTTTTGCCTACCGGTCTCAAAATGGACGGGTGCCAGTGGCAAGTCTCGTCACAGAGAATGATGACAGCTGCAGCACGGCTGTGGTCGTGACCTCACCGTTAATATGCCTAGAAGGTCGAGTGGCCCTTAGAGACAGTGTAAGCAGGTCGTTCATTGCAACAGTGAGTGAGTACTTAAAGTCGACCTCCAACATGATCTCTGGCCTCATTTCTCTACCAGGAAAAAATTAACATGCTTATTAGTTCACGTGTATAATACGCACCCCTCTGCACTGATAATGGTCAAAATTGTGAGTTTTGTACTCGAAATTTTACAGTGTGCGTGTATGTAGAACTCAGTAGCCGAGCGAAGGAACGAGCGGCTGAAGCTAGACAATGATTCACTGCAGCAGCAAGTTGCCAGCCTTGAGTCACGTCTGCAGGAGACACAGCAGCGCCTTGAAACCACCATGCTTGACCTTCAGACCAAGGTCGGGTTTACTTTGTTTTATTTCTTAATTGCTTCAGTTGCTGTTTTTTGATGTAAGAGGTCTACATTTAAATACAGAAGATGCAGTTGTTTGCTGTAAATACAATACAGTATTAATAGTTGTAATGATAGTAATACAAATGCAGTTTTATTCTGTGGCTTGATAGAGTCACTATAAGGATGCCATACAAAATCTGCTACTCATTAGTTGCAAATACTTGGTATACGTATTATGTGATAAGGAAACAGATATGACTTAGGACGGTTTTTAAAGGTGAGTGGAGCAGGTGCAGTCGGAATGTTAGGAGACAAACTGTTCCGTGTGGAAGGACCAGCAATACAGAATGTGTGGTTTCCAAGCTGTCATGTAGCGTGGGTTGTAAGCAAACTGCATTGTGCCTAGCAAGAGGTGTGATGGGTGAACAGAGTTCATGTCGATGAAGACTGGTTCTTGTCTGGAAGAGGTTGATGAAGATAACTGGAGGAACTAGCTGATCCAACTTTACCTGGTAAAATGGCCACTAAAAATGGAAGACAAGTACGTCAGTGGGGACTGACCTCTATCCACACATGCCGATCTGACGTCCACACGCCGCACAGTATTCCACGAACTGCACATCACTAGCATGACGTTTATGTTGGCGCATCTCTATGCTAATGTTTACATGTGGGTAGGTGTGGCCCGCGCGCTTGTTGATTTGTCTAATTTTGGGCTTCTGGGTGAGCAACGTTTACGAAAAATGGGAGATTCCCTGCCTTAGATGCCAGTGAACTGCCGTGCAAAATTTGATGCTGCTAGCTTTATCCTCATCGGAGCCATCCGTAACCGTACAAACTAACAAACACGCAAACAGTAAATGATATATCCACACCTTGCATATCGGCATGTGTGGATAACAAGGAGTAGGAGCATGGTAACTACGCTGCTAGTGGTGACGATGAAGTGGTCCACTTCATCGTCACCACTAGCAGCGTAGTTAGTCTTGAAAACCATCATGAGGTATGAGAAGAAGAGTGAGTGAACAGGATTTTGTAGTTTGATGATATTTGCGTCTGTTATTTTGCTAATTAGTTGTGACAAGCTGGTGATGTAGCTCGTTGGTTATATCTACGTTGGTTCATTACTGGCCTGTGTGTGTATGGACTGTCGTCAGATGAATGAAGAGGTGTTGTTGACTAAACTGCGGGATGCAGAACACGCTCAGTTGGTGACTGAGATGAGAAGACGCATTGCTGAGCTGGAACTGCAGGTAGTACACTAGTACATGAAATTTTGGCGTGTAGGTAGAGGTCGATCAGTGATGCACAACAGTATGCAGTATGACCCGATCCAAGGTCAAGGTCATGAACCCTTCAAAGTTTGAAATCCGGCCGTTTTCAAAAGCTATCTCTTCCGCCATTTACAATGGGAGCTGACAGCTGACCACTGATTCTTAAACTAGAGCATTATTTCTAAATTTGATCTGGTTGGGTTTTTGATATTTGGCCTAGTTTTGTTTCACTTGACTTGGAAGTTGGCAGAAACGTCAGTTGCGAAGAGTCGACCGTCAGTCCCCGTCCGGGGCTAATTTTTCCTCTTTGACATTGCTGTTTGGTTGAAGAAAGGACATACATCGCCCATGCCAATTACCTGCAACGGCTATCTTTCATAATAAGTGGAAGGCTAAAATCAGCTGACCTGGATGACCTGGAAAACAGCGTTGTATGTCTGCACTGCATGATAGTTAGGAAAAGGAAGGAAGAGTATTTATATAGCACCTTTTATACACTATGTATATCTCAAAGCGCTCAGGCATGGATCACACAGTTTTACCTGCAAATACACCATGCCTGCCTTTCCTTCGTAAGCGTTCACCGGATGGCGCCACCTCTAACTGAGGTAAGAGACATCCAGTTGCAGCTTACTACTCATCTATCGACCCCAAAGGGATGAAAGGCTGGGTTGGCCTGGTTGGTTGACCTATAGCAGACGGTTTACCCACATAAGTGGTCATCCGTCCACAACAGGTCGAGCACAGGACAGGGAAAGTTTGCCGGCAAAGACCAACGTTCTACCACTGTGCCACGCAACCAGCCAACCAACCAGTTGTGACTGTTGTGTGTAGAATGAAGAACTGGTGCAGATTTGTCGACAGCGAGAGAGTCGTGACGACCCGTCCTCTGAGTGCCTTGACATTGATCTGCCCACCGAGGTAACAGCCCAAGATTTGCATTTTTATTATTTGTTTTAACTGTAAAATTGCTTTAGCATTTTAATTGTTTTTGTAATATTACATAAAGACCTGCCCATGTGGCCGAGTGGTCAGAGCACTCGGCCGCCATGTGCAATATAGCGTGACGCGCTCAGTGGCCGAGGTTCGTACCTCAGCCTGGGCATGTCCGCCTACCAAAGAATTATTTCTAATAATTCCTATGCACGTGAGTTAATTCGAGGCATGTAAGAGGTTCAACGGTATCCTCTATAAACTGTGACTATTGCTGATGCCTAGATTAGCAGTGTCAAGGTGTCAGCCGTGCGGATGTGAGAGCTGAAGCAAACAGATGTGGCTAAGTCCCATGGCTAGGCACTGAAGAAGTGTCAGTCAGGTGGCCAGATGCTGAAGAACTACCGGTCTGGGCTGGAAATGAATAAGTGCCAGTCCGGGCTTAGCCAGACAGTCTGCCATACCTAGAGGGGGTGTTCTTATAAATACCTGTCAAGCTGCTCACGCCTACTGTTCCTTCCTCCATGCTACACAGTGCACACATACGCTACACAGTGCACACACCTACGAATTCTTCTCCTGT
>Ga0209780_1002324_pt1 | contig 13423 bp, 9 predicted proteins | sample WorMetexBAHAMAS2_FD_187384 | JGI IMG/M metagenome (GOLD analysis project Ga0209780, IMG submission 187384) | Marine gutless worms symbiont microbial communities from Max Planck institute for Marine Microbiology, Germany - Inanidrilus exumae... | ecosystem: Host-associated > Annelida > Digestive... | reverse complement strand
GGAAAGGGGCGTCTCCCATCAACGATTTTTGGCATCAGAAAACTAGAGTCCCTGGGCTATCGTATGGTGAAAAAAAATTGCCGAAAATTTCAACCGGCTGAGTAGGGTGCACCAACGTCACAGACAACAGACGACAGACGGAATTGCGATCGCATATAGCAAACGTAACGTAATACGTTGACGTTTGCTAAAAACCCGTTATTTCGAAGAAATGCATGACACTCGGTGATACAGTCTTCTAATTGTCAAGCTGATTCTTGGAAGAAGACGGTAGAGTATACTTTTCGTCGAACTATTGGGTTTATCCTTAAACCACCTGTTGATGAAGCCGATGAAAACAAGAGAATCCGTATAGTCGTGAAATTGTCAGCTACAGTACATACAATACAAACTGCTAATACGCTGCAACTGTACCAAACGCGGGTGTTTATTATCGCGTGACGCAATGCTAGTGTGGTATATGCTGTCGCCATGTGATGGTCTGTTCGTACGTCTGTCTGTTCGTCACAAGCCGGCACTGTACCAAAACGGCTGAACGTAGGACCACGCAAATAACGTCATACGATAGTACAGGGACTCTAGTATTTTGATATCAAACATCTCGGCAAAATTCTAACGGGGTCACCCCATTAGGGGGCGATAAATACAGGTGGAGTAGGTTCAAATTGGCGATTTTTGACCAACATCTCGCTATATCTCAGAAACGGTGCAAAACAGAGGCATAGTTATTATGGAACACTAATAGGAACTCGTATGCGCTTTACTGAATGGTGCTATTTCCTGTGACCTTGAGTGGTCTTTTGGTGCGCAGCGTACAGCCTAAGGGAAAGACTTTAATTGATTCTAACGGTAAAAATGGAAACTGGACATCCCGTAGGGGGACCATTTGGCCGTGAGTTTTCGGCATTTGTAATCATTGCAAAGTTATGACAGCCTGAGGTCGCAACAGTGGGAATTGAAAAAGCAATTTTTGCATTTTTTGAAAAACGACCCCGTATGGTAAAATTTTCAAAATTCTGTTCCGAAAGAGTACATGGCGACACCGATCGACGTTGTTGTGTTCAAATGTCGTAAAAAGTTTCCGACAGGAAATCGGTGAAATCGTGCGTTATTTACCAGACCAAAAAAAAAGAAAATTTCGGCTGCCTCTCAAACTGTCGCTACTGTGCGGATCGCGCCCAAGAAGTGCCAGGGCCAGCCGAAATATTTGGCTTACAATGTTCCAGATTTCATCCAAATCGGTTCACTTACGGCGGAGTTATAGTCGAACGCGTGAAGGCCATTCGTTTGGCCAATATAGTATTTCCAATATTCGCCTTCGTGCGAATAATAATAATAGTAGTAGATGGCAATGGTACAGGCCGGAAGTGCAGAGAAGACCGCTGCAGAGGGTGAGTCTGCCAAGTACAGCAGTTTGTATTCCGGTGGCTGTCGAGTCTTTTGGTCCCTTGGCGGACGACGCTCATCGTTTTGCAACAGAGATTGGCAGAAGAATGACTTTCAGCACAGCGGATCCGCGAGAAACGGCGTTCCTGTACCAGCGCATCTCAGTGGCAGTTCAGCGCTACAACGCCGTGTGTCTTGCAAATACTTCCGTGTCGGATCCATACAAAGGACATTATCATAGTCTTCGTCATCATCGTCGTCGCCAATAATAATAATAGTAATTATTATTATTATTATTATAGCACAGAAGAAGTCAAATTCATGCACGATGAAATTTATTTATGAAACTTGAGAGCTAGGTAAGTCTACTTCCGCGTGTAGGAAGAGTAATTCACAAAACATTAAATGCGAAGATTGAGTTAATTTACGGTCCCTGCTCGCCAGGCGGCGCCGTTTGACTCGGACGTAGGTGGCGCTAATGTTGACGCTAAGACCCTTAATCCATGTTGCTGCGTCATTCCTAGGTCTAATGAGGCGCCGAGAGGTTGTTGTCGGTTGTCGCACGAACGAACGTTATTAGCTACAACGGAACAACAAACTCGTGAAGTTTCGGGTAATGATAAGCACTGCCGGGCAAACGAAGAGAAGTCAACCCTATTCGAGACTTCAGAGCAATGACAGTGCCAAGTATAACAAGTGGTCAAAGAATTTGGACGAGAGGCCGCATCGCAGGGGGGATTTTCACGGGGAAAATGTAATGTGACCCCGACTGCAGTCAGGATCATTGCAGTCGGCTGCAGCAGTGGCGCTGTCGTGCCGTTACTCACGATTGAACGATCACTTTTGCTGCATGCACCGCAGCAGAGACACCCAAAGCGTTTCAGTAGGCCGGACAACCCCAAAATTGCAACTTCCCGTGGGGATCTCGACCCTATCTAGTACACGGTTCCTTGAGTCCACGCAAGTTAGCCTTCATACGGCATCTGGATCGGTTCAGCCGTTTCTGCGCTGCCTACTCTAGAATTTATATCTTGCACAACACTGGTTGTTGCTTCTTGGCCAGCGTGCAATATCATCGGTTGCTCTAAGCTTAGTTTTCCGTCGTTCATAGAGATCGTCTCAGATCATTCTCGTCCAATCATCTGTATCTCATCGCACCTTGGATCAATCCGGTCTGGAAAACAACGCGCACGATGTGTGGCGTGCTGCCGTGCTCGCGTTGTCTGCACACGAATCACCCACGTGTCAACATTCATGATTCGAAGAGATCCCCTGACGGCGCGACTTCCAACAGACAGTGGAAAACACAGCAATAAACATAAATGGAGAGTCGATCTTTCGTTGTTGTCGATAAGAATCCAGCCTGCCATCGTAGACAGCAACTTCTCCCCGGTGCTGCCACCTGGCAAACTCGACGGAACATACGCGTAGTCGTTGATTCTGGCCCATTGGCTCCATTATGTGCAAACATAACGTCATCCACAGAACCTGAATACATAATATATCGCACTGTCGTCAGAGAAGGACCGAGCCACTGTCACAGGTAACACATACTGACAATTTCGTGGCATTTGGTCACGTGGTTTTTGAGATATGTGAGGAGCTGACAGATAATAAACACGCCGAGCGCTAAAAATGCCACCTTGTGGGCTCTCTACGGCGTGGGTGGCATGACGATAAATTTGTTAATTAAGCGATGAAGATGATGCGATGCATCGCTCACAACAATACTGTTAGGCCCCGTCCACACCAGCAACAATGTCGAAACAACAGGCAACATTGTCAAAGCAACGTTCGACTTTGTCGAAGCAACATTCGACTTTGTTGCCACAAACGGCAACAATGTCGAACGATTCTATTGTAAAATTTCGTCCTTTCGACAAAGTCGAAACAAATTGAACATGTTCAATTTGTTTAGACTTTGTCGAAAGGACGAAATTTCGTTCGACATTGTTGCCGAAACCGGCAACATTGTTGCCAAAAACGGCAACAATGTCGAAGCAACATTCGATACTGTCGAAAGAATCGTTCAGCTTGTAGCGTTCGACAATGTTGCTTTGACATTGTTGCTAGTATGGACGGGGCTTTAGTGATACGCCGTGTACGATGAAAAAAAGAACTAGCGGACACTACACCTGGGCGCAGCTTGTTTGCTTTTATCCTGTCGCTGAGTCACAGAAGAACGCGGACAGTGTATTTTTAGTCATTCCTGTTTGATCTGTCGACAAACTCACAACCAAACGCAAAGCGTAATTATGCGATCGACGAGCGACGACTTTCAAACGAAAATCGTCGCTGTCGTATAGTCGTCGATGCTTTCAAACGACGCTTGAACTCCGCACCGTTCTGCGTGGGCGTTAGTCGACATAGCGAACTATTGGACAGAGAAACATGCCGTCGGCGGTGTAACCCAAGTAGTCTACTTGTGTAACCTTACAGAGTGCTGTGACATGTCAGGGTGTGCAAAAGCCAAGGAGTTTATCACTTTGAGCGAAAAAGATGCCAACTGTTTTACAACCTGTAAGAGCAGCGACCGTTTTATGCGATCTTTCACGTTGACACTGTTATACCGATGTCACACCTGCGATTTTATCGCGCGACATTATCGTGCTATTCGTGCACACAGCACATGGCTCATAGTGACTGTTGCTTTTTTGCACCGTGTCCAAATATTCTTACTTACTTACTTTACTTACACAGCAACTTTGTCGCATAAGCAAGAATAGACCAATCAGGCTTCACAACATTATCGCGACAAAGTTGCACAGAATACAGGGTGGTCCAAAAAAGTGATACCTCTCGTGCATATATTACATTGTACGAGAGGTATCACTTTTTTGGCCCACCCGGTATAGCACCGCCGTATTCGGAAAACGAGTTGTGCGACTGTTAAAAAGTTGCGCGACACGCCATGTAACGCGATTTTGTTGCGCGGTGAAGTTGCACGACAAAGTTGCGCGATAATACTACAAGTGTGACACCTCGGTCTTACAAATTTACTGCTTTAGTTTCGTGTTGAAAAAGTTCCGAGAATCTGTCGGCATTTGACGAAATTACCTACAAGAGAACGGGAACGCGTTTTTTTGACCCACAATTGCTAATTTTACCGTTTTTTGCGCCAACTTGTAAATTAGATGACTTACTCAAAGACAGACGTTGATCAACTTTTCACAAAACCAAAGCAAACCGACCCACAAGATGTCAGACCCGACCCCACCCATTATGTATCGAAGTTATTTTGATCCAACTCAACCCAGTACCGACAGTATCAGTAATGCCTCTGTGTCAAATCGATACGACACATATCAATCTTTATTAGCCACGCAGGCAGCAAAAATAGGCCTACGTAAACACAAACTGACTAGGTTCAAAATAAAATCACAAACTAGCTAAGAACTTAATAACAGAAAGTGGAGAACAATGCAAACTATTAGCACAAGAGACAGATCATCCAAGTTCTTAAAACTAACATCAGTACTAATGTAAACCGATTTGGATGAAATTTAGAACATTGTGAACCAAATGTTGAGGGCGGCTGGCCCTGGTAGATTTTGGGCGCGATACGCGCAGTTGCGACAGTTTGAGAGGGAGCCGAAATTCTTTTTGGTGAGGTAAATAACGCACGATCTCATCGATTTCCCGTCGGACAAATTTCACGACATTTAAACACAACAACATCAATCGGTGTCGCCATGTAAACTTTTGTAACAGAATTGGAAAATTGTACCATAAAAGGTCGTTTTTTTTCAAAAAAATAACGCAAAAATTGCTAAAAAAATTCAGATCTTGCGATTTCAGGCCGTCATAACTCCGCAATGATTACAAATGCCCGAAAATGCACAGCCAAATGGTCCCCCTACGGGATGTCTAGTTTCCACTTTTAACGTTAGAATCAACTGTCTTTCGCCTGGGCTGTACGCTGCGCACCAAAGGGACGTCATGCACTGCAACCTGCATATACACTGCAACCCGTCTAGTTATTATTCTTATTAGTAGTAGTAGTAGTAGTACAGCCATCTAGTTGTTGTATTGCATTACGCTACAGCACTCCAAAGAAAATACGTGAAATTTTCATGAGTCAGTTGATCCCTCGTTTCTTGAGTCAGTTTTGCACATAAAACATCGGACCAAACGCAATCCCCTCCCAATCAATAGGTTTACTCAATTCGTGTACACGTGTACATCTGGGCTGTGACTATTGCTGTTAGTATCCTTTTCTTCAGACCCGTAACAACCGATGTATCGCCCGCCATGTCACATTACGGAGGCTGGCACAGCTGCCGAGAGCTGCGTGGATGTCTGGCTGGTGGGGTGCGTGCGACTATTGACACGGTCCCTGTGAGTTGACAATCGACTCTGTTCGACGACAACTGGTCACGTACGACCGTGCTCGCGCACGTGACTTGTCAATGACGTCACAACATGGCTGCCCATAGAAACAGCCGTCTCAACCAGTCTCTGAGGGTAGCGAGTGAGTAGTTTCTTGGCGGCACCTCAGCACATTACACTATTCAGTGCACGAAGAGTTGGCTAACAATAAAATCAGGTAATGACTAACTAATGATAAAAATAAAACAAAGGCAATAGACCTCGTATAAAACTGAAGTTTCAAACGTCTGTAAGGCGATTTTTATGACCGCTACAGTCAAACTGAAAGGTTGTATTGACTATTTTACTGAACAGTACATAGATAAATGGTAAAAACTGGCCAGTTTACAACCAAGTATAAGGGCGACAGAGTCATAGCTCTAAAACTGCAAAAATCATTTTGGTAGGACTCCACCTTGACCGGTAAGCACGACCTTACCAGCGAAGTCATGTGGCAGTTGATGGTTCTGTTCTCTGCTGGTATCATTCGATAGAGCGCATACGAGTTTCTATTAGCTTTTTATAGTAACTTTGTCCCTATCGTGCACCGTTTCTGAGACATAGCGAGATATTGTAACTGTAACTGTAACTAAAGTATTTATATTGCGCTTCCTACTAAAAGACCGGTAGTGCATTACAGAGTCATTTACATATATTCAGCGAAGCCCCGCTTAAATAAAACAGTTTTAAGACGGCGTTTGAAAGATGGGTCGATTGGTCGGAAATCGCTATTTTAAACTACCCCACCTCTATTTATCGCACTCGTTCGGCGTGACCCCGTTGGAATTTCGCCTAGGTTTTGGCATCAGAATACTAGATTCCCTAGGCTATCGTATGGCGTTGTTTGCGTAATTCTAGGTTTAGTCGTCTTAGTAGGACACCGATTTGTGATAGACGGGCGGACGGACAGACACGATGACGGCAAGTACCGCGCTAGCATACTGTCGCGTGGGTAGTGAATATGTTGTCACTGCCTCAAGTAGTGTTTTAAGTGGCATAATTGATTTTTTCGTCATCGAACACTAGTCTTACATGAGAAAAAAAGCGGCTGGACAATAATTCAGTTTTCTGCGAGTCCTTTGATGATACCGCAAAGAAACACGCATAGCTGCAGCTGCTGCGTAGGCGTACGCATTGCATGCTGTAGTTAGTTGCTTAAGTTCACGTCGCTGAACACGCGAGGAGATGAAAGACTTTGTTACTAGAGACCATTGATAAGAAGTGATATCATAGCTTGTCGAATAGTCATTTTTATGACTCTGGGTGATCTTTAAGGTGGGATGGTTCACCTATTGCAAGCCCTTTAAGTGCTATTTTTCTGACACGGAGCTTGGGCAGCCGCTCTAATACTGTACAGCTGCGCATTTGTCTTTCCAAGGCCAACATTGATCTGCACGGAATGTTCAAGACAAGTACGTCCGTCTTCGGAGACGGCCGTATATCCACACATGCCGATCGTACGCGTGGCCAGCGCACACGTCACGCTGTGGAGTCACCAACTGGAACATTCATCGTCTTTTACGCGCTGGCCGATTCTTCCGATTTTGGGCTTCTGGGGAGCAAAGTTACCCAAAATGGGAGATTCCCTGCCCTGAACGCCGATGAACCGCCGTGCAAAATTTGACTCCGCTAGCTTTATCATGGGTGAAGAAATCCGTAACAGTACAAACACACACAAAAACACAAACAGTAAACGATATATCCACACCTTGCCTATCGGCATGTGTGGATAACAACAGCCAATCATCGCAGTTCTGTTGACGTGTAAACAACTCTACTCGGTAAAGCAAACAACTTATTCCATCACGTAATTTTTTTATTGATTTTCATGCAAATAATTTTGTCCAACCTAATACGTATGTAACATAAAATTAGACAGAAAATTTAACTAACAGTTCTGTTATTTACATATTACGCTTACAGTGTCCAGAAAAAGCCACACACGTGAACATTTCGCATTAACAACCGCACATCCGGACCAAATTTACTGACATCCTTTCAAATTATCACGGCTTGACTTCGTACATTTCCACCTCAACATTCTTTAGATTTTAAAAAATAAATGTCACCGATAGAAAGTAATATGCGGCAGTTGGATAAATAATCTAGACTTTGTATAAACCGCAATGACGTTACCTGCTACAGACGTCATCAATCAATTACTAATCTACTGCTGTCACAAAGGACAGACAGACAGACAGACAGTCAGACTGTCAGTGTGTAAACTTGATCTCATTCTCGGCTGCAGGCTGCGTATGCAATTTGACGGCTGACTAATGGCACAGCACTCTGCTGCGGCGATGATGGCTGATGCACGACGAATGTCGATATTTCGTTTCATGTTCACGTGATATTTTGTCATTATACAGTAGGCCTACAGCTTATTAAAATTTAATTATTGCTGTTGGATGGTTTATGTATAATGTATTCCTCCGCGGCGATTTTTCTTCTATGTGTCTTTCTAACTTAGGCCTATATATGCTAGGAAGGTCTGAGTTATGCAAAAACAACTGTACGCAATCAGTGATAATTCCAGGCATCTTTATGCCAATTTTATACCCAAAAAGTATACGGTATTTTCCTCAAAAGATCGGAGATCCACTTAGGGCCAGTTTTTCCACTGCAAATTAATCTTCCATTAACGTTAATGGGAGATAAACTTCCGTCAGTTAATGGGAGTTAATCTCCCATTAACGTTAATGGAGGATTAATTTGCGGTGGAAAACCGGCCGTTAGAGACGTTCGCTAATACAGCAATTGTAGGCATGAGAAAACACAAATGCAGTCGTACGTGTTACTAATAAAACTTGTATGGCAGTTTTGTAATTGTTTTTCACTTGTCCAAAAATCAGTAAGCTTATCAGCTTATTTTAAGATCATAAGGCTCCAAATTCTTGTGCCCGTTGTGAATCCCGCTGGAGATGAGTCAGGACGCTCCCCTAGACCGTGTAGTCGTGTAGGGAATTGATGCATCTCCTCATATCGCTCTTACAATGCCTCCCAGTCTGATTCTCGCACAACTCTATGTGAGTATAGGCCTAGAATAAACACCGATGACCTACACGATACACAGACGTGAGAATCAACTGCATTCGTTTCTTAACACCAAAGTGTAGTTATATAATCAAACAAAAAGGCAGGCAATTTATTTATGTACGTGTTTATCACAGCTAAGTAATAAGTATACTGCGAAGTATTGTGATGAGTAAGTTATGTCTGTCTGTCTGTGTGTGTGTGTGTGTGTGTTTGTTCGTCAGCCAGAATATCTCTGGAACCACACGCGCGATCTTTACCAATTTATGTGCATGTTGCCTATGGCCGTGGCTCGGTCTTCCTCCAGCGTCGTTGCGATATGTTATGTACTTCCGGTTTTGTGGATGACATCGTATTTTTATAATGGGCCGTAATAGCGGTATGAATTTCGCTACGAAGGACCGATTTCGCTTAAATTTACTTATTTACCGTAAAGTCGGACGGAATTCAACTTCTTATTATTAACAGGCATAATTTTGACTATTTCGAAATTACTTCAGTGCAGCCACCTGGCGAACTCGACGAAACATACGCGTCGTCGCTTATTCTGCCCCGCTCTATTACGTGAATACATGACGTCATCCACAAAACCGGAAGTACATAATCTATCACATTACCGTAAGAGGAAGACCGAGCCATGGCCACTGGTAACATGTAGCCTAAAGAAAACTGGGTGAAATTTGAACGTGTGGTTTTTGATACATGCGAGCAAGCAGACAAACAAACAGACATACAGACAAGCTGATCACAATACTTCAACCCCCTACCGGACGAAGTAACGAGCGGACATTGACATAGAATGATTAAGAATACTTAACTTAGTGAGCTTGAGAAGTATACATAATGACGTCACATTCGATTGAGCTAGCGACATCAAAATACAGTCTTTGGCAACAGTTGCTATACAACGATTGATTCAAAGCAGATGACCTGACTCTGTGCAGCAAGGATGTCGGTGTATTGACAAAAAATGCGATATTGTATATTTACTGTGAACTGCAGACATGTTCGCGTGGTTAGCAACGTCTCTGGTACTGGCGTTGGTCGCAACGGTAGTCGACTCTGAGGCGTTCCTGGAGATATCTGAGTTTAATAGCAGCGCGAAAGGCCTTCGCCGTATTCGCAAAGAGGCCAAGTATGTTTGAAAAAAATTTTACGTCATGTTTATCTTAAAATCTTGCCTCCAGTAATATTTCTATATGAAATCCTATTTCGTAACGTTGATATAGTAAATACTCATTTATTTATGTATTTTAGAGAAATAAACGAAAAGAATTATATATGATATAATATAAGCTTAAAGTTTACCATATGGCAATGTTTACCGAGCTGCACATACGCAACGCGTGATTTGCTGCCTCATAGCTCAAAAGCTCAAAAACTTTAATAAAACTTCCAATAAACCTTTGTATTTTTTCGGAATATTGTAGGGATTTTCCACCAGTGGATCACCAAGAGCGATTTACGGCCAGTGGGAAGCGGTACAATTGGACGGGTCGTGGTCGTCCGAGGCGAGAAATGAGACTCGAGGCGATTTCGCTTCGACGAGGAGATCGCATAGAGAACAGAAGTCTGGTGATTGACTTGAAGCTGCCGGAGGGCTTCGAGCACTACTATCGGCCGTTTTCGACCATCTCGATCCTCTTCCTCGTCAAAATAATCAACCCGCAAGACATGCGCTTCTTCCAGGAGACTTTGGACGTCACCAGATGCCTGTGCCGCAAGGTCGTGCGTCTCGCCTTGGACTCAATCCAGCGCTGTTTCGACGTCGTCTCCAGTCAGTCTTTCTATCCGAGATGGTTGGTGAATCTGATCGGATTTACGATCGTCTGTAGCATTATCTTGCTTGTCGCCTTCATCATGCTGCTGCTCTGTCCGTGTCTCATGTGTTGGCGCATATCGTTCAAACCGGTCGTCCAGGCCGGCAAGCTGGACACTTACTCCAACTGGGCCTGGGCGACGCTGACCATCTCCTGCTGCCTGGCAATGCTGTTCATGTTGATCGGATTGATTGCCGTCGGATGGGGCGGCATCGGGCTCAGTTACTACCTGTACGACAGCCAAACGACTCGTATGAGCGTCGCCTACGACCAGATTGAGTTGCTCGCCAAGCACGCAATGAAAGACGCGAGAAAACAAACTATCCACAAACAAATCAAACTCACAGTGAGTTTCTTTACGTCTCATTTCTCGGTCGTTTACGATACGATACGATACGATATGATGTGTTTACGTGCGCTCAAAAGCTGACGGGAGGGCCAGCTTAATCCAGTGCACGGCACAAAAAAACGAATAAATAAGGATGAAACTAAAAACAAAAATCCGGTAGCTAAAAAACGGTACGGTTAATTGTCCGTGAAGGCAGTCCGGAGGGGAGAAGTGAGACTACGATGGGTAGGATTTGTGAGACAGGTAGGTTTTAAGCGTGCAGTAAAAGAGTGAGGGAGTTATGGATGAACAGAGTCGTGAATCAAAAGAGGAAGAAGTGATAAGCGAAGGAACAGGTGAGTCAGGTATAGCAGAATGAGGTTGACGCAAAGACATAGGTAATTGGTTCCACAAATAAGGTGAAGCATATCGAAAGAAGCAACCAGTTATTTTTAGCGAAAATGGTATTGGTGGCCGAGCAATGGCAACAACAGATAAAGAGCTTAGCTGTATTTTTACCGCGCGATGCTATGCTAGCGCAGTATTTGCTGTCATCGTGTGTCTGTCTGTCCGTCAGTCCGTCACAAGTCGGAGTTCGACGAAAACCGCTAAACTTAGGATCACGCAAACAAAGCCGCACGATAGCTCAAAACTCTAATTTTTTGGTGCAAAAGATATCTACGAATTTCCGATGGGATCAACCGCAACGGGGGCGCCAAACACAAGCAGGGTAGGTAAAATTGCGTTTTTCGACCGATCGAGAAGTCTGCAACTCAGTCTCCTTACCACCGATAATTTGTGTTCATCGCCACTGTGGTCCGCGTTTACGACGGTGCGCTGTGTCACCAACATCGTTGGTGGTAGTCGAAGTTTGTTGGTAACACGGCCCATTTGACATCAACAGCGTTGGTTGTCGCAGAAGTTTGTTTATCACACTTTGGGCTCACTTCAGCGTTACGTGCACGTGACGTGGAGCATTGCAGGCTGGCTGTGCGATAGTTGAGCCTATTGCTACGATGCACATAAATATTTTTCAGTAATCGAATTTGTGACATTTGGAATGCTTTACCTAATTTTGTGTTTGATGTGTCGTCTAAGTCTTCAAAACATTTTAAAAGATTGCTTGATCAAGTTGATCTATCTCAGTCTACAGTGTTGCTGTGATTGTTTATTGTTATTATTTTGTTGGGCATATGTAAGTGGCTACATGCTCTTTTATGTCCAGTGATTATCTTCATGTTCTGTGTTCATGCTCATTAAACGTTGCTTGCTTGCTTGCGTCTACAAACTGTAGGTTGCCGAATAAAAAGTGGCAGTTGCTATAAAGTGCTCCTCAGGCTGACACGTGTTCTGTTTGCGTTATTCGTACAACAGTAGGGCAACATTTTCAACCGATACAGAGCGTCTCTTGTTGCTTTTGTTTGTTTATTTGCTTATTTGTTTTCTTTTGTCTGTTGACGGGAATAGGCTACTCAAAAACAATTTTGACTGGGATTTGCGATTTTGCGTAAAAGAACTTTGGGAAGTACACCCACAAACAAGAAACAGTCTCTTAGATTTTGGAGATGATCTGGAACCAGCGACGGAGAAACATTAAAGTAACATAAACATTAATTTTTTATATCATGCTGTTGTTTCCTGCCGTTGTGGTGAATAAAGATGAATATAATAATTCACAGCGTTTGAGCGGAGTGGCCGAAAATCGAATGAACCACAGCGGAGCGATTCACGGGCGTGGCTGAATACGGTGAAGCGTGAGCGTAGCGTGGAGCGCGAGCTTTCATAATCCGCTCAAAGATGACATCTGATTGATTTCATAAGTCACGTAGTACGTAGTCCGCGCTCTGCAGTCTGCAGTCTACTTTCTGTAATCTTTATTCGAGTGCAGTCCGAAACGACCATGTTTAAACGGCCACACAGTACGTCACTGAGTGTTGCCTTAAAAATCTATAACGGCTACTACGAAAGTCTAAAATGACCAACCATAAAGTGTTACGTGCTAGACTATGGACTTCGCTGTGTAAATAAATTCACTAGAGTTAATTTCGTATCTGTTTCTTACGCACTTACTTTGATGCAAAAACTCGTATATTGTGGTAAAAACCTGTACCCGTTTTTACCAGAATATAATTCAAGAAGCGTAAAGTTGAACCAAAATGTGAAGCCATTCTGTGAAGTCTATGCAATAATTTCCAATAGACTGGTGGTCCAAATGTATATGGAGCCCAAAAATGCGTTTTTAATATTAACTAAAAAAGTAAAATTGGATTTTTGTAAAGGAAAGGTAAACTAAGCTTAGTGGCTTACTTTCACAAATGCGAACACACCTTCAACAAAACATCAAGATTTGATAAAAGCAAGATTTGATGTGTATGGAACGAAACTGTTTCATCTTCTGGACATTTTGTCCCTGGCCAGATCCCCTGTCGGACGTTTCATCTAAACCTTTATTGTAAAGTAAAAACAAATGTTCAAATTACACTGTTTT
>Ga0209780_1002323_pt1 | contig 13424 bp, 10 predicted proteins | sample WorMetexBAHAMAS2_FD_187384 | JGI IMG/M metagenome (GOLD analysis project Ga0209780, IMG submission 187384) | Marine gutless worms symbiont microbial communities from Max Planck institute for Marine Microbiology, Germany - Inanidrilus exumae... | ecosystem: Host-associated > Annelida > Digestive... | reverse complement strand
TGAATTTTACTGGCACAAACAGCGATATCGCGTTTTTGTGCCACCCTTTGGGGGACTTAGGGGTAACGTACACGGTTCATCTATGGCTCGTTGGAAAGCGCGTGGTCGACTTCCTATAAGTGCTAACTGAACTTTTTTCGCTAGCTATCACGGTTGAGGCACTATGAGCCGATATTGGTCGAAATTGCGCTGTTTGAAAGGGGGGTGCCACTTTGAACGTAAATTTTAGGGGGAAAGGGGCGTCCCCCACCAACGAATTTTGGCATCAGAAAACTAGAGTCCCTGGGCTATAGTATGATGAAAAAAAATTGCCGAAAATTTCAACCGGCTGAGTAGGGCACACCAACGTCACAGACAGACAGACAGACAGATAGACGGATCTGCGATAGCATATAGCAAACGTAACGTAACGTTTGCTAAAAACGTGTAACGAGTTGTATTGGTGTCAGTAACGGATGCGTCAGAGACGGGTATTTGATCATGTGAGTGTGGGCTGTGGAGTGGTCCGGAAGACCTGTCACAGGGCTCGCGTTAGATCTTCGCAGCCGTGTTTATCAGGTAGACCACGTTGCCTCTAATCTAATTAGTGAGCAAATTGAAATTGCTACACAGTCGCTACGGTTCACATCGGCAATATGCGTCATCGCTGCAAATTTCCGGACGATCAGTCAAACCGTTAATTGCCACAGTGCGATTTCACGGTTTTCAAAAAATCAAAACGGCGGCCGTCCGCGGTCCGCCATATTAGACTGTTGTACACGTGTTGCGACCACCCATAAAGCGTAGCCAACCTGGTGGTTTTTGTCGTTGCACAAAATTTAGTTTGATTCGATGTAGCAGTTTCGATAATAATACGCGAGTTTTGACAGGTTGCGAGTATGGCTTGAAAATGCCTATTCACGCCGCTTTTCGGGCGGTTTTTCGAGTTTTTAACCACCTAAATGTTAAAGTTTATCATGGAGACCATGGAGACCCCCAACAGTCACGAATGGTTGCAAAAAAGCGTCGTTTGATCCACTACTCGTTAAAATCGTAGCCTACTATAACTGTGACCTACGCAAACTGGATATATTGATACGTTTAAAAAATTCAAAGGCGTTTTTTCACGCATACACAGAGACGTAACGGCCGAATCGATTCAAACCAAATTTTCACATCGACTCCGTGTCATGACAGTCGTAGTGATCGGTATATCCAAACTGGTTCAGGCATTCCCGAGGGAATTTTGGTCGCTCCCATTAACTTTAGCGTTGGCTTCTAAGTTCTAACCTCAATAATTTTCTTTACCGTTTTAGCAATTTCAGCAAGCAGAGAACAAAGGAAACAAGAAGATTGATTGATTGACTCATTACGGTTTTACGTCCTACCCGACACAAAACAGGTCACTTCGGAGACGTTCTTCCCAGCCAATCTCTTGGCTTAGTACAGAAAAACGAAAACAATCACAACAAAAGGAAACATGCATCCATACATGATAACAAAATATACTAAGTCTACAACATAAAGTTAACACAAAAACCAAAGCCAGGTTTGGTCGCCTCCTACGGCCTCCGGACTGGAAACGGAACGGGTCTATTCTGGAAGGAGTAGATAGATAAGTTAGGAAGTAAATAAGTAACAACGAAAGCATGTGGAAAGATTATATCGTCTTATTGAGAACATTCTCGTGCAATACTATTGACAGTGTTGGTATTCTGAAGTGCACACGTACAACATCACATTACTCTGGAGCTTATGATCAGATTGATCACAAATACATTTTGCACAGCACTATTAATGCTTCCAGTATTGTACTGTTGCAAATAACTGGTTGCATCATGATGGAAGTCACGCGAAATCCACAAATACGACAAATCATAATTATACAAAATTACTGCGTGTCCAAATGACCGGCGACACGGCGTAATTTCTCACGTTTCTTAGCATTATTGTGTCGTTTCCACGGTTTTGTGTTACTGGGTTCCACAGTATATTGTGAAGTGTCCGACGAACGATGTGCCGTAAAACCTTCCACCCTCGTAAACCCGACAACTCCACGTACGCCATGTGATCCAACACGTGATGTCATCTGACAGCCAACATTACAATGCATCTACACACACCTGTCGGCTTTTTGTTCGCTTAATTGTTTTAACATTGTCTCAGTTATAGTTGCGATGTTTTAAGCTGCGTCATGTCAGCTTTTTAATAAACGAATATACATACATATTTTCACACGACTATAATTTTCACGCAGGGCTTTCATGCTGCCGGTAAGTGCAGTGGCTTCAGCAATCTTTCCTAGAACACCTATAAAGGTCATTGGCAAAGGAAAGTAAACCTAAAAATGGCCAATAAATGACTGAGAGCGCGCACGTGTGTTGTCATACGTTATAGCCAAACCTGTTTAAAGTAGGATATTTTGCATTTCAGTTACACAGTAAAATCTTTCAACGCAGAAGAGAAAACATTAACAGATTTTTAACTATTGTGGAATGATTTTATTGCTATGTGCATCTTTCTATTTAGTGTTTTTGTACTGTTTTGTATTATTCATGTTTTTAGTAGCATGTTAGTGGCCTGTTGGGCCCTTTGCTACTTATTTTTAAATCAATAAACACGAAAATAATGGAAGCAGAAGACTTTTGCTGTGGAGTACGAGTTGGCACTAGCCAATACCATGTTCAAACCACATCCAAGGCGGCTGTATACAAGGACCTCACCTGATGGCGACACCCAGAATCAGACAGACTACATCTCAATTGCACAAAGACGGAAAACAAGCTTGATGAATTGTATGTAGCAAGGTATCCAGGAGCAGACTGCGACACAGATCATCAGTTGCTAGTGGCGACGCTGAAAGTTAGGCTGGCTAAAAGACAAAGAGAGCAAAGCACTCCGACTCTGAATCTCAAGAAAGAGAAAGCAGTACAGTTTGCAGCAGAGGTAACCAACAGGTTTACAGCATTGGAAGCTGCACAGGATGAGGTAACCCCAGATCTCTGGAAATGTACCAAGACAGTCCTGCTGGAAGTGGCCAGAAAAAAACGATTGGATGTGTCAAGTTGCAAAAGAAAAAAAATGATGAGACTTTTGCAGCAATCGGGGAAAGCTGGAAGCAAAAGGCAAAGATAAGAACCGATATCAAGAACTGAAGGCTGAGATACAGAGAAAGCTCACGGTGGATAAACAGCAGCAGCTGGAAGGCATGTGTGTGGAATTGGAAGCAGCAAACTCAAAAGGAAATTTCAGACACCTCTTCCAGATAGTCAAATCAATGACTCGAACGTTCCAGCCACGTCTGCAATAAATCCAGTCAGCGTATGGCGAAAATTTGACTGAAGCTGCACAAATCGCAGACAGGTGGAAAGGGTATTATGAAGACTTGTACCATGATGAAGAAGGGAAAGGAATTGAACAAGAATATTGGGAACAAGAGCCTCCATCACTTCGTTCAGAGGTTGCTCGTGCCATACGTCAGACAGCAAGTCGCAAAGCCCCAGGTCCTGATGAGGTCCCAGCAGGAGGGGAGGCAGTACTGGAAAAATGCACAGAATATGTGTGGCGATCTGGGAAACTGGCGAATGGCAAGAGGAATGGACGTTCTCCACGTTCATCCCACTTCCCAAGAAAGGTGATCTTAAACAGTGTGCAAATTACAGAACAATTGCTCTTGTCTCACGTGCAAGCAAGATCCTTCTTCGGATCATACTGGAAAGAATCCAAGTGAAGACCAGAACAGAAATTGCAGAGGAACAGGGGGATTCCGACAAGAAAGGGGACAAGAGACCAAATCACGAATCTCAGAATATTGATGTACAAAAGAAGGCACGCAAGATGTGCTTTGTGGACTTTAAGAAGGCATTCGACTCGATCTCAGATGATAAGCTCTGGCTGACTATGATGGATATGGGATATCCTAGGCACTTGATTGACTTGCTGGCCAAACTGTACAGGAAACAGCTCGCTAAGATCAAAGTACCAGGAACAGTATCAAAATGGTTTCGTGTTAAGAAAGGAGTCCGACAAGGTTGTGACTTTCTGCATACCGGTACTTGTTCAACATCCTAGCGGAAATGGTAATGAGGGAGACCCTCTATGGATTTCAAGGTGGACTACAAATTGGAGGGCGAACATTCAGAAACCTTTGCTATGTTGATGACATACTGTTGGCCACTTCAGAGGCAGAACTACAGGAGCTGGTGGATCGCCTAGACCGAGTCAGCTATAAATGCAGCCTACTAATCAACGTTGACAAGACCAAGGTAATGGCGAGCGACGGCATAGCATGCCATATACTCATTCAGAATGAGCAACTGGAGCAGGTGGATACGTTTCCATACCTTGGATCCCTGATTACAGAAGATGGTGAGTGTATGATGGAATTCCGTACCAGGTTAAACAGAGGGCAGGCGATCTGGGCATCACTGCAGAAAATATGGAAAAGTCACAGCATACCGATTTCAACAAAGATACGTCTAATGAAAGCATCAGTATGGCCTGTAACAACATACAGCTGTGAAAGCTGGACATTCAGAAAGAATGAAGAAACACATCTTGATGCCTTAGAGATGAAAGGGCTAAGAGAGATTCTGTACATTTAGTGGACAGCAAATAAAACAAATGAGTGGGTTAGACACTGTCAAAGCAAGGAAGCTAGCATACTGTGGTCACAGCATGAGGAAACAAGGAAGTTGCCTGGAGAAAGAGACAATGCAAGGAACGATGCCAGGTGCACGCAGGCGAGGAAGACCACGCACAGCCTGGACGGACAACATCAATACGTGGACAGAACTCCCCGTGAAAGAGTCAATAAGAATGACAGAGAACAGAGATAAATGGAGAAAGTTCGTCCATGGTGTGGCCAACCCTCAGATCAAGGACAGCTAAATAACAGAACAATGAAAATGCCGACACACGCTGGGTTATTTTGGATTATATAAACTGAATTGACCAATTGGTAATAGGTATATACAGCTATCACTATCACCTATGTATATGCATATAAGCATAGAGCCATAGTAGTTGCTCTGCATGCTGAATGTTGATACTATTTACTTACTTTCTTAACATTGCTTTGCTGTATTATTATTGTATAGATGCTGAATAAAGATTTTCAAAAGTTTAGCACACATGTAATTTGTCTTAACAAAACAGAATCTGATTCTGACCAATAAATTCAGCTGAAAAGACTTGTATTTTGCTATTGTCAAGACAGTCAAAACTGCAGAATATACCTGAGAAAAAAATGCTTTATCAATATCATTCTGCATGCCCATACCAGCAGTCTGAAACATTCAACAAATCAACAGCACTTATCTAACAAACAATAAAGATCTAAACATCTATATACATATCTCTTTTTACAATAACAACTATAGTTACTGATCTTCTAGCCAGGGGTAGATCCAGAGGCTTTGGCTAAGGGGTGTGGAGGGAGATGGCAAGGTCAAAATGGCCGAAGCTTGAGGCTGAAGGGCCAAGTGGGGGTAGGGTTTTTGAGGAAGGGGCAGTCAGCCCCCTCCAACCAGCTTAGGGGGCTGCGGGAGTGTTGTAAGCTGTTGATTTTGGTGTGGTTTGAAGACCAAAACTGTGTCTGGTAACAAATTTTGCAAGCCCCATGGATCTGCCACTGCTTCTAGCATGACACAGCTACAATACGCTGAAGATTAATATATAAATCATGGTGAAATATAAATGCAAAACAATGATTTACTAAGCTAAGTACTGAATTCCATGTATCAGCATGGTGTGTACATAGCCATACTTGTTTTTCTTCATTCTTTTTATCAGTTGTTGCAGATATTGTGTACAAAATGTAACAACCTAAACATATCAGCTGCAGGAAGTCACAAGCCAATTCTTATGAACGTTTGGTTCATGCTACGTTGCATTAACTGCATATACAAAGAAATAATGGATCCAGCATAGAATGCTGCTTTATAAGCTATGTTGCCAGTGCACATTTAACAATTGCACGCATTAAATGACAGATAATGCTAACACTGGATGCAAAATTCTTCTTGGGTTGAGCATGCGTTTTCTCCTTCTTCACAGAACTTGTACGAGGTTTGAAACTATCAGTGTCTACACATGGTGGAGGTTCACAGTGTAGCAACTTGCCCTGTAAAAACAATAATAAACCGATAAAAAACGATATGGTGCCATTACTTCAGCCAAAGTTTAAGCTACTGCAATGGGTGTCAACTCTCGAGTCCTAATCAACTGAATGGTTCTGTCAGTCCATCATCCCAATGCACATACCATTCCACAACATCAACAAATATTATTATTAGTAATATTATCTAATCCGAAGAATACATTCATGTTTTTATCATCCACACAAAATCAAAAAAATAAAATATGTCAAAAATGTGAAAATGCCACAGCAGAAACAGAAAAATTAAGGTAGAAGCATGTGGGAATTAGCAACAGGCAATTCGCAACAAGTACAAACAATTTGATTCATTTGAGTCCAAACACTAACAGTATAATTCAACATGTGCCATTTTGCATCAGGAACACAAGAAAAGAATAGATAATGCTGTAGAAAATGACTGCAAGTATTTTATTTGTAGGACTGAATAGTAGGCCGAATAATGTATTCATATTTGACAAAATGCTCTCAGAAGTAAACTGAATGCAATTGAAGAAATGGCAGTTTGTCGTGAAAGAGAGTAAATAGACAGCAAGCACTGTGCCACAAACGCAAGTGCAAAACACGTTGCCAAAGTTCCTGCTACGTAGCCAGCTCTTCCATCTGCCTAAGTTCCTCAATGTCTGTCATGCTAAGATGCTGTGTGCAGCTGAGCAGTAAACCATAACATGACGTTCCCACTTTCTGTCTGCTTGCATCCCTCTAGAGACATACATATGGACAACCTTTACTCCAGCTGCAGCATGTTAGCCGGCTCAGAGCATCAACTCCATTAACATGCTGCTGTAACAGCATGGGCAGGTTTCAGCTATACACAACGCAGCTGTCTGACGTTACTTAGCTGTACCTGTGAACAGTAAACCAACAGAACGTCTTAGCTCAACTGTTGACATTTTGTCTAACATTACTGTTGGTTCACCACTCTCATCATCCATCACTCCCCCACTCTTTCACACCCAGCTAAAACCTACCTGTTTCACAAATCCTTCCCACCACAGTCTCTCTTTCTCCTACAGGACTGAGTCCATAGACTACTACTTGGATCATATCTTCTGAGCATATCGGTTTTTTGTTTTCAATTCATTTCCTTACTTTTTCGTTTTTGGTTCCTTGAGGTAGATTAAGCTGGCTATTGTCAGCTTTTCAGTGCACATGAAACATTTCACATCATATAGTACATATCATATCATAAATAACTTTAATACTGCACAAAGTCAACAGTTAATACAGAAGTTAACAAAGCAAAAAGTAATCAAACGGTAATAACTCAATTAAATGTCATTGCAATTCATTACATACTGTGACAAAGTCCTTCAAAATATATCTGGCGGCTCTCTGGTAGTCAGGAATTCCTTTATGAGTCATGAAACTCCTTAGCGCTGTAACAGCAAGTGAATAACAGATTTAGCTAAATAAGTAAAATTACATTAAATCATCAGATGATGATGATGGCTGTCCTGCCAGTAGTTATTTTTATAATATTATATTTTTTCTTGCAGCTCTGATGAGACATTTCAGTTATATCAATAACGTACAAACAGGAAATCATCTATAATATCAGCCGAATTACTTTGACTACGGGGCGTTGGGTGGCTGAGTGGATTCCAAACAAAAAGTCCTGGGTTCAAATCCCGGTAGGGAACAGGAAAAAATAATTAAATTAGAGATGAGCAGGGACGGAATTTATAAATATTTACCAGATATATTTTATCTTGTGTTCTTGAATACGTTCATTTGTTGTTTTGGTTTGAATTGTTACAGCGTTGGGTAAAGCTAGCACTAGTATATAGCAGCTTAATGCCAGTGCCTGTGTGTTATATCTGGTTACCATTATACTGGTTATTTGTGTCATATTAATCAGTGCCATCATGCGTGGTAGCTTGTTAGTTGCAATGATTGTATACGATTGCTGCATGTGTCGGCAACTAACAAAGTCCATTGTTATTAATATTATTCGGTTGCATTGCATGCATGCAGTGCATAAGATGCGGCCTATTGCTACAGATGTCACATGTAGCATAGTCTGTGTGTCTTCATCTTGGACACACTGATGTTCTGTTCAAAAACGACTAAAGATGCCAGTTGCGGGCTGATTCATGTGGGGTTGTGGGGCCAAGAAACCATGTATTAGATGGATATCAAAATCCCCACAAAAAGGGTAAAATTTTTCGGCCCATCAAAAACCATTGGAAGTATAGGCTGCAGTGTATAATGACACGACGTGCAATGTAGCCTTTCGTCAGAATTCATCGATATTTGTTATTATTAATATTTCATCAAATTTCAATAACATATAGGTTGGTTGGGAGACTAACGTCCCCTTTCAGCACAAAAACAGACTAGGCCTATATCAGGGACAAGGTCTTGGGTGGACATTTAGTTCTGCCAGTTTAAGGATGGCCAATGACACAGTAACCTCCCGACCTTGTTCCCTTTTTGTTCAGCGACGACCCGAAATGGGAAAGGATAGGGGAGGCTCATTTAAGTTATTATGCTAGCGCGTGCAACATGGCGGAAACTAACCAACCACCACAAGACCTATTTATCAGTTCCATGTGATACCTTGTGTAACTGCTGTTCTTCAGTTCCTATAACATAGCAGTGCCTAACGACTCTTGTTATATAATATCTTTTCTGTGTTGGTCTGGCTTTGGAATGCTTCTCCTAGATAAAACCCAAAAGAAGCATCCAGGGGACCTCCCACCCAGGTTACCAGACCTGCCCCCTCGACCCCATCAATAATATATATAAGCACTAAATCAGGCCTTACTGGCATAAGCTGCCAGCAGCTCATATGCTGTTGGACATCGTGCTGCATCCTCATCCTCTGTTGGCCGTGGCAACAGGATGCCATATGTAGCTTCTAATTCATCGCGGCAAATACCTTGACAAACGTTTCTAACATCAAGGACAAATTAAACACAAAAACCATAAAATGTAAACAAAGTAATATGGACATGTTAAAACTGCAACACTGAAACAACAACATTTATAATAGTTTCACAATATCAACTAAATGCCATCACTCCTACTTTCAGCTTTTCTTTAACCAGCCTTGTATTCTGAAGCTGCTTGGCGTTAGGCAAAGTCTCCGAATGAATAGTGTCAAAGCTCAGAAAGACGACTAAATCTCTACTGCAGCATAATTTTACAAGGATATAAGAGTAACAGGAGGCACAAAGTCTCGCATATGGTCGATCGGCAGTATTCCGTTGATGATCATATCGGCTTTTGTTGACACAAACGACGGCATAACGAGTCCAGGACAATCACACAAAATCAACGACTCATCAATATACAACGTCTACAAACAGCCAACAGGACTTGTCACATCGTCCGTGACAACACTGCTTTAGTTATAAAACATAACTACACTTAAACTCATAAGCTTATATTTTTGTACGACACTGAGAACAACAACATTTCCAACAAAACAATATAAAATTATAAACTACCCAATATAGCACAACACATTAACTACTTCATTTAATAGAATTCAAAATTCTATGGCAAAAACGTAACCATAACTCTATGCAACTCAACGAATACCTGAAAATGTTTTGTACGACCCGGTGTGGCCGACACAGGAACTTTTTTCACCTCCAGCAAAGTATTTATCGTAGAACTTTTGCCAACATTCGGATAACCAACCTACCAAAAGACACAGACGCTGAACTACTCCAAACAACAAGAACAAGAATACCAAATTTCTAGAAAACTAGATGCAACACATTTGCAATTAATACAAATACTAGACTGGCACAAACAATGCGCAAATATTTAGCACGCGCATAAAAACAGCCTAAAACAGAAAAATTAACAACCAAAATAAACTAAAACAGAAATATCAAAGATCTGACAAAGTAAGTAAGTAAGTAACAAATTTGATTAAACGCCATAAGCATTCAGTAGAATGAATCAAGAGGTGCTGGACAAGTCGATAAAGACTATGAAAAGCAGACTGGAAAAGATGGGTTTTAAAATGTTTTCGGAAACTATTTAAGGTTTGAGACGAACATGATGCTGCTAAAATGTTACCATTAGCTGTTGTAGTAAAATAGTCCAGACAGTAGCATACACATTACATTAGGACTATTTAGAGCGGCCTGAGTAATAAACCTTCAAGGTCCACTGTGGATTAATAATCACTAACAGGTAGCTGCAACTGCACTGGCGTATCACTCACTGCCATTGGGTTAATCATTATGAAGACTGCTATCATGCTCACATTACAGCACTAGTCACGGCATGTGATACATAAAATGCAAACTGTAGTGACAACAGCTGATGACGTTAATCACGCTATATTTACACAGACAGAGCAGCAACAAAGTCAAGCAAGAGTCTGCACTGCCGCTGACAGACCCGCACAACGCTCAGGCTCAGTGCATGCTAAATATTCTATAATGCATCAGATGGTAATCAAAACATTTCTTCTACTCGGCCTAGCAGCTGAATACAGATCTCGATGGTGGGTGCGATCAACAGTTGTCCGATGACCATCCGACGTTTAGGACACTCACCGGCGAACTAAGTTGACAGCGCCTGAGGTGATCAGCAGTTCCAGCGATATGGCTGGTGCCCAACAAAATTAAAATGGTTCACGTGTCCAGGGATGGTTTGCTTATGAGCTAGCACTTGCAACCGTCAACCTACCTACCAAATTTGAAGTCTCCAACTCCACTCACTATAAAGACATGAAAGGCAATACAAAATGTGGAAAATGGGGTGGTTTGGGGTAGTTAGGATCACTCAAGGTCATTGAAAGTAGCACCAATCGATAGAGCACATACAATTTCCTATTAGCGTTCCATAGTAACTATTTTGCACCGTTTCTGAGATATAGCGAGATATTGGTCAAAAATCGGCGATTGTAACTTACCCCGCCTCTAGTTGATGCCTCCATTGGGAGTGACCCCGTCGGAATTTCGCGTAGACTTTTGGAACCAGAAAACTACAGTTTATGGGCTATTGTACGGCATTGTTTGCGTGATCCTAGGTTTAACTGTTTTGGTACAATACCGGCGTGTGACAGACGAACAAACAGACAGATGACAACAGCATATACCGTGCTGCATAGCATCACGCAATAAACATCGGGCCCATTAAGTTCTCTTGAGAACATAGAGCCGGTTTTCCACTGCAAATTAATCTTTTATTGACGTTAATGGGAGATTAACTCCCATTAATTAATGGGCATTAGTTTCCCATTAACATCAACGGAAGATTTAATTTGCTGTGGAAAAACCGGCCGTAAATGGCTTAATGCAGCAGCTGCGGAAAATGCCTAGCTAGCAAAATTTTGTGTGCTAACTTCGTTTACTTCTGCCAACATGGCTCGTTTTACTGACTTCACTAACTTTTGTTAGGTTTCTAGCACTCTGGAAGAGCCTTAGAGCTTAACAGGGGCTCAGACTTTGACAAACATGATCTCATGTGTTCATCTGCCTTACAATTATACTCTGGATAGAGAAAAATGCAGTAAAGCGTAGTGACTGGAAACAAAAGAGCACAGCAGTGATAACTACTGCTCAGCATCGTTAACAACATTCGGACAACACATGACAAGGCATACCAACAAACACTATCTGCATATAGATGACAAACAAACCACAAATGAAAGCTAACCAGTTACATACTGACAGCAGTCAAGTAAGTTTATGTAACTCAATGGTCACAAAGCATACAAACCAGCCCGACTGTATGAACATCAGCACGTCTATTATCCTTTAGGCATAGTGTTTGAAGTAGTTCAATCAGCTGTGGACCAGTCAATATATCAGGACAGTTTTTTGCTGCGCCATAATGACAGTTATCAGTAACTCGTGGCGGAACATAATCGGCTTTATGTTCATCACTACTGTCACCATCACTGTCAGTAACCCATTCATCATCAATGTCCTCCCATTCATCACCATCATCATCATCATCATCATCAACTCCATCACTATCATTGGTGTCAAACGTCTCATGTTCATCTACTTCTAAGTGTCGGCTTTGCTTCAAAGATTCATCATCCTCTGATATGCTGGAAGACAAACATTCTTCTGGTGATGCCTAATACAAGATTCACAAAATCATGCTGCAGTTTCACAAAGTATTGTAAGATTAATCATCATTCCACTAAACAAGATTATGCAAAAGCATACTAACAAACAATTTTGTCACTAAAATTTCAAGTGATTGCAGCGGAGCTAGGACTACAGTTTACTGCAGTATTCTTTTTGCATTGGACTCGGTACAACATTTTGTACAGGACCTACACTTGTGGTGGGCACATAATGACAGTCAGATTCTTGGCGTGGTCACTCGCGCTCACCCATGCTACCACCCCTAGCTGCATCACGTAAGGTCGGTCAGACTGAAAGCTGCCTACTTCCCCACCCCGTTCGCCCGCATATATATCGCTTGGCAGATTAAAAGGAATATAGGAAGTATTGCTGTGACTAACTGTGCACTCATATTGCTGCCTCCAACTGGCATCACAATCCTTTCCGCCTTCTATAATCTGCCGATCTATGGTGCATTCTCTGGCTGCATAGCCCTGGTCACTGGAAATCAGTCGTGTTGTCTAGACAGCCCAGGACATGGGGAACTAGCAACACTATGATAATTTCACCTGATCAACAAAGGAAATTTCAGCAAAGAAGAAGTCAACGACTCATCATTCCCAACAGGAATTCAATCCCTTCCAATGCACACATGCAAAACAGATTCTGTCAAACTAAAGGCTCGTCTACACTACAACGACGTATTATCAAAGTTGTTCACGCAGTTCATGAGATATCATGGTAACAACATCTGACCAGACTAATGGATGAAGAAATGGGAGAGCCTAAAAACAGGCTGCAGGAGTATCCAGCAGCTCAATATCATTCCTTCCGTCATCACCAAACTCTCCAGGCGTCAGACTAAATCCAACCCCTGGTTCACCTATACACTACGAGCCTTCAGGTCCTCCGTTTGCCACGCTGAGAACCTCTGGAAACGCACTCACTCTGCTGTTGACTGGTCCTCCTTCAAGTCTTTGCGCAACCAGTACCACAACCTCATTCTCACAGCCAAGAAACACTTCTACTCTAACCTCGTCTCTTCATCCTCTGACAACCCCAAGCGCCTCTGGCAAACTGTAAACAAACTCTTACACCGTAAATCCTCGTCACCCTTACCTTCCTCTACTCCAGGTATCTCTCGCTGACAGCTTCGCTTCCTTCTTCACAGACAAAATATCCAACCTCCGTCTCTCTCTCTCTAGCAACCCAATGCATCATCTCCACACACACCCTCT
>Ga0209780_1002322_pt1 | contig 13425 bp, 5 predicted proteins | sample WorMetexBAHAMAS2_FD_187384 | JGI IMG/M metagenome (GOLD analysis project Ga0209780, IMG submission 187384) | Marine gutless worms symbiont microbial communities from Max Planck institute for Marine Microbiology, Germany - Inanidrilus exumae... | ecosystem: Host-associated > Annelida > Digestive... | reverse complement strand
CCTGCGTCACAGCAAAGGGACGTCACATCGAGCACTCGCTGACGCTGTAACCAACCGGCTCTTTTCAGAGCCACCAAACGCTACCACACAACAACCCGCTCTTGTCAGAGCCACCCACATTTTATCGAAGAAAATAGCTATGCCTTCGTATGCTTAAATATTTCAGATATTCTGCAAATACACTAAACAATAAATACATAAATGCACTCACCATACAGTTACACGCATAGAGGAATTAAAATCGGTGCACTCAAAATGAAATTTGTTTGCATGTTTTTCTGTATCTGCTGAATATCTGCAGAAAATTTGAATGTTTAATTTCCCAAGGTAGTGTAGCAACATACCTAAGGTAAGGTTGGTATTGTCATATGACTTTTATAGCAAATTTCATAAGCTTTGCAGCAGTGCAAAAATTTTGAAAATCGATTAAGATTTGACAAAGTTAGAGACAGTTTAAAGGTGGGACGTTTTTTTGAGACACAGTGTAGGTAGGTATATAGGTATGTTTGTGAACAACTTCCTGGCTCCAATTCAAGTCCGATTGTCAGTAAACTTGGTCAGTTATACCATTGGCCACATGGGACGAGGTGATTAAATTTTGAAAGGTCAAGGTCAAGGTTTGTGGGGAGGTATGCGCTTTACTGAGCCGTTCTAGTTAAGTACTTAAACAACATTTGTGCATATGGTACACTGGTATTTCCGAGTGATAGGAGAGGATGAGATTGTTGTGACTAGGAATGCCAATTTTTTTAACAGAGACTGGATGACAGTTTGATTTATGTGTATGCTTCATACCACTTGTTTATTTGCTTGATCAAAATGTGTTAAAAACTTTGATCTCTTTTTTTGTTGTTTACGTGTGTTTATTTTGATTATTCGTTGCTTTAAAATGCTTTGATGTTACAGATGTTTGCCCTCCAATATTGTGTTTTCGTGTAAAGTTCTATGCAACTGACCCGTTGCGACTAAAAGAAGAGATCACCAGGTATGCTGCATAGAATCATCGTTCAATGCATCTTCTTTGCTTCTGTTTCCCTTTTCTGGTCAGATTTTAGTAGTTTTGTCTATGCAACCAATAATTTGTATTAGCTAGCCATTAGCTTCTGATGTGAGTTAACATATCATCAGTGTAATGTTCATTCATTTCGCGAGTGCTTTCATCGCTGTATCTTCCAGCCATTTGATTGCAGCATCGTCAGAGGAGTGGAGCTGCAGTAAGCCATGAAATGAATGTAATGTTGCCTTTATTGGATAAGATCAGCACCATACCTGTCAAGTTGGCAGGCTGTGTATAAATCAAGCACATGCTAAGTGCAACTGTTCACTTCTCTAGTATTTATTGCTTTTTTCTGAAGGCCAATTTTTGAACTGATTGGAATGAACTTTATACAGTGAAAAAGGTAGAAGGAGTTAGATGAAGGGGACACTGATGGAAGGTATGGCAGAGTGGTTATAGGAGGATAAGAAACGTTTTGGTTTGCACAGGTTTGGAACAAAGGAAGAAAATTAACAGGGCAAATTGTTGCCCATGTTTACCCGGAAAGTGGCCATTAAAATAATACAGGTGTGTATGTTGTTGTGAATGCAGGTACTTTCTGTTTCTTCAGCTTCGTCGTGACCTACATCATGGCCGTCTGCTGTGTACTCAGGCAGATGCAAACTGGCTTGCTGCTTGCATCATACAGTGTTAGTCACTAAGCTGCTTTCACTCGTAGCTCGTATGCTGCTGGAAACAGAACGGGTCTATTCTGGAAGGCGTAGATAGATAAGTCAGGAAGTAAACCAGCAAGGAAGTAAATAAGTAAGCAAAAAAGCATAAGGAAAGAAGAAAGTAAGGAAGGAAAAAGGTGAGGCAGGAAGTTTCAGTGAACATACAAACAAACAATTTATATAATGCTGAAACCAACACATGAATTAATGTGCACTAGCACCCTGGAACCTGAAACCTGTATGGGTTCCCAGGCGCTGGCGGGCGGCAGTGTGCTCTAATTCCGTGTGTTTATGTCTATCTACTCCTTCCAGAATAGGCCCGTTCTGTTTCCAGGCCGGAGGTTGTAGGAGACGACCAAAGCTGGCTTTAGTTTTTTGTGTTAATTTTCTGTTGTAGTATATTTAGTTACGGATGCATGTTTGCTTTTGTTGTGTATATTTTCGTTTTTCAGTACTAAGCCAAGAGATTGGCTGGAAAGAACGTCTCCGAAATGACCTATTTTGTGTCGGTTGGGATGTAAAAGCTTAACTCAATCAATCAATGCTGATGGCTGGGTCATAGGAACGGCATGTGATTAACAAAAGACAATCTTCAGCTGTCTCAAATGGCCTTATTAGGAGCCTGATTTACATCTCTCTTTAAGATTCATAAGTACTTTGTAAGATTTCCGAAGTATGCCCGGAGATTTTTGTTACTCAGTTAGTTGCAAACTTGTAAGATTCTTGTAGGTTAATTTTCGCACATTTATGTCCTTTACAGCAGTTTGGAAAGCTGAAGAAAAGCTTGCAAAAAGTTGTGTGCCCTTGCACTGCACTCGTTGCTTCTTTATCACATACCAACAGTTGCATCTGAAGCTGATGCGATGTCATGCTAATTTGGTGTTTTTTGTTGATCGGACGTTTGATGTTTGATTTTTACTAGTGATGTGAAAACCGAATATTTTTCACAACCGATTATCGATTCGCTGAAACCAGTTTTTTACCGATAATCGAAATGAACGCCGCACAGGCCAGGCGTATGCAAAGTCCCATGTTGGCGTTAGTTGATAAACTACATTACGTATTTTTTGTAATTACATTGAAAGACCTATAGCCTCACTAAAACGTGTTAGCAGGTATCTTACTGTCATTACCATCGACTGTACTATTTTTACAGATTTATTTTATTTGTCGCAAAATAAACACTCATGAACAAATACATATAGTTGAGTAAAAAATTCTGAAAACGATTGTCGGTTTTAAAGTGATTATCGGTAAACCGATTGTCGTTTCACATCACTAACTTTTACTGACGATTTCTCAGAATGTGTAGTGTAACATTAAATTTAAGATGGGAGAAAGGCTTACAAAGCAGACAAATTTGTGGATTGTTAAGTGCAGTTGGTTACCATGCTATTTTACTTGTTCACGAGTTTGTAAAAAGTTTAAACTTGAATTTTATACTTTTGCAAAAATTTCATCATTCAGCGTCCACCTGAGAGGACCAGAGATTCACAGATGTGAACTATAGCTCATTAATATGTACGTTGGTTGCTTGCAGCTGAAATTGGTGACTACGACCCGGAGGAGCATCTTGTAGACTATGTTAGCCAGTTCCGCCTGCTTCCGAAACAGGTGCCGAGACAGGAACAGAGAATTGCCGAACTGCACAAAACTCTCGCGTCAGTTACTTACTTACTTACTTATTGGACATTGCTGACATTGTGTGAACAGGAAAGAAGTGATGAAATGTGATTTTCTCTGCATACTCCTTTTGCACTGGTGTCATTCACTAAGCAGCTAGAACCATATTTTGTTACATAATCTGTCTTCAATACTTTGCAATTAATGGCTCGCTGTTAGAAAGGGCACATATCCACTCCTGCTATTTCTGGAAGTGCTGGACACATTTCATGAGCACTGGCTAACCCTGTTAGACATGGAAGTGGTTATTACAAAGGTTGTATGTCTGTGCATATGTGTTACTTGTTCTGTTTTAATGTATAAATTTTGTTTGTATATTTCTTTAAATTGTCGCTGCCTGCAGTCACTTGTTTCTTACCTGACATTGCACTTCACGAGTGCTTACATGGTGGTGCAGAAAATGGGGTCATTCGTCACCGTAAGTCAAAGCAGCTGCCGTTGTGCTACGGTTGCCTGTGATTTCACCAAGTGCTGATTGCCTTGGGGCTGAGGGAAAGGCTTTGCTCTCTTAAAATATGTATGTATGTATGTATGTATGGTAATTTATGTTCGCACAACAGCTTACAGCCTAGACTGTCACGTAGGCACTATGATCAATCGTAGGCTCTACAGAACATTTCAGTCTTTAGTTGTGCACAGAACTGCAGCAGTGACATCGACGGGTCGCGAACTGTCAGTGGCAATGAGTTCCATAGAGTTGGGCCAAAAATAGTATGAATATTAATTTTATATGCAAAATTACATCGTGTAGTAATCTTCAGTGCCATCAGTGTCTAAATGTAGCCATTGTCCGTTGTACAGTGGACAAACGTCGGCCGAGGCTGAGGCCAATTTCCTTGTGAGAGCATGTCAGCTTGACACATACGGTGTCGATCCTCATCCAGTGAGGGTAATCTTCGCAGCTTCTGTAAATTTCTTCTATATAATAATTGTTTTTCAGTTTACTGAGACATCAAACTTTAACTCAGTTGATCGTGGTTATTGTTATCGTAATTTCTGTCTCATTTCCTTTGTTATATCACACAGAACGCAGTCCAGTTCCAGATCCAGAATTTGTTCACAGACGCCTATCGGCACTGCGATGCTCTATTGACGTTTACTGGGAGGCAGCTATTGTTTGAGTGACTTGTGCTTGTCGTAAAAGTACAGGCGTGAAGAGTTGTTCCTTGTCGGTGTAGGATCAGAACGGTAATCAAGTTTACATCGGTATCACTCACCTCGGAGTCGTCACATTTCAGGGAACGAAACGCACTCGTGTGATCTACTGGTGAGCAATTTTCACAAAGTGGTTGTTTTATGTGGCACACACACACACACGTTTGTGTCTGTCTGTCTGTCTGTCACAAGTCGGAGTTCTACTAAAGTGGCTAAACATAGGGTCACATGAACAGCGTTGTATGATAATCCAGGTACTGTTAGTTTTCTTATGCCAAAAAATTCCAGTGGAGTCACCTTCGACGGATGTGCCGTATACAGGTGGGTCGGGTAAAAATCGGTGATTTTTGACCAATATCTCGCTATATCTCAGAAAAGGTGCAAGATAGGGACATAGTTACTATGGAAGGCTAATAGGAACTCGTATGTTCACTGTTGAATGATGCTATATCCAGTGACCTCGAGTGACCCGGCCATAAGTACCCCAAACCACCCCATTGTCGAAATTTTGTATGTTGTTTCATGTCTATGAAATGGGTGGAGACAGTGATTCCAAATTTGGCAGATAGGTTGATCGATAGCAGAGCCTATTGTCCGTATCAGTGAATGAATAACGGAAAGAATAAACTAAACTCACACATTTTTATATACTGCTATAACATGGTAACATTAGGACGGTAATGGTCACAGATTGCTGAAGACACTTGGCTGCCCAGAAAATGACTGGAGATTGAATGCCGTCTTTGCTGGTAACCGTTCAGACACAGTAAGAATATTGCTAAGACCAATGGCACACGTGCAGTTTTGTCACTTAACTTTGTTTCACTGGAACTTTATCATGCAACAAAGATGCTGTTTTTATTTTATTTTATTTCTTTTTTATTTTTCCTTTTTGTTTTTTGTCCTATTTGTTTTTGTTTGTTTGTTAGGTCGACTCCTCCCAGTCGACCTAATAAAGCTGGTCTCAAATGTCCATCTGCCCATCCGTCCATCCGTTCGGCCACAAAAAGTTTCGTTGATTTCAGTGAAATTTGTTTGTAGGTAGACGTCGACGACTGATGCATGACAGTATGCAGTATGACCCGATCCGAGGTCAAGGTCACGAGCCCTTGAAAGTCAAAATTTGACCATTTTCAACAACTGTCTCCTCCCCCATTTATAATGGGGGCTGGCAAATGAACACGGATTCTTAAGTTAGGGGTCAATACCTGAAGCTTATCGGGGCCGGATTTTTAATTTTTGTTTTAGTTTTTGTGTCACGTGACTTTGAAGTTGGCAGTAAGTAGGAGTCCACAAAAAGTTTCTTCGATTGTGATGAAATTTGGTATGTAGGTAGAGGTCGACGAATGACGCATGACGGTATGCAGTATGACCCAATCCAAGGTCAAGGTCAAGTTTGGCAGTAAGTAGGAGTCGACCGGCAGTCCCGTATGGGCTAGTTTTCTTTTTTTGTTTTTATTTTTTTCCTTATTTTTTGTTTTTGGGCCGTGTGCTAGATTAAGCTGGCTATATCATCATCACCTTTTGAGAGCACGTTAATCTACCACATCGTATCTACCGTATCATATCATAACTTTATATGTCGCATACTGCAACGCATAAACAAGAATTGACCAAGCTGATTGGCCAGTTCTTGTTTATGTGACAAAATTGCAGTGTGCTACATGCACAGTTACATACTGTAATTTTGTCGTGCAGTAAAGTTGAGCAATAAAGTTGCATGACAAAATTGCAAGTGTGACAGTGGTCTTAGTTGCAAGTATGCAGATGGTCACAATGCACTAATTACACGGTGTATGTACTGCCGAATCACTGTAGACATTCTGCCAAGAAATGTCACAGTTGCTGTTGGTCTTTCGTCTCGCTGATAGTTTCCACTCACATTCACCGCATGCTTGTGCCAAGTAGTTTGCATTCGCTTCCCGCTGTAAAGAATGCTATGATGTCATTGTGTCGATTGTGGATAGTTTTCATGGAAGAACGTAATTTTGAATGTGTGTTAATTTGTCTACAGGTCTCAAATCACGAAGATCACATTTGAAGGAAAAATGTTTATAGTTCATATCATTGTCAACGAGGTCGGTTGGCTGCGTTGTAGAATACTCGTTCTTTCAAGAAATTTAGAAATGAGCTTTAGCCTTAAAATACAAACAAGATTTACTGAGTGTTTCTTGCGACTGAGCTCACCTAGTGAGGACGTTGTCAGGAAAATAAAAATGTCAGTCGTGCAGGGGTAACAATGTCGTTCTTATTTTTGTTGTGAATGAATACTTATAAGTCGTTGAGCTTTGATTAGCTTGTGACATGGTCCCTGATGTAGTGCAAGAGTAGACCAAGTTAGCAGAAAGTGCATTTTTAACTGATGCCGAGAATAATTTGGTGATAACAGACTTGTGCTTTGAAAATGTTTATTGTCAAGCAATTTTGTCACTGCAACAGTGTAAATTGCCCGTTAGATTGGTACACGTATTATTATCATATCATCATTCATTATTGTTCTTCATTGTTTATTGTTATTTTATTACTTGTTATTGCTACATATTAATGCAAGCAAACTACCTATATTGCCGTGGTTGATAGGTTGGTTGGTTGGGTGGATGGTAACACAGGTGAATTTTGGCCACGCGGATAAATCGATAAAGTAGGTTTTTGCAATGTTGCTACGCACGGAATGTCAGATCTTGTGTCTGTCAAAAATGGAGTACTTTCCCATTAACCATACTCTGAACTTGGAAACTTTTGGCAGATCACTTGCGTTGTACCTGGCATGGCATTTTGCGTTTTGTTAATGTAATTGACAACAGATAATTAATTTTTTATTTTTCCTTCCTTCAGTGCTTTGATGGTGTTGCTTGGACGGGCATTTGGCTTTCTGAGTGCCTGCTTCACGGAACCCAGAAGTTCACTTTTGAGTGATCTGGCCCATCCTTAGGTAACTGTGGATTATTGGACCAGTTAAATAAGTAGTAAGTAAGTAGTCGCAAGTTACTTTATGGTCGGTAGCTGTACTAGAATGATTACCCTGTTCTATGAATGTTTTACTTACTTATTTACTTGCTTAACGTGTGTGGTTTAATGCTGTCATTGGTGGATCAGAAAAAGCAGGCCGTCGGTTATAAATGTCCGACTCTTGTTGCATGCAAGCACTTGTGGAAGTGTGCTGTCGAGCAACAATATTTCTACACGTATTTCATTCACTCTGACGTTTTTCTTTTATTTCTTCTGCCTTTTTACTTGCTCTCTTTATTTATTATTACCTCCCCCATCGAAGGAGATAGGAGGTTATGTTTTTGCCCGCATCCGTATATACTATATACCTGTATACTATAAGTATATAGGTGGGTAAATATATAGGTAAAGTAAAGTAAGTAAAGTAAACAGTGTATAGCAGTTTAGCATCAACTTAGCTCTTCACCGCTACGGGAAACTCGCATGCCATATTGGATCACGCAGTGTTACCTGCCACCCGACAGAGGTGAGAATCCTGCCTTTACCCCCAGCCGAAGCAGGTAATGGATTTAGCGACCCCAGAGGGATGCAAGGCTGAGTTGACCTATGTTACATGAAAGCCACCGGCCGGGAATTGAACCCGCGACATATAAATCGCAAGTCCAACGCCCTACCGCTAAGCCACCATGCAACACGCAACAGGTATGTTTGTGAACAACTTCCTGGCCCCAGTTCAAGTCTGATTGTCACCAAACTTGGTCAGTTATACCCTTGGCCAAAGGGTACAAGGTGATTAAATTTTGAAAGGTCAAGGTTAGTGGGGGAGGTATGCGCTCTACTGAGCCATTCTCGTTTATTATTGAATCATACACAAGGTACAAAAAGGAGTTGAGTTTTTTATCTTTTTTAAACGTGGACTGGCCTCAGCTCAGCTCAGTGGTACTGGCAGTCAGTCACATGACTCCGGTCTGATCTGCTGCTGCAAATGGGAAAACATCTCTGAAATGACTTACTTCTAAGTGCCAGTCTGGGTCAGGTGCTGAACGGTGGACCGGTCAGGGCTGTCGCTGAACAAGTGACAGTCCGGGCTTAGTCAGACAGTACGGCACGCCTAGAGGGGACGCATTTAGAAATACCTGACAAGCTGCTCAAGCCTACTTCCCTCCTTCACCCTACATAGCGCTGACACCACACACACCGATTCAAAAGGTCTCAGCGCTGGGGTCCAGAGTAGGCTGGACCCCTGCCCGCAAAGAATGAACGAACGAACGACCTACTTCTATGTCGAGTGTGACAAAAAAGCTTAACTTCATCAGCAGTGTTTTGAAAGGAATCGTGTGTTTTAGTCCGTGCATTGTTGTTTGTGACAGAATAGCCACACTCTATGTTACATATGCATGCATCATAGATTAAACTGTGTGCATGTGTGCATGCTCCAATATTGCATGGGCCCCATACGGGCTGCAGGGCGGTAATGCACCCTGATTTATTTACTTTTTGATTTCTGTGCTACATAAATTGTTTGTTTACTTAACTTTGTTATTTTTTTCTTCCTTGCTTTTTTCTTTCCTTATACTTTTCTTCTGACTTATTGGAGTGATGGGACCAGGAGAGGTGGTGCGGTGGGCGGGTACAAGCCATCCTGCCGCAGAGCGGCGTGATGGCTTATGTACATAATTTATGAGTGTGTTATTGTACAGAAGCTATATGCCATTTCAAGTGTACTGTAACGTTTATCATCATACATGTGTACATGTGAAATGAACACCTATTAAATCAGTTTATTCATATATACATACAGGTGGGCCAAAAAACGTGATACCTCTCATACAATGTAATGTAATGTTCGAGAGGTATCACTTTTTTGGCCCACCCTATATAACACTCAAATCCTGATCATTGAATGCTGAGCCGATCACAGAAGGTTGTTTTGAGAAATGTAAATTAGTGCTAAGCTGGATCTGTTTGCATTTAGTGGTTTTAATAGCTTATATGGATTTAGAAACATTAAAGTTTATTTATGTATAATAATCGGATTGTGAAGATGGCCACGGGGCGTGGCTTACCAGGCACGCGGGTACAAGCAGACGGGCAAGCCGACGGCCCAAATCGAGCCATAATCGCTCTGTTCATAGTGTTTATAGTGTTCGTTTGTAAAATGAAAATTCTATAATTGCATGACTGTGCAGTGGTGTGTTTCTGTAAAACACTTTGATAGCGGTCTTTTCCTTGGCTTTCTATCTGCATGCGTGTGAACTTGTGTCTTCATTTTGATTGCGACATTACAGTTGATCGTGACCAGGAAATCATACAGTGATTAAAACTCATTTTATTTCACCGGGCGAACACTGACTAACATTACCTGACCTGCTCTGCCACCGCCTCTGAAGTTATCGACCTTATGGCGGTCTAGAAATTTGTGTATTATTATTATTATTATTATTATTATTGCTATTACTAGTCAGGATGCTGAAAGAATAAGCAGCTGTAGTGGTACAAATATGATGGGTTGGTTCTTATTCACCAAGGAGAACTGAAATGACTGAGGACTGATCTGACTTGAAAGCGTTGAGTATTACACACTTAGGTCATGTAGTGCTGATGTTGCTTTCTCGCTGCTAACAAGGAACTTAATCACCTTCCCACCGAAGGTGATGGGAGGTTATCTTTTCGCCGGCGTCGGTATGTAGGTAGATCTATTGGTGTGAACAACTTCCTGGCACCAATTCAAGTCCGATTGTCACCAAACTTCGGCAGTCATATTCTTGGCCACAGGCGACGAGGTGATTAAATTTTGGAAGGTCAAGGTCGGTGGGGGAGGTATGCACTCTACTGAACGCCCTTCTAGTTGACTTTATTTTCGTTCAACATCATTATCAAAACGCGATTGTTATTGTAGACTCCGATCTTCGGCTGAAATACCGAAGGTGACATCTGGTGGTGGACTTTTTCACCGAGCATCCAGATTCCGATACAGGTGACACTTTTGTGCACAGTTGCGTATATCTTATAATTACTAAAAGAAATCGTGACTTTGAATGAGATCAAACGCTCGTAATATATATGAATTTTCAGTGCTTTAAAGGTATAAAAATCTGTGCTAGTGATTTTAGATGACACAGAGATGGTGCAGCTAACACTACTGTGTTATCTTCTTCCGAATCTGAATACATTGGTTGCCATTAGCAACGGCAGGCGGGCAGTAAAACTGCTCCAACAATATCCTTCACTTCTTAAACTGCAAATGCCGACTAACAAAGGTTGATCTGCATAATGGCCGTAAAACAGTAAAAGTAATAGTAGTGGCCTTGCGTGTGCTTTAATGTACCTAAATGGTTTACTAAGGGCACATGAGACACACATGATTGCAGTGATAGTGTGAGATTATTTGACCAGCTCTGTGCTGTTGTGCATCATAATTGTGCACATCATATGCACACCTATATAATGAGCAGTTTATACACGGTCGACTGGATCAGGCTTTGATCTCGCTTGGCTTAGCTGTCTTCTGAGCGCCTCTGTGTCTTCGGTGTACTTGGTGCTATATGTAGAAAACATTTTTGATTACATCCTTTTCTTTACCTTTTAGTGTGCTGAGCCTGTGAGATTGGCCCTTGACCTGGAGACTATCATCCTTCAGTGCTATTACACTGTTGGTTGGGTCATTTGACCTGTAAAATCGTATCCGAAATGACCTATAATGTGTCGAGTGGGACGTTAAACCCTACAATGAAAAAATTGTAGACTTTGATTTTTTTGAGTATGTTGTACAAAAGTTCAACATACTCAAGAAAATCAAAGTCAGATTCACACATGACATTGGATACTGACTGGTGTCGTGTGAACGCTTGTTGTCAGCGGCCGGTGTGAAACTGAGGCATACAGCGACAGCAGTCGTATCACCAGAGATGAGCCACAGTTTAAGAGGTAGTTGTGTTGAAATTTGTCACGCTGGCCATGTCTAGCATAATGTCCGGCGTTCGTCTCTCCATCTGTCTGTGTTGTCAGTAGGAGGCGGCTAAACTTGGCTCTAGTTTTTGTGTGTGTTGATTTTGTGTTATATGTATTTTTAGTTAAAGATGCATGCTTGTTTTTGTCGTATTTGATTTAGATTTCTTTTGAGGTGTGATAGTTGTCTCCCCTGTTGTAGGCGCTGGGTGGCTGCTGAACAAAAAGGCGGCCAGGGTTGAGGTTAATATATCGCTGGCCTTCCTTCACTGGGTAGGGATAGCTCTCCACCCCTGACCTTTCATCTCTGATATAGCCATATTTGTGCTGAAACTGGACGTTAAACTTCAAATAACTAACTTTCTGTGCCATTTATTTTCTAACCTTAATACAGTGATTTCTTTTCTAACCTTAATCGAGCATGTAGCGCATAGCATACTCAACATGACTTACCAGGTGGCAGCATGTGACGCAGCCAGCGTACAATTCTGCCCAACAATAAGGACTGACAAACTTGCTGGATTTTAAATTTTTTGTTTGGTTGCCGTTTCTGCCCATTTATAAACCCTGCTACGGCAGTCTGGAAATGTTTTAGCAGCTGTTGTGACATAACCGGCCAACTGAAGTGAACCCGCAGACTGTCTGTTAAGTATGTGACGCAAAGTACTGTACACGATGATAATAAGTGAGTATGCATTTTAGCAGTGATATCACTACTACGATTACTTTCATTTTTTGTTTGTCTGGCCCTTCTTTTCAGACTTACGTCTGGTCAGGCTTCTGATATCTTCCATAAGAAAACTTGAGAAAATTTTAATGGGTTTATTATTGATATTTTCTCTCCTACCGGTACACAACCTCAGGCATAAAAACTAAAGCTGAGAGAAATGCTGAGGTTACAGTGGTGCTTTTTTCGAGATTATAATGTTCTGATAGGAGACTGGTGTTATTGTTGTTCTCATTGGCAGTGAACAGTTTGGTAAACAAGTGCCGAATGTGTGCCGCTGTCGGTTTTGCAGGACGTCGTCAAATCCGGTCTTCGTTCGTGCTTACAGCACACTACGCGCAGGCTCAATCCCAGCCACCTTCAACGCTCTTGGACTCAGCAACGAAAGTCGTAAGTGACGCGTTTCCTGTGGCTTACTTATTCGTTCTTTCGGTCGTTTGATTACGGTATGGAGTCAGTGTAGCTAACACCGTTGAGGCAAACTCCTGCATCTTTTCCAGTATCTGAATGGACTGGTTGTCAGCAGCAATAGCATGTGCGATGTAAAACGTTGCGGTAACTAAATACTCCAGTTCTTGACTGCAGATGCTGGCTAACACAGGTTAACCTATATTGTACAGGTTAACCTGTATTATACAGGTTAACCTGTATTATACAGTTTAACCTGTATAATACAGGTTAACCTGTATAATGCAGGTTAACCTGTATTATACAGTTTAACCTGTATAATACAGGTTAACCTGTATAATGCAGGCTAACCTGTGTTATACAGGTTAACCTGTATTATACAGTTTAACCTGTATAATGCAGGCTAACCTGTGTTATACAGGTTAACCTGTATTATACAGGTTAACCTGTATAATGCAGGCTAACCTGTGTTATACAGGTTAGCCTGTGTAGTGGCCATAGAACGATCGTCGGCGTCATTCATTTGTTTGACGTTATCAGTTTTGCCTGCATCAGTTATTTCATGATGCAGTTATGTTGTCCCTGTGAACTGGAATAGACTACCTTATTGAAATGACATTTTGCCCTCTATATCAACCATTTTAGTAGTCCTGGTGAAGCATTCGAGTGGATGTATGCGTCTGTGTCTCTGGGCAATAATGTTTGAACAAAATGGCCTTTGATATATCGTGCAGCTGGTTTAATGTCAGAGGTAAAAGTCGCAACCACATGAGGAAACCAGAAGCTCGCACAGGAAGGGTAAACGGTCTATAAAAACCTGCTTACTGCAGTATCTCCACTTGTTC
>Ga0209780_1002321_pt1 | contig 13427 bp, 11 predicted proteins | sample WorMetexBAHAMAS2_FD_187384 | JGI IMG/M metagenome (GOLD analysis project Ga0209780, IMG submission 187384) | Marine gutless worms symbiont microbial communities from Max Planck institute for Marine Microbiology, Germany - Inanidrilus exumae... | ecosystem: Host-associated > Annelida > Digestive... | reverse complement strand
TTGGACTGTTCTATTGCAGCAATTCATGAGGCTGTTTTAGTCATTTTAACCACATGTGTGTGTGTGATTTTATTACTCTTTTTTACTGTATATAGTTTACTCATCATTGTAATACTGATATTTGTTCTCTCTGTCAGACTGTCTGTTGTGTTCTCTCTAACTGTTTATTGTAACTGTCTAGGCCTAGTTATTGTACACTCTGCCTCAGGGCGAAATAAACATGATTAATGTAGATTCAGAGACAGTTTCAACAACCGTCAACCTGGATCAGCGGCTTACCACAGTTTTCTTTCTGTGTTTGTTTCAAAAGAAAACCTTCAAAGATAACTGTCACGTGGGTCACACGACCTTCATTGTCAAACAACCAACACTGTCACTCAACGGAACTGAACCGATGAACATCAGTCATTCTTAATCTTACCGGATCCACAGTTGGACTTGAGAGATATGGGCATTGATGAACTATGACACACTGGTTAAGTACCGTGTCACAACACTTAGGTAGCCAAGTCCCAGCATCTGACGGATGGTAATTTTCTTTAAACAAGTCCATCAGTTAATCACATTACTGGATGAGAAGAAATGAAGAAAGTGGATGTTAGATTAGATGGGAAAATAAAATGCCGAGAATGTCCAGAACAGAGAGCATACACAGAGTTCAGAGTTGGTTCAGCAGTACAATGGCGACATGAAAGCTCTCACAGAGTTTACACTGTAACAACTGCGCCACCTGGTGAATGCCAATAAAACACGGTGCTGACAGGTGTCCAAGAAATAGGTACTGAACACAACATCACAAAATTCAACCAACTGTTTACTGAGCCAGTGTCCACCACTCAACACTGACCAATGACAACCATTCTACACTGACCATTCATGGGTGGACTGTTCTATTTTTGGTGCAGTGTGTATAGCGACAAACTCACGTGATATTTGATGCGGCGTAACTTGAGAGCTGTACAACCAAAACAAACATACGCAGTGTGCACAACACAGCTGCACCAACACCACACCACACGAGCAAATCACAACACAAAATGACTACAGTAGTTTGATAGAAACAGCAACATGAGTGGTGGCAATTAACGACTGATTAATTAATTAACAATTACAGATTTTTAAAATTAAAATAAACTAACAACTGACCACAAATAGCCACTTGCTTGCTTGCACTCCAGGCCACTTAGATGTAACTGAACATTCTTGATTTAGCAGTAGCTCTAAACTAACATCAGAACTAACTTTTGACCCATCTCTGACCCACGCATGCCACATCCTTCAGTTCACATTTCTGACCACTAACAAAGCCGTGAGCACAGAAATGTACTGTAAACAAGTCACATCATGACAAATACTAACATAATAATAATAATTGAATGATATTGTACGCACAAAGGCACTTAGTTGATAAAATATGATTTGCTGCGAACCTTTCGTTGACGGTGCTAGACTGTAGGAGAAACTGTGTGCATCACTACGACTCAGTTGCCCTTGACTACCAGGATTCACTGCTGAACCCAGACCCAGACGAGCTGGTAGTGGGCTGGCTCGAGCCATCTCTGGACTTGCACTGGACATGTCCACCTCGGTCAGTGCATCCGGCTCTGTCTCACCTATCCACACACAACCTGACAACCTGCTCACAGGACAAGCAGTGCAGGCTGCTGAAACTGCTGCAGCACTGATGCTTCATACTAGCATCATCATCCAGTCATGACATCTGTCAATCAAACTCGTCACAGAGCAGTACAATACAGACATAATCATCATTGTCAGAACAACAAACGCATAAAATAACATCACCATCAACACCATCGGAGACAATGAAAGACAATGGTAAAAAGATAGAACAGGAATAGCCCGGCTGAAAGTACCACTGTAAATCTATTTACTTCTAAAACTCCAGTATAAAACTCCAGTAAAGAGAAAGAATGAATAACGACATGACCCTACTCTGCAATCTGATTCACAAACACTCTTGCATGCACTTCTGCTCTGAACAGCCACACCTATCACTACTGTCATCAGCACCAACAAAGACATTTATTTCCCGTTAGACACATTCTCCACCACGCCTTAGTTCTTTTCCGCATCTGTTTAATTGTCAGATAATGAGAGGCAGTACAGACTGTGTTTAAAGGAGCCGCGTGACGACAGACTCAGTGTTGTGCTGGCTAACTCTAGACTTTGTGGTACACCAACACCAATGCATACACCTGTCACGGACACCTGTCCACACAACAAAACAACGTTCTACACTATGAGTCAAAAAAACTCAGCAAAAGTTATTTTTATATGAATTGATTTCAGTGACTCTTCTACTGTTGTGATCGGGAGTGACTGTTTCCACAGCACAACTGCTGATAACAGTAGATGTACCTGATTAAACAAGGTAAGCTGTTGACTGTCAAAACAATTAAGGTGTGCCGAGAACTGTTTTCACCTGTTAATATGCAAATCATGATAGCAAAGTACTAAAACTCCCTAAAATTTAACAGAATTTTAACAGTTAACAATTAATACTCAAAACAACCGTAACATTTACCTAAAAATTAGTCACATTTCGGCAACAACTGTCGCCTTTTTTGAACTGAGAACTCTCCGCCAGGAGTCGCTGCAGTTTTAGCCGCGGAGAGTAGTTGGTCGTCGTAGACATGGGACAGCAGGAAGACTCTATTCATGACGTCTTGGGCTTCCTGCCGGATTTTGACGCCCCCCCCCCTGATCCACCGTGTTGTCCAATCAGATTGCCAGCCAATAATTGTTACTATATGCAACCAAAATCAATACCCAATTCTAACCCTGCCTTAAAACCTTTTAAGTGTCAACGTTTGGGCTGAGTTACAATAATAAATGGCGATGGTACGTATGGACTGTAGCATTCTACAGGTAGTCTTACAACTCAACTCAGTTGGCTTGGTCTGACAAGGATGCCTAGCACTGCATCGGCATTCATCAAATAAACTCACACACACACACACACAGATGTCGGCATTATTTACTATTTCTGTTCTTGTTGTCACTAAGACGACGTTACGATGCAGCAATAACTGACCTGAACTTCGTCATCATCAGAGAGATCGATGTCAAAGTCGAGATGGCACAGTGCACAAGGCGTCATCATACGCAGCTTGAAGAACAGACACTGTGTACAGCAAACAGCATCAGTACCAGTATGTGCCAACTCACCATTTCACTCAATACATTCAACTGAAAATTCACAATAAACTGGTCACTGATGTCTTCTGTATGACAGTTAGTGACAAACCTAAACTCTCACGGGCCACAGGTGACATACCATGAGTTAAACTATTCACTGGAATACACAGAATGTTTCTACTATTAACTAGTAGCTAATACTGACACACACTGCTGCGCAGCAATGTTCAGTTCTGTTCTTTAGCTGTCCTCGATCCGAGGGTTGGCCACACCATGGACGTACTTTCTCCATTTATCTCTGTCCTCTGTCATTCTCATTGACTCTTCCACGGAGAGTCCTGTCCACGTATTGATGTTGTCCATCCAGGCCGTGCGTGGTCTTCCTCGCCTGCGTGCATCTGGCATTGTTCCTTGCATTATCTCTTTCTCCAAACAACTCCCTTGTTTCCTCATGGTGTGACCATAGTATGCTAGCTTCCTTGCTTTGACAGTGTCTAACAGTTCCCTCTTTACTCCAGCTTTGTTAAGAACCCACTCATTGGTTTTCTTTGCAGTCCATGAAACCCGCAGAATCTTTCTCAGCCCTTTCATCTCACAGGCGTCAAGACGTGTTTCTTCATTCTTTCTGAGTGTCCAGCTTTCACAGCCGTACGTTGCTACAGGCCACATTAGCGCTTTCATAAGTCGTATCTTCGTTGAAATCGGCATGCTGTGACTTTTCCATATCTTCTGCAGTGATACCCAGTTTGCCTGCCCCTGTTTAACCTGGCACGGAGGTCCGTCGTACACTCACCATCTTCTGTAATCAGGACCCAAAGTACGGGAACGTATCCACCGGCTCCAGTTGCTCATTCTGAATGAGTATGCGGCACGCTATGCCGTCACACGCCATTACAGCAGTATTGCAGACACAAAGATCACCTTGAGAATGGAGTCACATATTGAACAGAATGCAGTGTTATTTGACGCCGCGATCATTCCTCTCCAGACCTTTGTGAACATCTGTCAGCAAACAACAACTCACTGTCACTGATATCATACAAACATCGCTTGAAAGATGCAGAGCCGAGAGAACTGTTGGCATCAGTTAGACTGACATGGGACGAGATCAAATAATGATGGAGGTAAAAAGAAACAAAAGTCCAACAAAGACAACAAGACACAATGGAGGGAGCAGTGTTCAACAGTACATGAAGAGTTACAAGAAGAAGTACATGTTCATCCAACATCCAGAGCACAAAAGCAATGGGTCACTTTATCTTTTGCTAAAACCAAAGTCTAAAACCTTAGTCTAAGACCAAAAGTCCAGTTTAAGACCTAATTAATGCAAAACGTGAAGTGACGCTAAACTTTGGTCTGAGACCAAAGTCTAAAACCAAACTTATCGCTTAAACCAAAGTTTGGTCTAAAACTGAACTTAATCTGAGCAATCCGGTCTCAAATCAAACTGTCCTAATGTATTTAGATAGGCAATTATCACTAATCTCTTAGAGTTAAAACTTTAGTCTAAAACCAAATCACTTTTTCTTTCGGTTAATCTGAACTCGGTCTAAAACCAGGTTTTAGCCGTTCAGATTAAGCTTTGGTTTTAGACTAAGGTTTTAGATTTTGGTTTTAGCGAAAGATAAAGTGATCCAATGTGAGCACAACCACGACTCTTAAATGTATAAAATATCGCAGGTAGAAAAGACAAAATGCAGCTAACGTGTCACCTGCAGGTTATACGCTAAGTTAGGTACACCGGGCATAATCTCTGTGTTGCACACATCAAAGCCGTCTGGTATTGGAGGATCAAGCAGAACAGAGACGATCTGAGCGTCTTCAGCATCATCAATCTACCAATCAACAACATCAGACTGAATATCAGCATCTCTTGATTAGCAAGACATTACAAGACATGTCTAATCAACTACGTCAGACATTCAGCGTCTCTGCGACATTTCATCTTTGTTCTTTGCCACTGCAACACTTGACTCTTAACTGCACTTTGTGTGACAGTATTGACTCACAGTCGGCAGGTCTCAAGTGACGTGGTTGATGCGTTCAGAGACCATCCGTCACTGATGAATTCACTAATAAACTAGACAACAACATCACGAATCACCTTTCTACGCAATACCCAGCTAACAGCAACTCTGCAGAGCTTTGCTGCATTGTCTTGTGTGAGACAAGTAGCATGGTCTGGTTATCACGCAGTCAGAAGTCTGTTGACATGTTAAGCTGTTGTCAGAGAGTTCCATGTGTAATAGATGATGAAATAACATACAATATTATGATAACGTACATCACGCTTGCATGCAATGCTACATTTATAAAACAACTTAATCTGAGATATGCATAGACATGACAGGTCAGCAGTTACCTCAAGACAAAACGTGCCAGACGGCCACTTGGAGTCCATGGCAGCATGGTGATAATCATTGTCTGTAGGCAATGACAGCTGGGGAACAACATCAGCAGCAGACATCACCGGCTCCTGTATAGCACGGCATTACACTTGTACACACGTATCACAATGTACCAACAAAACACAGCTCAGCAGTCCACTGTCAATGTACACACGTATCACAATGTACCAACAAAACACAGCTCAGCAGTCCACTGTCAATGTACACACTGTCACAATGTACCAACAAAACACAGCATTGCAGTCCACTGTCAATGTACACACTATCACAATGTACCAACAAAACACAGCATGGCAGTCCACTGTCAATGAACACACGTATCACAATGTACCAACAAAACACAGCATTGCAGTCCACTGTCAATGAACACATGTATCACAATGTACCAACAAAACACAGCATTGCAGTCCACTGTCAATGTACACACGTATCACAATGTACCAACAAAACACAGCATGGCAGTCCACTGTCAATGTACACACTATCACAATGTACCAACAAAACACAGCATGGCAGTCCACTGTCAATGTACACACGTATCACAATGTACCAATAAATTAGCCCCATACGGGACTGACGGTCGACTTCTACTTACAGCAAACTTCAAAGTCAAGTGACACAAGAACTAGGATAAAAATTAAAAATCCGACCCCGATAAGCTTTAGGTATTGCCCCCTAATTTAAGAATCCGTGGTCATTTGCCAGCCCCCATTAGAAATGGGGGAGGAGACAGCCATTGAAAATGGCTGAATTTCCGACTTTCAGGGCTCGTGACCTTGACCTTGGATCGTGTCATATTGCATACCGTCATGCATCACTCGTCGACTTCTACCTACATACCAAATTTCATTAAAATCGAAGAAACATTTTGTGGACGGACGGTCGGACTACAGACGTACATTTTAGACACATGTTATTAGGTCGACTCGACTAATTTTCATAATGTTCATTATACAATATTGCACTATTACTGACATTAACTGCTAGCATCATAATTACACTGACAGTAACTGGCTACAGTCATTACTGGGTACAATGAAGAAGAGCACAGTGTGATAAATAAGTAACGGACAGGCAAGTCGAGGTTGTAGATGGCTTTGTTGACAGCGATTGCTTCGTGGACCTTTCTGCGGATGTCATTAATGCTGCTTTCAGACAACGTTGAATCACTCTTCAACAAACATCAACAAACAGCCACTGCTTACGAGCCGTGCTTGCTACTACTACCACTACTACTGCTACTACTACTGCTAGCGACCATGTTACTGTCCGTTCTGCTGGTTGTCCAAACTGAACCTTCACGATTTCTGAAGCCTTTCATGTCACACGAGTGACAACATCAAAGCAGTCACTTGTATCAAGAAGCTAAGCTGTCGCAGATGGACTGCGTTAGACAAACTAAGTTAGCAAATCCGTGCCATGTTTCACGAGGTACAAAAGTTGGAAAGGTTTCAAACCTTCAAGGTCATTCAAGGGCATTGGCAATGGTGCCACTCGATAAGCCACATACGACTTCCTATTAGACTTCCATTGCAACTATGTCTCTATCTTGCACCGTTTCCGAGATATTATCACTTATTGCCTTAAACTTAGAGGTCACGTGACCCCGAACACCTCCCTTTCAACGGTAAAAAACAAATAATCTCACAAATATTTTTTGCTCTAAAAACTATTCTGAATGTGAGAGAAGCAAAACAGAAAACTGTAAGCGACCTTGCCAAGAATGTGTGGGACCAGCGGTGGAGGTAGAGGTGCCAGATAGACGCCTGTTGCCGTCTGCAAACATCACAACGTTACTATCACTCAGTATGTATTAACAAGAGTGCTGTCATGAAACATTCCATCAAAATCCCCACGAAACACAGATGCAGTTAACTGTGTTAATTGAAACAAGAAACTCAGCTGCTGCAGGCAGAAAGTACACAGTGCTCAATGTCACTTCAACACTGTACCAAGCTAATCCACAGTGTACCTTAATCACCATGTAATTTACAGTGTACCTTAGTCACCGGGTAATTCAAAGTGTACCTTAGTCACCACGTACTCTGTAACAGCCACTGCCCACGTGAACGTGGCTCTCTCCTTCCACCTGTAAACCTTTGGACAGTGCTCAAATTACATATGGCCAGCCCCTAGTTCCTTTGTGTGCCCCCAAAATGTTGACAAGTCTAATGAAGACTAGTTTTGGCCATCTTAGTTCTCTGTGGAGCGTATTCGTTACTTCAGACAAAATAATCTCTGATATCAGAATTGGAATAACTAGCTTTAACTGTAACAAGCAGACCAACCATGCAACGGAATGTTTTATCATATAGTCACATACACACATATATTTATTATCATCATTTCCACAGTGATCTGGTTTGAAATTTTGGCAACCTCAATTCTCCATTTTAAATACATTGCCCACACCTTACGAACATCAGAGCACCAAGCCTTAAAAGCTTAAAGCATTTTTCTATTACTAATAATCACATAATTTGTTTTATCAGCAATTACTACTCTAATGTTCGCCATTTTAGGCTTTTTCATCAGGTTGTAAGTGTCACAGTCATTAGGAGAAGGCTCTCAAATGCATAGACTACTTGACTGTGACATGTTTATCTGTTCCTTTGAGGCAACTGCTTTGATGGTGTAATAAAAAAAGATCCTTATAACATTAGCCCATGTTTGATTGATACAGTTCTTGCAAGTAGACTATGCATTTTTATCCAGACAATTATGACAGCAACGGAATCAGATAAAAAGTATCATTAATATGCAATTGTGTGTCAACTCTTACAACCTGATGAAAAAGTCTTAAAACGGTGAACATTAGAGTAAGGGAGTAATGTCGTTTGGAGAATAAGAAGGAAGATTAAGATTTTCTGTTTGGACACAAGACACACAAAGACAGACTCAGTGTGAAACGGTTGTTAAAACAGTGCGGGTGCGGGTGTTTTGACTTACAGCAACGGCAACAAGCTGTGTCACACCAACGCTGATCTGAATCTTCAGTCGGAACAGTGAGTTCATGCCTTTAATCTTCAGTTTATTAACGAGCTGTTTATGCAACTCGTACTCGACAAATGGAAGGCTCTGTAACACATGAAAACATCCCAGCAACACTGTGTAAACTGTCGTGAGGCCACAGTCACGCCTAATCAGTACATTTTCAATAAATCAATCAAACAATCAGAAAATGTATAAAGTGGCCTAAGTGATACAGCAAATGCAAAGATTGCTGAATGAGAAATCAACATTAATGTCAACAAATAATGTCACGATGGGATTGCTGAAATATTGTTGTCCACAAAAATGTGCAACTTTATTTCGGACTATAACTTTCATGTTTCTTGGTGAATTTTTTTACAGATGGAGGACACAGATTCAGCAGCTGCAACACCATTCGGCCTGATGCTAACTCCACAAAACAGATCAGATGCCAGTCTGCATAATGGCTTGTGTCTTACATCACTGATCTCCTTGGCGTTAGCTTCACCGCGACTGTCCTTCTTCGGCCGACAGATCCGCGCCTGAATGAAACATCCCTTGCCGACAATCGGCAAGTCCGCTGGCGGTTCAATGGTCGTAAAGAGAATGTCAGGAACTCGACAGATGCTGCCAGACACACGACAACACTGCTGATCAGCAGCCACCAACGTGTGGCATCACATGACAATGTCGAGATACACAATACCTGTACATACTCTCTAAGAACAGACAGAAAAGCATATGACACTGTGGAGATACACAATGCCTGAATGGCTCTCTAAGAACAGACAGAAAAGCTAACAATGACTACTACTAGCTGAAACTCAAACGGAAGCTAAAGACTTGCGTTGTATAATAAAGTTATGATAATGTGACAATGACACATAGTAACAGAGACCGTGTAATTAAAAGGAGAAATATTTCTTTCCTCAGCAGTCTGGTGGCGGATGGAGAAAGGATGTAGACACAATGTCCGTATCCTTTCTCCATCCATCCATCCATCCACCGGACTGCTGAGGAAAGAAATATTTGTCCTTTTAATTCGAGCCGTCTGTCCATTTACACGTCTCTGTTACTGTGGTTCACACACGGCAGTGACACTCGGCCTCTAGAGAAAACACCTGGTTCCCATGACAGCAGTGATAATGATGATGATAAAGATGATGAAGATAATGATGATGAAGCCAAAGACAATGATGAACCGTCAGCAGTAGGACCAACCGACAAACAGCACAGTGACTGAGATGTACAGGGAATGGCAGAACTGCTTCGTTGTATGGAACATGACACACTGAACACTCGGACATGACAGCATCAACTCTGCAATGACAAATACATTACGCTATCAACGCACGTCATACACGCGAACACCTCGTTAATTCTAGGCCACACAACCACTGCTAGTCTGAACTATAGCAGTCCCGATACCAACAACAACGAAAAGAATGCAAGATGCCGCTACATTGATTGCCAAACATTTCCACTGTTCTACTGTGGCTGTCTATAATGTTATAATTGGTAACCTTGAATGACCTTGAACGACTGTTATGGTTCACGTGAAAATAAAGATGGCGGCTACATGTCACAAACTATAAGATACAGATATGAAGTTACCAAGATGCTGTATGTGCCATAGTCAGTGACAACAGACTCCTAGTCCAAGTTTCAAGGACATGCCACACTCAACAGAACAGTCTCATGCGACCGCAATCACAATGACAACATGTTCACATTTATCATGGTGGTGGCTCCTCTGTCCCGCCACTGCCACTGAACTGCAGTCTGTTTGACGGCTAAACATCTGTACACTTTACCAACATGAACGTTGGTCTGCATTCTTGGCTCAATGTTATGTCATACGGGTAATAAAGAAACAAACAATTTTTGGCACAAAAAAATTGTAAGTAATACTGTAATACTGCCTTTTGCGGGGGTTCCGGGGCTGTAACATGACCCGATTCATTTGTTGATTTCGGTGTCACTTAAATCGGTTACTTCCTTACTTATTTACTTCCTTAAGAGTAGGCCCATTCCACTTCCAAGCAGGAGGTCGTAAGAGGCAACCAAATCTGGCTGTAGTTGATTGGTATGTATGCAGCAGGCTATAAGCATTACACCACTGATCAAAATGGACCACCTGTTGGTATCTACATGTGGTCCATTAAACGCAACTTCATTCGCGAGGGCCACGTCCACGTGTAGCTTGTGACGGTGATGATGTGTCACTTCGTCGTCAGCGAGTGTCGCTGCTGGCTGCGGTCCACTGCCTGACAACTGCCGCTGACGTAACATTGGCGGCGGCGCTGTGCCGAGCAGGTACGACATGTCAATCAGAGCGGCCGTGCCGACTGCCGACAGTATGATTAATTCACCTCGTATCGACGTCTGCTCACTGTAGCCAAGGACCACGTGGCATCCCATTGCACGCATGTGAGAACGGATCTCTGTGCGAAGCTCCACCCACCACATGTCACGTGTTTCCGGCTCATCTGTCAATCATTTACATGTGACTGTCCATTGCTTGCACTGTCAGCTGTCATTAGCACGTTATCATCAGCACATTGCAACTGTTTGACTATATTCTAATTTGACTCATTTACGTTAAAGTAGACGCCTTTCAACACTGTCTGCTTCTCCAATAAACGATTCCATCATGCCCATCTACTGGAGCAGAGAAGCACCGACCAATCAGTTGTACAACTAACATACAAACTGCCAACTGAGTTTTGAGCTGCGTGTTAATATGCAAGGTACTAATTATGTACATACTCAGTTAAGATTTGAAATTTCATTACTTTTCACTAATTTTACAAAAGAGAAATCTGTATATGTCAAAAAAGACTAGAAAACACTGTCACGTCAATTAGACAATATCTTTCAGTCCATCATGGCACTTCAGCAATGTGTCTCTAATCTCTATAGACTTTGAAGATATGAAATGTGTCTCTATAAGACTATGAAAATAGCACAGTCGATCAGAGACTAGTACCAGGGTTGTGTATTTTATCAAGCAGTTTGACTGAGCGTGCAGAGACAACTCCTCCGAGATGCTGAATGCAACCCGGAGGCAGAGACTTCACTGTAAAGAACGGATACTCCTGCAGCACAACACAACAGATTAGCAGCAAAATGAAGAAATTAATGGTACCTCTAAACAGCTCACTGTAACAGTTCCCAAAAGACGGACAGAGAAAGTCGATAAATATGAGACCGAAATATTTCTACTTTCACTATCCTTTCTTCCAACCTTTGTGACTGCCTGATCCCCACCACTCCAGGCTGTCATCCACCAACAAATCACTTTGATTTTCACTTTTTAAATACCACTTCCATCTCTAAAGATACGATCTTATGATAGCAAAAAATGCAATAAATTAAAATAAAACAATAAAACACCGGCAAAGGAAACATTAATTGACACCGTTCAATCAACAGGCCGTGCGTGGTCTTCCTCGCCTGAATGCATTGTTCCTAGCATTATCTCTTTCTCCAGACAACTCCCTTGTTTCCTCATGGTGTGACCATAGTATGCCAGCTTCCTTGCTTTGACAGTGTCTAACAGTTCCCTCTTTACTCCAGCTTTGTTAACTCACTCTTTTGTTTTCTTTGCTGTCCACAAAACCCGCAAAATCTTCCTCAGCCCTTTCATCTCAAAGGCGTCAAGACACACTGCCTTGTGAAACAGCTGACACACAATGGACAACCGTCTCATGTTTGGTCATCCCAGTCTTTATCTGCGGCTGGGAAGGTAACCCAAGGTCTGCTGTCTCGCCAGCCTGCATCACACAAGTACAGGGTCAGTGACGTGTTACTGACACCTCCTCACAGTCAGGTAGTATTACCTTACCTTTACAACCTAACTGTCATACGTGTAGGTCTACTTGCACTTTTGCTAACCCAATGTGGGATTTGAGCCGCAAACAATGACAACTTTGAGCAAAATGCAATGGTACCGTCTGTAGTTGTTAACTCACCAGCATGTCAATGCTTTCCTGCTGCATGACAGGCCGATGAAACGGCAGCTGTACTCCAGTGAACGTTACCACACCTGTCAACAGCAAACCCGTCAATCAATGGACGAACCTCAAACAGACCAACACAAACAGACAACAGAAATGTGACGATGCTGTAAACGCCGTTAATAGCAGTAACACAGTGAAAAAGAAATCTGACGTAAAAGAACGATAAGTAAATGGTTAGGGTATGAAGCAGATTTTTGTTGACAATTGTCAATTCCTGTCACCAGCCAATAGTCTCAAAGCACTGAAGCCACTGACCCAATCATCCCTTGACTCATCCGTTCTTCATTCAATGCCAGGCCAGACTCCTGACCAATGCAATCAAAACAAACAGAGGTGAAATCAACCTTTTGGTGAAGCTTCAAACAAAGGACCAGTTTCCACTTTCGGTGGCGTGTCAACGTCCGACTCGGAGGAATGTCGACCTTGTGCTCTCGACGTAGCACAGACTAACGCTGGAGAAATGAGTGACGGTGCAGCAGCAGCTGAAGCCGCATCATTCACAGCCACCACAGCCGGCAACGACCTGACACAACGTCAAACTAGACTAGGGTTGTTAAACGATTTTCGAAAATTCGATTATCAAAATTTTTTATCCTTCTCGTTTTTGATTTACATAAATTGAATATCGTTTCCAATACTGCGCTGTGCAACTGTACTAACTTATAGAGATAGACCATTCACTGCACTGACGTATCGGCGAATACGGTCTGCGCCGATACGGAGTGTGATAATGATCAGCAGTAATCTGACTTCGCGAGTGAAGCAAGCAGACGGCTCGCATTGACAGATCGTGACAACAAAATGAGGCCGGCGGCGGCGGCGAGACAGAGCAGACGCCAATTGCCCTCTCCCCAGTGCTCGAATT
>Ga0209780_1002320_pt1 | contig 13430 bp, 6 predicted proteins | sample WorMetexBAHAMAS2_FD_187384 | JGI IMG/M metagenome (GOLD analysis project Ga0209780, IMG submission 187384) | Marine gutless worms symbiont microbial communities from Max Planck institute for Marine Microbiology, Germany - Inanidrilus exumae... | ecosystem: Host-associated > Annelida > Digestive... | reverse complement strand
AACGTCGACGCGAGACTGACGGCGATCGACTCACGAGTGCGACGCAGCTTGTCAGCGAAGAACTGACCGAAGCCGACGGCTAGCGACTGACACTGGCTGTCACTGTACACAGGACGACTATTGCGGTGGAGCACGTCGCGGACCGCAGACCACGTCGCCGCTGAGTCGCCAGCCACGTCACTGAAGCGCTGCTTGATGGCGTCCGATCTCGACTGTGTGATGGCTTCGCGTGCAGTCTTTCGTGCAGCGCGGAAAGCCGATCTGTCGACTGCCGAGCGTGTTCTGCGAAAACGGCGCTCAAGACGGCGACAACGTCGCTTGGCGTCACGAGCTTCCTCTGAGAGCCACCGGCAGTCGTGACGTCCGATGCGGCGTGTTCTTGACGTGAGCGGGGCGTGGGTGTCGAGCAGCCGCTGCATCTCACTGTCGTACAGGTCCACGTAGTCGTCCACCGGCATAGCGCTGTCGAACGTGTATAGCGACGACTGGCGAACGTCGGTGTTGAAGGCTTCAATGTCGACGCGTCGCAGGTCTCGGTATTGATACGTCGAGATGGTCGGCTTGTCACGCGGCACGTGTATGCGGCTGGTGACGAGATGGTGGTCGCTGAAGCACGTCGGCTGTACGGCGATCTGTGACAGAACGCGCGCGTCGTCTGATGACGTCAGCAGCAGGTCGAGCGTGTTGTCACCACGCGTGGCGTCCGCGACATGCTGCACTAAGTCGTAGCGCTGGAGCACGTCGGAGAGGTTGTCGTCGAGCTGTCGACCGTCGTTTCCCGGACAGTTGAAGTCGCCGCAGACGATGAACTGCTGCTTGGCGGTCACAAGCTGGTCCAGCAGGTCGGCGAGCTCGTCGCAGAACTGACGAGATACGGCGGCCGGCGGTCGGTAGATGCAGACGACGGTTACGTGGACAGTCGGTCTCATGGTGAGCTGTGCTGCGAGCACCTCGAACTGCGTCGGCTTGCCGACATCGAGTGGCCTAACGCCGATGTTATCAGCGTGGATGATAGCGACGCCGCCGCCGCGCTTGTCAGACGACGAGCCACGTGACTGGTGAAGGACCTGGTAGCCTGTCGGTGCAACGTCGAGCTTGATGGCATCGGGCGCGTCAGATGTGATCCACGTCTCGGTCAACGCTAAGACGTCCAGCTTCCGGTCGGCGATGACGTCATGGATCAGAGCAGCCTTGTGCACAGCGGAGCGAGCGTTCAGTAAGCCGAACGCGATGCCGTTGTACGCGATCGACGAGGGCCCCGGGTTGGCTTCGACGCCGCCGAGTAGCAGCAGTAGCGCGACGACGGACGCGGACGTCGAGCGGCGTGGAGACGGTCGGTAGAAGCGGCCGGAGGCAGCGATGAGCAGTCGACGGTCGGCCACGACGTGACTCAGCGACGGTGACACTTGGACATCAGCGGCGGGTGGAGGTGCGCACTCATGCGTGACGGCCGACCGGTCATGGAACAGTGTTGCAATGGCCCAAAGTACAGCCCACGAGCCAATCATGGCGCGCGGTTCGCATTCAAACAACACACAAAGCGATATTAGTTAGGTAATATAACTAATGAACTACTATTGCAATCTTAAAAAGAGTTGCACATATCGAATCAGCACGACAAACTGAGGCTGGTAGTATAAAAATTAGCAAGAAGACACGAGTATAAATGTAAAAAACGAATGAAATAGTCGGAGCAAAATAAACACGTGTATATTTAAACACTTAAACACTGTGACGACTTGGGGAGTGCACTTCACTGCATATTTCCCTTGGCACCAAATACCCTAGTTACACAATTGGACCAAGACCAAGACCTGATTCTGTGGCAAGGTTATCGAAAATATACACATATTGCTATATTCAAAAGCAGACTGTGCTCTAGTTGGCATTGTGTGGTTTTCAATTCATCTCTCCAAAACTGGCTGCAACATGGATGCCTGCTAATTCTGATACAACAGTGGTTGATGTTCATAAATCTGCATCCATTGTGGGCTTAATGAGTGCAGTCACTAGCAAACACAGATAGATGCTGGTATGCATTCCTGATGTATCAGCCTCCCAAGTTTGTTGGTCTTGAAGATGTCCCTTTATTTCTTGGTAGACATGATGAATCTAATCAGTCTATATTATTACTAATGTTGGCTTTCAACATAGGTTCCTTCAGTGTCATTGACAGTACCTTGTTTTTTTTTATTTTTGTCATTTATTATTCCTCCTAAAGGTGTCAATTTTGATTTTGATTTGTACTTTCATAGACCTAGGTATTACGTCTTGGTCTCAAGACCCATTTGTTAAGTCTTGGTATTGATCTCGATACCAGTCATTAAGGTCTTCATCTTTAACTCAAGTCTTTTGGTAATGTCTTCATAACAAGACTGCTTATAGGGCATTGGCATCAAAACAGTAGAAATATAACTTGATGTGAAATTAAAACCAGCTGTATTACATGAAAGCATGCAGCTGAAAACACATTGAAACAGTAAGGACATTTGTTATGCTGGATTATGTAAACATGATATCAAACAGTCACTGTCTTAGCCGCAGCAAAAAAACCTGTCACCTGTTGGCACTTGAGCACAGACATGGCTTTTTGAAAACCATTACTTCAGTGCAGTCCTTTGTGGTGTTACCAGTGCTACACTGTCCACTGTTGCTCTGTCATTTATGCTGTTCACACAACACTGTTGAAATGGGTGTTTGCAGTAACAACACTGAAAGCTTTGATGTTGTAATTTTATTGTTGTTTAAAATTTAAGTCTTGACTTGCTGAAGCTGAATAAGCCTGATACAAACAGTTGATTGTTGTTGTACCTCTTAACGACGCCTCTCATTGTCATGCAAATAGTCGAGTCTACTGTTTATTTCAGCAACAAATTGTGACGTTCTTGCAAAAAGAACAAAAACCTGGCAGTGCATGCTACGATTAATCAGACACCAATCCACGTTATTTCTTACTGATGCTACATGTCTTCCAGACTCCAGTAGGTTTTTGGCTGTGGATCTTTAGTGCTTTATTTATTCATAAAATTTGATTATTTTTTTACGCCTTTACCACCCAAAAATGTCAGTGAAGGCATTATGTTTTTAGGCTTTCTTCTCATTTGTTCATTCATTTGTTCATCCGTTCATCTGTCAGATACTTCTACAACTATATCTCATGAACAGCTTAATTAGTTTTGATAAAACTGACATGGTATATTCACTGGCCCCTAATGATGACCTGATTAGATGCTGGAAGTCAAAGGTCAAGGTTACAGCTTGTTCTCACTATGCAGTGGCAAAGGCATCCATGTCGACAGCGGTATTTAATTGGCCGTCTCATTTTAGTCGCAGTTTTTATACCATCGACTAATCATTTTTATTTTATTTTAGTCGAGAACGTTAATTTTAGTCATAGTTTTAGTTTTAGTCAATGATAATGTGTTGTTTATATTTTAGTCTGTTCTTAACTTTCAAATATGACAACAGTTTATGTATATATTTTGTATAATTGTAATAGTTCAAACAATAATATGCAAGGGGATATGTTTAATCAGCGCAGAAGACTATGTAAGTCAGTCTAGCATCAGTCAAAAAAGTTAATTCACGACTTAGATGCCAGTTATGCTTGCATGAATAAAGTTGGACTGTTGTTCATTGATTAATGATTAGTGTACTGCTTGCAGTTGCCACTTGCCAGTCCGTATGTTGGAGTTGTTCATCATTGCTGTATTGCTCGATGCATTGTGCTGTCATGTTCATGTGGATGTGTGCCGTGTGGTTTTGTGAAGAACCGGGAAATGAGTCGTTCTGCATCTGGAAAGAGTGGTATAGCCAGTGATGTGTATGCTGGTTCGGAAACTGCCGCCCGCCTTGCCGACTACTCCGGCGCGCAGTACTTCTTCATTTCAGGCCGGTCTACGGTAACAGCAGAGTTGACCCCGGAGACTGCAGCAACCTTGTCCGATGTGGCCGGTCTGAGCAGCGAAACACATAGTGCGGACAGTGGCAGTGAGAAGGACACAACGACCAGTAAAGATCGCAAGTCTGATATCCCTGGCAAAGACCCTGCAAAGGTCTCTTTTTTGTAGTCTCTGGCATAGACCTGCTACAAGTAACGATATTGTTCAGGTTTATCTTGGCATTAGAACTAACATTCGTGACCTGTGAGTCTTTCGTACAAACAATGGGCTACTGTCATTTTCTAGGAACAAACACTAAGACTTCAGTTTAAGACCAGAAGTTCAGTTTAAGACCTAATTAATACAAAATATTAAGGGTCGATTTTTCCACCGCAAATTAATCTCCAATTAACGTCAGTGGAGATTATCTCCCATTAATTAATGGGAATTAATTAATGGCCATAATGGGAGATTAATTTGCAGTGGAAAAACTGGCACTATGTGGAGATTATCTTAGACTAAAGTTTAAGACCAAAGTTTCGTCAAAAACTAGTGCTGTAACAATTTTTAAGATTGAGATCGAAATCACTATTTTTTTCCAAAATCTAATCGGAATTGAAATCATAACCAAACCCACAATTTTCTTCATGGACGGAAGATAATGATGCCTGGCTGCTAGCTGACCGCTGCAGTTTTCAGACAAGGCAGTGGACGATTGCTTGCGGTGATTTGGGGGCAAGTGACAGCTCATTATGTAGCCTAATTCTTTGTGGACAAGGGTGTTGCATTGCATGTGCATTTGAGGTAGGCACCTTAATAGACAGTGATTAGCTAATGATCGATGCTTGGTCACACCTTGCGCCTACGGCTACTTGATTCTTGCATTTGAGGCACTTGGCCTGGTACATTTGCAGTGGTGTATGGATGGCGTGCGGAGTGCAAGCCCGCAGGCTCTAACGGCGTTTGTTAACCCATCCCCATGATCATCTGTAGGGTTAAGGATGCCACATGCCAAATTTGATGCAGATCCGTTCAGAAATGTGATCTTCCATAAGGAACGAAGAACAGATATGCACACAGGCAGACAGACAGATTCGGTTTATAGCGAACGTGGACTCATCGCTATATGCTATTGCTTGTCCATCTGTCGGTAACATTCGTGTACCCTACTCAGCCGATTGAAATTTTGTGCAATATTCCATTTGGTACCTTGGCCATCCATTGACATCCATAAAAATTTTATGGAGTAGATTGTCCCAGGGGAACCCCTCCGTTGGGGGGTTAAACACAAGAGGGGTAGCCAAATATAGCAATTTTCTAGCTTTCGGAGGCCATATCTCAGAAACGGTGCAAGATAGGAGGTAAGTTAGTATTAATCAGTAATAGGAAGTCGTATATGAGCTTTTGATTGGTACTAAAATCGGTGACCTTGAATGATCTAATGGCGAAATGTCCCTTATTTTGCGTTATTTTACGGAATTTGGTAGTTCTGGGGCGCATTGCGTAAAAGTGGTTGACAAAGCCGTAGCTATGGACAATTTACGATTACTATGTCTAGTAGTAAACATCTGTAGAGGGACCGCGCAACACCAACGGTATAAATTTTTAGCAGATTAACAAATTTAAGACTGCTGTGACACTGTTAATTGGTTGATGGGAAGGGTATCCTGTTCATAAGATACTTTTTCCACTTATTGCCAAAGATTGATTAGCAGTAGAAGTTGGGAAGAAAACTGAATGAACTGGAAAGCGGCTGTTAAAACTGATGTGCTGATGGTTGTTCATATGTGGAGTAGTTGTCATGTTGTTGTCTGTATGTTGAGATTTCAAGTAGCCAGTGGTCGGCCAATCAATGTGTAGCACAGGTGTGTTTATGTGACCTGCAGCCGAAACATGTTGTGATGGTTCCACCTGGAATGAAGCCCAAGTCGGCCATTACGAGCACTGGTAAACTGAAGAAGAAACCGGAAGTTGTAAGTTGTACTGTGCGTCTTGTTGCTGTTACTGATGTTTTTGTGATACCTGCTTAATTGTCTCCCAACCGAAGGTGATGGGAGGTTAGGTTATGTTTTTGCCAGCATCGGTTCATAGGTATATATGTCTGTGAACAATTCCTGGCACCAACTCAAGTCCGATTGTCACCGAATTCATACCCTTGGCCACAGGGTATGAGGTGATTCTATTTTTGAAGGTCAGGGTCGGTGCTGGAGGTATGCACTTTACTGAGCCATTCTCGTTCTCCATCATTTGATGGTAAAATCTGTAAACCATGTTGTAGCATTGATCAACCAGATTCCATTGAGATGCAGTCATTTATAGTCAGTCCGTGCTGTCCGTGGTAATGCTGTAACGATCTTTTAGGTAAACATCAAAGTCACGATTTAATAAACAACAAAGCAAATCAAAATGTTGATTTTGTGTCGCGATCAGTTTTGATATTGCCAGTCAAGAGAGTTGGTATCAAAGGGAACCAGCGGACGATGAAGAGCAGACATTGTTGGCTGTACAGTCTGACTTCAGTTATGGTTGCAGTCAGTCAAGCTGAGTGGGTGAGAAGGCATGTTTGACACCATTTCATTTGTCGGCCTACTGCAGCATCCGTGTTTGGATGTGTTGCCTTATTCCTAATGTGTACTGACATGTCTGCTGTGTTGGCAATATTCAGTAAACCAATGAAAAGCAAGTGATAACAAGCGACAGATTGTACGAGCGACAGCTAGAGTTTATAACTGGGGATATTAAAAGCATTTTACACATAGGTTGTGTTATCGTCACAAATATTTGATCTTTTTTAGTTATTGAATGTTATGTATTAACTGTGGTAGTACACGACCATCAGTTGTTCAGTCTCTGCAACTGTCATCAGTTACGTCACATGCTGACATCAGTTAGATTACTAATTGTTCAAGCCTGTCTCACGGTCATCGTCAAAGTGTGACTGTCCAACAGTTATCTGTTTGCTGAGTTGATGAGTTGCCGCTGACCACCATAATAATCATATTGCTGTGCAAGTCATCAGCGGCACACTAAAATTTGATCGTGGTGTGACGCAATTCCTACACCACGATCTACACTTGCTGGACATCCTACATCGCATCAAGCTGTGTTTGCTGGTGTTCAAGTGTTTACACGGCTTGGCACCGCAGTATCTTGCCGAGCTATGTGTACCAGTTGCCGATGTCATGGGGCGCAGTAATATGCGCTCTGCCACTAAACTTTTTTCGGAACAACATGAAAAACTATGGGCGACGAGCATTCTCTTGCGCTGCCTCTCATGCTTGAACTCACTGCCAGAACATCTCTGACAGAGTACTTCAATCGACCTTTTCACACGCTCTCTGAAAACGTTTTTATTCTGGCAGATATCGCGTCCTGCACATTGGAAACATTTTGTTTAATGGGATATATAAGTTTATTTTACTTACTGACTTACTTACTTACTCCTCCCCATGAAGACTACAAAGATGCGGCAGACCATGGATGCTTGTATCTCCTGATTTCTTCCATTCATACGGTTCACCTCAGTGTCCATCTCATGCTGATGACCATTGCCCATGACGCTGTTTTTGGTTTATACCATACATTGCTCCAGTACCCAGTGTGGCCAAGTGCATAGTCAAGCCAGTGTCTGATTTTGCATCTCTAGAACTGTTCTTTAAAATCCATATCAATGTCGACGGAATTTAGTGACACACATGACTGCCATATATCTGCATGTATCCCTCTTGAAGGGTAGAAGTGTGCTCAGCTGTCAGACATGGCCAAATACGTCCATTTTTATCATCTGTATTCTGATGACATTGAGAAACTTTATCATTGAGAATTTTGCGATGTTGTTGCTATACGGATTTCATTATTGTTGTGAGATTTTAATGCCACGTTGCATGTGTTGCATAAGATGCGGGCTTTCGCTACAGATGAAGTAGTGTGGTCTGTCTGACTTGGTCACGTTTGTGAGCCAAATGTGGCTTAACAAATCAAGATGCCGTTTGCAGGGCTGACTTGGGTGGGCCGAAGGAACCAAGTGTTAGATGGGGGTCCAGATGAGGGGCAATTTATGGAGGTTGTCATGCCATTTGAAAAGCATGTGGAGTCTCTGGAGTGAGCTGTGCCGAAAACCGAAGCGGCTGAAGAGGTCGATATGCAATTTGGGGCTGACTCTTGTCTTGTGGGCCCAAGGAACCATGTATCAAATGGGATCAAGGTCGGTCGAATCCATTCAAATCTGGTTAAGGCGACAAGTCGGCATTGTGGCCTTTCCTCAAAATTCTTTGACCAGTTGTTGAGCACTGGTTGAACAGTTGTGTTTCAGTTGTGAGATGTGATGGTGTCTTGTCGTTGTCTTCGCCGCGTGTGCGCCTGTGAGCACTGGTTGAACAGTTGTGACTTGGTGGATGTGTAGGATGTAACCAAACTGCTACACAAGTGTCGTGATGATGGTGCAATCAGACTGGATCTCTGTAAACAGCAGGTAGCTTTCACCTCTAGTGTGACTTGAGTTGTAGTTGTGTGACATTGGTAGAATATGGCAAGCATGCCACATTGTTGTTTGCTAAGCACAGTGCTTACTAGGTAGTGGGTGTCTGATCGGCCTGCATTCATATGCAGTAATATTTGGAATACTGTGTGTTATGTGACATTGATAGAATAGGGCTGATTGCGTGCAACAGCGGCAGAACGCCGGTCTTTGGCTAGCAAACTTTCCATGTCCTGTGCTCGATCTGTAGGTGACAGGTGACCACTTATTTGGGTAAACCAACCAGGCCAATTCAGCCTTTCATCCCTTCGGCGTCGATAGGCTGCAATTGGATGTCTGCTACCTCAGTTAGGGGTGGCGCCATCTGGTGAACGCTTATGAAGGAAAGGCAGGCGTGGTGTAATTTGCAGGTAAAACTGTGTGATGTCTGAGCGCTTTGTGCTATGTGTAGTATAAATGGCGATATACTCTTCCTTTCCTTTCCTTTGTGTAGTTTACAGTATAACTGACTGACACTCTGTGAACTGCTGTTATGGCCGTTTGTTGTGACTTAGTGAAAACCCCTGTAACTTCAGTTACTTACAGCTTGTCATCTTGGTGAGTTTTTTGTTCCTGATTGTTATCAGTTCTCGACTTCCTTTGACACTTGTTGGTCAGGTGACCAGAACAGCACATGGCCTGTAAACCGTGCTCCAATTAATTATTGCCAAGTATTAGTGTTGTTACGGTTTCAAAAATTTTGCCGTCGGTCGGTTTCGGTAGGTTTTGCAAGAAAAACCGCGGTTTACGGTTCGGTTTCGGTTCTTATAATAAACGCGCTGTAAACCGTTTTATGCCTATGGTCATATGGTATGACAACTTTCATCATCAGTAGTTGAACAGTAAACAACAGCATACATGCAGTAATGCACTCAAAACAAAAAAGCTATGAACGAACCAGTAATGTAGGCCTACAAATGTATGAAATTCACTGAATTTATCTTGACAATTTCAGCAATAGAGACCCGCCTGAAAACCGTCAATTCCGGCGGGAAAAACCTAGGTTTCGGCGACGAACGGTCTTTGGAAAAAACCTAGGTTTCGGTGGCGGTTTCGGTTACCGTAACAACACTACCAAGTATTCTCTTTTGTGTAGGAACGACCCAGTCCACAGTAACTCCACTGACAAAGGCCAGTTAAACAAAGTGTCGTCGTGACAGGACGAAACTCTACTGGCCCGCCGTGGAGTGTTACAGACGACGTCAGAGAGCGTCACTAGTCTGGCCCTCACCCTACACTGTGTAGGCGAGCCAGTAATAAGATGCAGTAGGAGACCGTAGACTTTGCCCCCGGTACTACCACCCAGCGAACGTGACCAAACAATGTTATTTGATATCAATAAAAAAGGTCAAAAATTGGTCGATTTGCGTTAGTTAGGATCATTCAAGGTTACTGGAAATAGTACCATTTGATAGAGCACATATGCATTCCTAATAGCATTTCATGGTAACTATGTCCCTATCTTGCACCGTTTCTGTGATATAGTGAGATATTGGTCGAAAATCGCTGATTGTAACCCAACCCACCTGTATTTGGCGCCCCCGTTGGGGGTGACCGTTAGAATTTTGCCGAGATCTTTGGCATCAGAAAACTAGAGTCCTAGGGTTATCGTACGGCATTGTTTGCGTGATTTTCCTATTTAGCCATTTTGGTACAGTGCCGGCTTGTGACAGACGGACGGACGGACAGCCAGATGGATGGACACACGACGACAGCATATACCGCACTAGCACAGCATCGCACCATAAAAATACATCATCCACAAAGCCAGAAATACATAACGAATTGCATTGCCATGAGATGAGGACCGAGGCACAGCCACGGGCCACAGGTAACACGTACAGAAACTATGATGATATGTGGATTGTGGTTTTTGAGATATGCGAGTGGACAGACAGACAGACACATAGACATGCTGATTGCAATACTTTACACCTATAGTGGGGGTGAAGTAGAAAAAATTGAAAGTAGCAGTAGTAGTAAGTAGTCAAAGACTGGAAGTGTGATTTAAGTTGTGGATATTATTTTCAGTTTCAGTGAAGTTATCAGTCTAAATTTTCAGTTTCCATTTTTAATTTTTTGTTTCCGTTATTGTTATTGTTAATGGAATTAAATTCTATCCATTAACGGAATGAATCCATTTCCGTTGCCGTTAACTTAAGTCACTGTAGCTACTTTGTGCTGTATGGTTTGCTATGGAACAAATATAGATAGATAGATAGCCAAGATAGATAATGCAAACGAACTGCACCACCGGAGCAGTTCAGCTCAAACTGAAAATTTTATTACGAATGCCTGCGTATATAGCAGTACTGTATATGTGTAGGCGTGCATCCATCTATGTGATGTTCATCGCGTCTCGTTGTAAAATGTCAGTGATGGTTGTACAACGAAAACTGAAATAATATTTATTTAGTTTCAGTTGTTATTGTTTCCATTTCGTTCTCGTTTTTTCCATTTTTTTGTTTCCATCATCGTCATTGTTAACGGCATTAAATTTTATCCATTATCGGAATGAATCTGTTTCTGTTACCGTTAACCTACATCGCACTGGTGGTAACTGTCAGTTGAGCGAATTTGACTGCAGATGTTGGCACTGAATCACTGTTGACGTGTCTGCTGCTGGCTTATAATATTGGACTAGGTTGCATGGCTCAGTTGTAGAACATCGGTATTTGGTCTGCGTACTTTCTCTGTCCTGCGCGCGACCTGTAGCTGACGGGTGACCACTTATGTGGGAATATGGGTCAACCAACCAGGCCAACTCAGCCTTTTATCCCTTCGGGGTCGATAGATGAGTAGTAAGCTGCCATTAGATTCTATTACTTCAGTTAGAGGTGGCGCCATCTGGTGAACGCATACGAAGGAAATGCAGGCATGGTGTATTTGCAGGTAAAACTGTGTGATCCATGTCTGAGCGCTTTGAGATATACATAGTATATAAAAGGCGCTATATAAATACGCTTCCTTTCCTTTCCTTTTATATAGCTGATATGATGTGCTGTGTACGTGTGTTATGACAGTTGTATGTGCATGATGTGTGTAGATCACAACATTGCCGGCTTGCATTGGCGAGGTTAGACATGTGCATCTGTGTATTCAGTATGCAGTTTGACAGTGGCAAGATACGAATCGTACTTGCACTATTGCTTAAATTTACTTATTTACCATAAAGTCAAACAGAATTCAATTTCCTATTATTAAAGGGCATAATTTTGACTAACTATTTCGAAATTACCCGCAAACTAAAGTAAAAGTGAAACAAAGAAATTGACGATTAATGGGAAGAATTACTGAAACGCACATTGCCATAGCTATTGTTACTATGGTAACGGCGAATTTTGGCAGAGAAACAAATGTACCAGTGACTTTGATGCTTGGACATAGTAAAGTGAAGTTAATTTAGCGTTAATAGGACTTAGGTTAAGGAAGTATATAGAGTTGAGGGAGAATTGAGCCGGTGCACCGCGGGCATAGTCTGATATCTACGATTGCCGTGTCGTTAGAGAAGTGAAAGTAGCTGAGTGATGCAGGTGTTTGCTGAGTGGATACCTGTATATGTATGTGACAGCTGACGAAACTGACGGAGCTGTTCCTGTATACTAACAAGCTTGTCTCACTGCCGGCTGAGCTGGGAAATCTGACGTGTCTGCAGACGTTAGCATTGAGTGAAAACTCGCTGCAGAGCCTTCCAGACACGCTGTCAGCACTTACCAACCTCCGCATACTTGACCTTCGACACAACAAGCTCTCCGAGGTACAGACCACCTGGGTTGAGACATGACAGTCAGCCGTGGCTGGAAGGCAGAAGCATTTATGATTTTTCATTCAGTTGACTGTGGATGTGCAGAGAAGACCGTGACGTGATTCGGAGGCAAATTTTTGTGCAGAGATAATGTGCTCTCTGTGAATGAATGCTGTAGCAAGTATACGATATGATATGGTAGATTTACGTGCGCTCAAAAGCTGATGACATGGCCAGCTTAATCTAGTGCATGGCACAGAAACGAAAAAATAAGGAAAACTAAAAACAAAAACCGAGTAGCTCAGAAGAAATGGTCCGGGCAATAGTCCGTGAAGGCAGTCCGGGAGGAAGAGGTGAAACTGTGGGGGTAGGATTTGTGAAACAGTTGCATGTGCTGTGACATAGATGCTGTTTAATGATATTGATAGATACAGTGTGGGTGACAGTTGATAATGTCGCGCTATGCAGATTCCTGCTGTTGTATACAAGCTGAAGTCTCTGATGCAGCTGTTTCTCCGATTCAATCGTATTCGTGTCGTAGACAATGATGTTAGGAAATTAAAGGTAGGTCTGTAATCTGATGTATCACGTTTCATTTTATGCACTGTAGCATTTAACTGCTTTGATTTGTTAAGATTGAATTAGGAGTTAGTTAATTTATCTGATTGCCGGAATCCTGTAAATTTTATTCTTTTTCAGTTTCCATATTCCACGTTGAAAGTTACTGTTGTATTCAATAATGTGCAGATTATTTACGATAATATAATTGTAATGCAGCAAATTTTGTTACTAACATTTGCAAAGAAAATAACAAAAGTGGCTTTTCGTAAGAATGCTACATGGTATTTTAACAAGCATTTTGCACTTATTTATTGATAAATGTGGCTGGATATTACATAGAGTTTGAACTATGCTAGATCATGAGTAGTAAAAGCATTCCAAAGTCATTCTGTTGCAGCCATGAGTACTATTCAGAAGTTTACTGTGCTTTATTATAGGTTTACTCTGTTTATAAAATTTTACTTGTCCGCTTGTGCATGTTAATCATTCTTGTGGTAGGTTGACAGCAAAGTCTTTGACTGTCTCAGTGTAGTATTAGAAAACGTCGGCTGATTTTTCTCCACTGAAAATCCACCGATTTTTCTGCTACACGAACGATGTCTATCACAGTCTGCACGGTAGTGCAGGACTGTTGTAAGGGTCGTTCCAATAAGTATAGGAAATGGCACTTTTGGGGGTCCTGCCGCCCAGAAACCCCTTAACCGATCAACATGAAATTTGGCATGGA
>Ga0209780_1002318_pt1 | contig 13437 bp, 3 predicted proteins | sample WorMetexBAHAMAS2_FD_187384 | JGI IMG/M metagenome (GOLD analysis project Ga0209780, IMG submission 187384) | Marine gutless worms symbiont microbial communities from Max Planck institute for Marine Microbiology, Germany - Inanidrilus exumae... | ecosystem: Host-associated > Annelida > Digestive... | reverse complement strand
AGCTAACTCAAGTGTCTTTAGATTACTGCCTGCACCGACGGCAGTCACGGAGGGAGGGAGGGTTTTCATCGCCGTTTGTTATGTTCCACTATGCTTCCTAGAAACCCAATTATTTTTGGGGTCAAAAGGTGAAGGTTATGAGTCACAAAATCAGTGCCGGCATGGGTCTTTGCACTTAATGAGTGCTGGCTTCTTCTAACTATTCTTTTGGTCGATTCTTAGCATACGGGTGACGCTCAAAACAATCCCTTAATGGCCCTTTATCTAGGCAACCTCGGGTGAGCCATTACCAGTAAAAATACTCTCCATCGCACAATCTTTGTGGCTGCTACTCGATATCTTTAATTTTGGCATTATATAAATTGTTTGTTTGTTTGTTTACTTAACTTCCTTCCTTACTTTCTTTTTTTCTTATGCTTTCTTACTTTATTTACTTCCTTACGCATTTATTTTTTGACTTACATATCTAGTTCTTCCAGAATAGGTCCGTTCCATTTTAGCCCTCATCTAGATGGCTGTATTGTGTGGAATGCCCACATTCCATTTCCAGGCTGAGGTTGCAGGAGGCGACCAAACCAGTTTTTATGGGGTTTATTTTACGTTGTAGTATATTTTGTTACGGATGCATGTTTGCTATTATTGTGTTTGTTTCAGTTTTTTTGGTATTAAGCCAATTTATTAAGAACGTCTGCAAAATGACCCATTTTGTGTCAGGTGGGTTGTAAAACCTTTACTCAGTCAATCAGTCGGTATCTTAAATTAACTTTCCATACTAATAAAACCTCGGAATATGGCCTCTTATTCTAGAACAACCTGGGTAAGCCGGCAGCAGAAAGGCAGAACCATTCTGGAGTTTAATGAGGCATCAGCTGGACCATGTGCAAATCATTTACACCTCGCTGCAGACAGATAACCACGCCAGCACCTCATCACTCAATTTTTTATAGGCCGGATGCTCTAACAGTGTGAAAGCACTGAAGGCATTAGGACTTCTTATCCTTCAGACAGTCATCATTTATCAGTAGAGTTGGAGTTGGAGTAAAGAGGGTTCAACTTCCTCTGGTAATAATAATATTAATAACAACATGTCGCCCTAACAGGATGAAACTCTACTGGCCCAACATGGAGCTATAACTAGACTGGAGGACGCATGACGTCATCACCTCGAGTCTAATTATAGCTCCAGGAGTGTTGCAGACGACGACGACAGACGCCAAAGAGCTAAACAGTACTGCCCACTGCACTATGTGTAAGCTCCTGGTATTAATAACCAAGCAGTTATTGCTGAATCTATGTGTTTATCCAATGTTGAGTTGTTCATTGTATTAGAACATTGTCACGAGATGAAATCGTCCAGCTTCTGTCATTAGCCATCGACTTTCTGTCCGACAGTTCTCTGCCGTCAGAGTTGAGAGCCATTTCGACAAAGTTGTCAGACTACCGACACCGGTTTCACAGCATTACAGGTTACTTGGATGTTTTGTATGCATTTCCACCGACTGGCGTAGCAGTCACTTGATTGGATGAATACATGTCTTCTGAGTGGTGCTAAGGGCTACTGTGGTGGTTTAGCATTTTAGCATAGCAATAACAGTGTTGGTCTATCAACCAAGTTACTCTCCATCAAACCCGATTAATACTGGGATGGGTGACAGTATTCAGGTGGAAATGAATACCACCTTGGTATGTAACCAGCCACCCAAGCCAACTCAGCCTTCTACCCTATGTGGGATGGGAAATGAGTACAGGTCAAAGTGTGGTGATGCCCTGCGGCTGGGGAATAAAGGCAGAATGGCACGTTCCACTTGTAAATAAACGTGTGTAGCAGGTAGAACTGTGTGATCCCTCGCTAACACATGCCATACCTGAGCGCTTTAGAGATGAGTATCGCACCTATTATAAGGTGCTATACAAATGTCATGTTCATTTTACCGGAGATGGCCGCCTTATGTTTTTTCCTGGAAGCCAAGGCCAGTGATAATTCCGAATTACTGACCACGTGGATGTGATATTTCTGATAGAAGTTTGATTTTTTTCTAAATGTTTGAATTGAAGCGAAAAGACATGATGGACTGGGTTGGTCAGAAACGGTAGTTTGGTGGGAAAATAAGCTGAACCATTGGCCCATGTGAGTCAGAATGTTTCTGTGTATTTCAAGGTAGTGTAGCAACATATGTAAAGTTTGTAGGGATATATACTGACAACATGAATGCAAATTTACCATCGATTTGCACTGTGAAACAAATTGCCAACTTGCAAAGTTCATGCAAGACTCACGCTGGCCCTATATTTTGATGCCATTTTGTAGAACAACTAACCTCGCAGGTTAGATAACGCAGTGGCACAATGGGTAGAGTGTTGGACTTGCGATCAACAGGTCGTGGGTTCAAATCCTACTCGGGGCAAAGCTGCGTGACAACCTTGGGCAAGTTGTTCACACCTATGTGTCTCACCAAGCAGTATAACTTGATACCGGCCAAGGGGTGGTGATACTCTGCGGCTAGGAAGGTAACCGCAGGCCTGACGGAAAGTAATGGCAGCCTACCGCTTGGTGGATAACTTATAGTCACCTGCAGGCTGACTGCCTGTACACTGGGATCAGCTCCGGGCCCAGCTCTTGGTAATGAATATTGGAAGCTTTTATCATTTAACTTCACAGGTGGCGGCGTGGCGCAGTGGTAACATCATTGGGCATGTCAATAAAGTTACTCAAAGTCGAGCCTGGTTAGTACTGAGATGGGTGACCATTTCATTACACTAGTATACCGTCTCCATTTGTAGCCATGCCGTCCAACTCATTCCCTCAGTGGGATGGGAAATGAGTACCGGTCAAGGGGCTGTGAAGCTCTGTGGCTGGGAAGTAAAAGCAGGAAAGGATCATTCCACTTGTAGATAAATGTGTTGGTGGCAAGTAAAACTGTATGATCTCTTATTAACACATGCCATACCTGAGTGCCTTAGAGATGAGCAGTTCATAATAAAGCACTATACAAATAGTCGGCCTGTTAAGCGTTCTGCTGGATTAGCTTGTGAAATATTTTGTACTTTTTGACTTGCATTTTTGGTGGAATTCTGTCACAATGTGTTTCAGATGTGAATTACTGTGAAGAGGAAACTGATACACCGGAATCACTCGCTGACCTGCTGCCAAAGAAAACCAATTTCTACGCACTGCGAAAGGTATCGAACAGTTGGTTGAAGCCATCATTTCCACAGATCTCGTCATCAGCTAGCGAGTCTTTCTTTATGCTGAAAATCCAATCCACAGGCGTAGTTGGAGATGTCGCATATCCAGTATGCTTTGTGTTGGCAGTGTTGTGAGCTGGCCATGTACCTGGCAGCAAGTCACTTCAAGCAATCTGTTGTTAACAGCGTCCATACAGCCACAGTGTTCTGTCAGACCTGGGCTTGATGCCTTCAGATTCTGCTTTAGACCCGTCTTGTTTCATATGGGGCGTCTGTCATGTAAAAAGAAACTGGCATTATTCTCCAGACATTCTCTTTCATAACAACTGGAAGAAGAAAGTAGCTGACCTAGTCACTGGAAGATGGCTGAGCACTGTTGTACTTATCATCATCATTATCATCGTGTGTGCATTTCTAGTGTGCCTATTACAAGCATGGACATAGATGCATGACAACAGTCATAAAACATAAAACGTAAAATCCACGATGACAGATGCCATTAAACATTATGGGCTGCTGTGTATGCATGCGTTTATGAATTGCATATTCATGAATCAGTGTCGAGTGTGTGTATGGTGGCATTAGGCCCTGCAGGAGCAAGTGAAGCAGCAGAAAGATCGCAAATTAACTGTTTACGAGAAACTCCGCAATGAAACCATTGACTATGTCGACACCTGCTTCCGGTTAATGTCAGCTTTTATTCTTAAACATCTTTCACAGCCGTTATTGCCAGACGATTTTTGTACTTGACGACCCATGCAGCAACTACCAGTGTCATTGCTACAAAAGGAGTGAAGATGTAGCTGTAAATGTTACGAGTAATAGTATGAACTACTGTCCATATGATGTTGTTTAGTAGAAGTAATATAAATATCATTTATTTGTCAAACTTTTTTGTGGAAAAGTTTAGATACTATAAATCTAGTGACAAGTTAAGCCAACTGAATTTGTGTTGATATAATAATATAGTGTATGAAATAAATGAATACAATACAATATAATACAATGCAATATTCGTTTATTATGAGTTGACAAAATGCAGCTCAACATGAGAGAAGTAATATAAAATACAATACATAAATCAAAGTAGAGAATTGTCAATCAATACAAGTTCTTGTACAGCATGCGCTGAATGAAGTTTAAATAATTTAATGTTGTGCCAACCATTCCTATATATGAAGCATTTTTCACCAACAACCAACCAAGAGGTGCATTTTTAGGCCGTATGGCTTACATGCTTTGCATAGATGCGACCGATTGCTACAGATGTCTGTCGCAAATCTGTTGTTTTTTTGTTTTTAGTTTTTCCTTATTTTTACGTTTCTGTGCCGTGTGCTAGATTAAGCTGGCCATCTCGTCAGCCATTGAGTGCACGTAAATATACCGTATCGTATCGTGGCGTAGCATGGTCTGTTTGTCTGTGTGTTGGTCACACATCGGACATGCTGTGCAAAAATGGGTGAACCAGTCAAAATGCATTTTGGGGCTGACTCACGTAGGTCCAAGGAACAGTGTGTTAGATGGACGCCAAGATCGGAAGTATCTACTCACAGCCGTGACTTGTGACAAGTCGGTGATGTGGCCTTTTGCCAAATCACTTTAGACACGTGTACGTGATGTGATTGGTTATCACTGACAGCACAGCTTCCAGTCGTGAAAAATGGTTATTCATGAGAAATGATTCTAGTGTAGACAGTCTGATTGACTAAGCAGACTTAGAGTAATAACAGAAAATGGGGCTGTTGTCTCAGAATGGTGGCAGTGTATAATTTGTCTGTCCGTCTGTCTGTCTCATTTACAGTGAGTACCTGGTGTGTCCTGAGTCCCTGCCGCTACATGAAGTGTTCTACTTCAGCGCCGTCAATGATCTTCGACAGCACGTCTGTGCAACACCGAGGACTGCTATACGAAATGCTCTGATGAAGCCATACAGCTACTTGAAGGTGTGATGCCATTGAGATTCATGTTGTATGGATTCTACAGCGTGGCACCAAAAAACAGTCCATTGTTACAAGCAGTGTTGTGAACAGTCAGCACATGGTGGATTTGATATTTATAGAATGACATTATACAGGTAGGCACAAAAAACGGCCCACTGACCACTGCTGGTCAAAAAAGATGTTGCTATGCTGTTGCCTGTAGCGTTGCCAGATGTTGACTGATTTTTAAAGTTCTTTCAGGAAGAGACTTGGCAGTGTGTTTGTAACAAAGTTGTCATTACAGATCCAACCAGTGGCAGCGCTGTACCAGAGCTGAAGAGCTTACGCCCTGGCTGTCGTCCTGGCTGAGCGAGTAAACAGGCTTAGGATGAAGGGCTGTATTGATGACGACTGACCTGCCTTGCACTCATAGTCACCTGCATTGATCTGCCTGCCTTGATGGACTGGCACTGCCACTGGATACCACCACGTTTAAACATGTAATGTAATGTAATGTAATGTAATGTAATGTAATGTAATGTAATGTAATGTATGTAATGTAATGTAATGTAATGTTAATAGCTAGTTTCATCAAAAAAGTGAATCAGTAGTGGGATAGCGTATGTCTATGATGCAATGACGGGTCATGTCACTGCATTAAATAGGTAAGTGTTTGACTTGCGATCAACAGGTTGTGGCTTAAATCCTATTTGGAGCAAAGCTGCGTAACAACTTTGGGCAAGTTTTTTATATCTATGAGCCTCTGCCACCAAGCAGTATAACTTGGTACCATCCAAGGGGCATTGACGCTCTGCAACTGGGAAGGTAACCGCAGGCTTGGTGGAAAGTATTGGCAGCCTACCGCCTGGTGGATGACTTATAGTCACCTGCGGGCTGACTGCCTGTACACCGGGATCAGCTCTGGGCCCAGCGCTCGGTAACGAGTATGGGAAGCCTTTGTCTTTTACTTAGTGGTTAATGGCATAAATTGAGCCACGCTGCTTTTCTTCGAGAGTCCAGTTGTGGATGAAGAAGAGATGAGGCTGGTGGTTGATTTTGTATGGTTGGAGTCACTGCTTTGTGTTTCTTTCAGTGTTTTGACGCTGTTGGTTCGGTGACACGAAGGACGTGGCCCATAGGTTCTGACGTTGTTTCAGTGGGTGACTCGTTGGACCTAAGGAACCATGTATTAGATGGGTCCAGATACCACAGGGGAAGAGGTAATTTTTTAGGGGTTGTCCATTCAGCAGATTGAAAAGCACTGCGAGTCACTGCTGCGGTGTACGTGGCAAAAAATCAATAACGTCATAAGCGCAACTGCTGCAGCTGACTGCATTACTCCCGAGTGGCCGTTGTTGCATTAACTTTCCCCCTGCGATGCGGCCTGTTGTCCAAATTTTTTGACCATTTGTTCCGTTACTGGTTGACAACAGAATGAAGCGTTGAACATTACTGATGGCATTTCAGCAGCATTGCCAGATATCTGCGTCGTTTACAGACTACATCTGGAGTGTGGACGACTTATTAACCTCTATGACTGGATGCAGGTTGTGCTTTTGACTTAGCTGCTCTTTACACTGCTTATTTTGTCTCTATAATGGAGTAGTTAATATTGGTGGTTTGCAGCAAGTCGTTCATTAATAACAAGTCGGAGAGTATCTGTGAAATATAGGGGACGAAAGTGTGTCGAAAGTTACACAGAATGACACAGTAAAATTATTTCAAAATTTACCATTGGGCGAGTATATATAGCCAAAGCATAACAGTAAATTATGTTTTCGTGACTTAATTCGCTACCGTTAATTTTAAACAAAAATCTTCAAATTTTAGCCTATCTCTCAACGTTGTAAATTCCCAAGTCTAGGAACCGGCACTGTGGCGAAGTTTCGACACAACGTTCGTACCCTGTAAGATGCCATTCATTATAAAGGACATTTGCAAAAATATAGTTTTTGCACCCTCCATTTTGTCTGCTTTTGTCTGCATTTAGCATAACTCCCCTTCTCAACCCTGCAGACATTCGCAGCTTCATAGTTCTTACTAATGCTGCATATCAAATCCAACAGATATCAAGCCAATAGCTGGAGTCAGCTCATCTTTAGTGGCTATCATCAATGCCTAGTGGTCAGTGCTGATAAAATGCAATACAATGATGGTCTTTTTAGTGCAATGATACAGCAGTGGTTGAACGTGCTGCTCAGCCACTAGATCATTAATTAAGTGTGACATAACGATGCTGATAGAGTATGTTAGAATTGAGATGTCAAACACGATCATACTGGGGAAATTCGGCAGCCCTACTACGAATGCGTCTGCGTACCATCGAACCCTCCATCCTTCTTGTCCACTTTTGTCCGCATTCGACTCTTTCTGTCTGTTCAGACATCCGTCTATGATGTTCCTCAAATGAGTTTTGTTTGAAATATAGCACACACTTGCACGGACTGTATGTTGTATGACTACATGTTTTTCCATATTTTTATGGCAGTAGTATATGTCTCACAATAGATTATCTTTGATACTCTGTGCAGTAATGGGTTAATGGGCCATTTTGCAGGTGAACTTGCTTTAACCCTTGATCCTGACGGGTGGTTTGTGCTAAGTATCTGTGTGTACACACATCAGCCAAGAGAATGAGTCACTCACTGGACCATTGAACCTCATCCTTACTTCAGCCACGGACTGACTGACTTTCTGTTTTCTGTTTTAGGTCTCCTGAGTCCACCTAATAAAGCTGGTCTCAACTGTGTGTCCGTCCGTCCACAAACATTTTGATTTCAGTGAAATTTGGCATGTATGTAGATGTCCATGAGTGATGCACCATGGTATGCAGTATTACCAGATGCAAGGTCAAGGTCATGATCCTGTCAAAGTTGGAAATCCTTCCTTTTTGAAAAGCTATCTCCTCTGCCATTTACAATGGCACCTGGCAACTGACCATTGATTCTTAGACTAGCACACAATATCTAAATTTGATTGGACCGGATTTTTGGTATTTGTTGTAGTTTTTTGTGTCATGTGACTTTGAACTTGGCAGGAACGTCAGTTGCGAAGAGTTGACCGTCAGTTCCATACGGGACTCATTTTTTCAGCAGTAACTCCACGTTTCATTTGGCATACCTCCCCTCCCCAACCCTTCTGACGTCCGCAGCTTCATTCCTTTTAAACCGATTAACCTGGCAAACAGCTGGTAAAATGGAGGCGCTGGAGGTGTTGGTGGTAACTCTTGATGGAACGGTCATTAATTTTGACTCATTGTACCTATGTATCAGACGATGTTCCCGAGTTGAATGTCATGATGCAAACGACGGTGATACTCAGTACTTGTGCATGTTGACTTTGCAGCAGTTTGTAAGTCTCATATTCACTTGGTAGATGACAGTATGGCGGTCTGTACTGCAGGCATTTGCAGCCGTTGTCCAGCCAAGTGACTCATCATCTTCCAGCACAGATGGACACAACATTAGTCCAGTTGTCCAGTATCCTTTGGAATGATAAAAATGTTAGTCATTACTAGAAATGCACCGATAAGGCACGGGCCGATTATTGGTTGGCCGATAATCGGCCAGTGCCTTATCGGCCGATTATCGGTGCATCTCTAGTCATTGCCGTCACTGAATCCATCCAGTGTCATCTGAGCGTTTGCTGTTTGGTGCATGAAAAGTAAAAACATGAACACTGCAGGATATTTATTATTTCAGGCAAATATTGTAGCTAGTACTCTGAATAAATTAGTACTTCAGGAAGCAAGTCTTTGCACAGACCTGGCTCTGATGAGATAGAGATGCTGCCAGTGAAAGATAATACAGTACAATACAGTTACTATTTCCATTGCGACTGAGGTCTGAATAGATGCTTGGTTGCGTTACGTGGAACTAGCTAAAAGCATGGTTGTCTAAAACAGTTTTCAAATACTTGTTGAAGGTCAGTAAGCTGTCTCGGGAATAAATGCAAATGTAAATGCACACCGTCGAACACTTAGACTCGACTTAACAGTCACCAGCGGCGCGACACGTGGCTAGATGGCACGGAGTTCACACAGTTTTACCTGCTACTCACACGTTTATCCACCAATGGAATGAGCCATTCTGCATGCATTTCGTAAGCATTCACCAGATGGCATCGCCTGAGCTAGGTGGCGCACATCTGGATCAGCTTACTACTCATCTGTCGGCCCCGAAAGGATGAAAGGCTGAGTTGGCCTATGTGGCTGGTTACATACCGAAATAAAGTGCCGCCTCCAGTCCAGGAGTCGAACCCGGACACGTAACCCATCCCAGTAGTAACCGGGCTCGACGTAGAGTAACTTCGATACGACCAACTCCGTTACCACTACGCCACAACGCCGCCTAATGTTTTAAGACAGCAGATTTCAGGTAGTTAGAGCAGCCCGACCCCGTCACCAGACTGAAATTGTTAATGGGGCCCATCCGGGGGGTGGGGCCCGTATAGCCTATACCCACGCCATGTCCGAGCATCGATGCTTCCCCAAAAAAGAGACTAAGTACTCGTACAATGCATTTCAAATGACATCACAGAAAATAAGAGTGAGTGTGACTCAGCCGTCTACTCCAGCCTCCATGGAACACAGGGTTGCCATTTGGTCTTTTTCGATTTTTATTACCAAAATACCCATAAATACCAAAATTTTTATCTGGCAACCCAGATGGAACATGATCAGTCCATTTATTTTTGCCGGGGCCCTGACGATTTTTGCTGGGGCCCTGCCCCTGTGGGCCCCACCCTGGTGACGGGGCCGGAGCAGCCACACAAAGTGCTTGTTTGCCGATTTTATTACTTGCTGCCTATGCTACCACGATGGCCCGTTCAGATTTCTGAAAGAAGGATGGAATGCACTTAATGTAGAAGTTGTGGTCTTGTGGAGGGTGACATAAAGCATACATTCGCAAAGATGAAAATGTGGAACAGCAGTATTCTTGGGACCTTTGAATGGGGCGTGGTCAGGGTCACGTGACTCATTTTAAAATTTTCGGGCCCCCAATGATATATCTGACATGGCTAAAGCTAGAGTTGTCAAGTTTTGTACACATGTAAAAATATATCATAGCCTAGCTTAAGGATGACAAACCACCCCTAAAAGGGGCGTTGTCAGGGTCAAGTGAGTCGTTTTTTAAAAAAAATTTTGCTTTAATCATATCTTTGCAAATGATGAAGCTAGGCACTTCAAATATCGTTTGCTGATTGATACACAGGAGTGCTACAGCATGCATGATACATTAGCCCCAAAAGGGATGTGTGATGTGTCACGTGACCTGTTTAAATTTTGGAAATAAGTGATAATATCTCGTTAACGGTGCAAGATAGAGCCATAGTCACAATTGGAAAACTAATAGGAAATCGTATGTGGCCTATCGAATGGCACCATTGCCAATGACCTTGAACTGAAGGTCACTTTTGCTGTTTGAAGCCTTTCCAACTCCCATACCTCGTGAAACGTGGCACGAATTTACTAACATAGCGCGTCGCGCGGTCCCTGTGGAGTAGCAGAGCTTCTTGTTGTAGTAACGATTATGTTGGCATGCGTGCTGTTGACCGTTGCGATTGTTGTTACGTTCTTTGACTGACGACCTGCACAGAGCAAGGTTCATGCGTGCCGTCAGCGAACTGCAGTTTCTTGGGTTCATTAAACCGACGAAGCGAAAGACAGATCATGTCGAACGACTCACTTGGGACATCTGTTGAACGTTCATCATTCTGTCACAAGAAGATCTTATTGTCATCGTGAACAATTTCAGATAGCAAAAACCGTCGACATATGACGCAGTAGAGCGTATCAGCTGAGAAACTGTCATTAGATATTTTCATACTGCCTTTCAGATCTCCGTAGTGATGATAACAATAATAAATTAATAATAATAAAGATATTTGTATAGCGCCATAGGGTCGTAACTTCAGAGGCGCTTGGGCCAGGTAGTGTGTTACTTCAAATTCGGCAGATGGTTGAATGTGGCAAGTGATAGCCCACGGTCGGCAAACCATGCCTGAAAGGGGCGTGCACGCGAACCATTTAAATTTTTGTGGGCATCAACCATATCTCTGGAACGGCTGATCGTCTCAGATGCTGTCAACGTAGATGTAGGGTCAGTGCGGTAAACTGGTGACGGTCTCGGTCACCAGTTTATCACACTAACCGTCGACGTCCATGTACAACACGGTGAGCCTGAGGCACTGCGTCGCGCGGGTCTGTCAGTGGCAGCGGAGACTTTTCTTTCCACACATAGTTAAATCAGTAGCATATTGGCAGCAGCAAATGTCAAAACACAGTTCCTATAGCCTAAGGGTAAGGATATATAACTATATAGCTCTTAAAAACCATAACAGCTGTATTCACGATACGTGAGAAATGACATGATAACTAATGCACAGGACATTAATACATTATAATATGGCATTGTATATAGCACGTACTAAGCACTTGTTCAGCGATTAGTTTCATTTTTCCTTGGTGCCGCCCTCAGAAAGTCTGGGTGCCGCTCGTGGTGCTGACACAGCGTATGCTATACAATCATGTAGGCCCTATAGCTAATTAGTAATAATTACATATGCGGCGGTGTTGCAGTACAAGAAATATAAACGTATAATCGTGTTGGCCGTGTCGTGTAAGGGTACAGGTGAAGACATTCACGTTCTTTGGGTTTCACAGTGGACAGAAATAAGCAACAGTAGCAGTTTTGTCATCATCGTCAGTTAGGCCTAATAAAAAAGTAAAGGCTTTCCATACTTGTTACCGAGCGTTGGGCCCAGAGCTGATCCTGGTGTACAGGCAGTCATCAGCCCGCAGGTGACTAAAACTAAGTAAAGTAAAGTATGAGGTACTTATATAGCGCGTTCTTACGGCCGAAGAAGTCACGAAGCGCTACAGAATGGCACGTGTTAACGGGATCACACAGTTTTTACCTGCCACGGTGCCACCCACACGACCATCCTGACTTTACTCCAGATGGCTCCACCCGAACGAGGCGGCACACATCTGATATAGCTTACTATTCAATTTATCGACCTCTGAAGGATGAAAGGCTGAGTTGGCCTAGTTGGCTGACCTATAGCGGACGGCTTAGGCCTACCCACATAAGTGGTCACTCGTCAGCTGCAGGTCAAGCATGAGACAGGAAAGTTCGACGGTCAAAGACCAACGTTCTAACCACTGCCACGCAACCAGCCACCCGGCTGTAGGCTGCCGGCCATTAGTGTCCGCCAGGCCTGCGGTTACTTTCCCAGCCGCAGAGCATCGCCCATTGGCCGGTAACAGACAGAAGCACAATAGCACATAGGGCGCCCTAGGTGCGAACAACTTGCCCAATTAGGTTGTTACGCAGCCTTTGCCCCGTGTAGGATTAGAACCCACGACCTGTTGATCTCATGTCCAACGCTCTATATACCCGTTGCGCCACAGCCAGTACAGTGGCAGTACTTGCATTATATTTAGCATAGGCCTACTAGTAAATACATTATTAGGCCTATAAGTTTACATTATGTAGGCCTAGTTTATAACACGCAGTGACGTTTTACCCGTAAGAGGTAAAATATATAGGCCTAATGGCCGCTTTCCTGAATAACGAAAAACATGAGCAGGAAAGTTAGCTCTTTGCAACAGGGTTTTATACCTATTTTCCTTTATTGCTGTCAAACTTCGTCCTCGTCAACTTCAATCCCCTGCCAGACTGCCCCCGTACTAGGCCTATCGGTCGGTTGGTATTGGGAATGGGATGGATGACCGTCTTTATTCTGTATGTAACCAGCCACCCAGGCCAACTCGTCCTCCTGCCCTCTGTGGATTGAAAATGAATACCAGCCAAAGTGTCGTGATGCACTACGGCTGGGATCAAATTGCAGCATGGCTCATTCAATTCGTGGATAAGCATGTGGGTGACAGGTAAAAGTGCATGTAGGCCATAGGCCCCTTATAACCCCTCATTGACGGTTAAGCGGGTTAACACGTCCCGTCTGAGCGCTTTAGAGAGGAGTATAGGCCTACTAACGAAAAAGCGCTATACAAATGTTCTATCTTAATCTTCATCAGAATGCAAAAAAAACTAAGTGGGGATCGTCAAAATTCAAGGGAATCCTGCCCCCTTATTCACTGCTTCCTCCAATCCTCCCGGACTGCCTTCACGGACTTTTGCCCGCACCGTTTCTTCTCTGCTAATCGGCTTTTGCTGTTAGTCTTTCCTTAATGAATGAATGAATGAAAATGCGAGGATATTAAGTGCGTTTGAAAACCGACTGAGAGTCGGCTTTGTCTAACACACTATGTAAACAAATCAAGCCGTTGAGCGAAGTAAAGCCGGAAATGGTCAGGTAGTCAGTGGAG
>Ga0209780_1002317_pt1 | contig 13438 bp, 7 predicted proteins | sample WorMetexBAHAMAS2_FD_187384 | JGI IMG/M metagenome (GOLD analysis project Ga0209780, IMG submission 187384) | Marine gutless worms symbiont microbial communities from Max Planck institute for Marine Microbiology, Germany - Inanidrilus exumae... | ecosystem: Host-associated > Annelida > Digestive... | reverse complement strand
CTCGCAGCCTTCACCTAGACATAGAATCCGCGTGATTAAATCTTGCGGCAATAAGTGCGCGATAAATGGATGTTCTTGTAAATTTTTAAATCTTTCGTTTCTTTGCAGAGGTGTATGTTAGTAATAGTAGGTTTACAGTTACTGTAGTTAATTTGCACGACCTGTGGAGCAATTACCCCCGTAGTCACGTTAGTGTATGCCAAGTGAGGACAACCTGGTGCAAGCCCAAATTCTGGCAATTGGCCCCCATGTCTCCCCGTAGAAACGCCACTGCATGCTGGCCTCATTAACCCGTGAAACTGTAGTCTGTAGTTGGTCTTTCGTCGCTTTGAAAAGAAAAAACACGGTTAGAACCAGCTCGCAGCCTTCACCTAGACATAGAATCCGCGTGATTAAATCTTGCGGCAATAAGTGCGCGATAAATGGATGTTCTTGTAAATTTTTAAATCTTTCGTTTCTTTGCATTCAGGACATCTCAGCCTCTGTCGGCGAAAGGGAAATAAGTAGTAGACTGTAGATTACGCTTATCTAGTGTTGGCTTTAGCATGAAGCCCTTCTATGTTACTATCATTAGGCCTACTAGCTACTATTATTTAAAAAAATATGATTTCGGCGTTGGCTGTCGATCTGATTGATTGCGGCCGACGATCGGTATGCCACGTATATTGCTGAGTGAATTTATATGAATATCTTAATATCCGCATATCCATGTAGTTGTAGGCCTATATTCTCTGTAATTTCCGCGTGCTCCTGCTTCTCCCCGAGAATTCAGCGTCTGGCCTACCTGTTTGCAGTTGGCGGACGACCCGTGAATCAGTCTGTGCCAGCTGAACTTGGCCATCTCCAGCACACGCATCTTTGCAGTCTCACGCGAGCTGGCCGGCACTGCCGATGTCGACTGACTATTGGTTGACGAACGTCACATACGATGCGATGCGATTGCGGTAGGTTTACCTGCGCCCAAATGCTGACGAGGTGGCCAGCTTAATCGAGCGCACGGCACAGAAACGAAAAAGTAAGGAAAAACTAAAAACCGAGCAGCTCAGAAGAAACGGTCCGAGCAATAGTTGTTGCACGTCGGATCAGGAGAATGTACAGAGTAGACGATCGAACTGACGACTGTTGTCAAACGCAGCTCTTCGATCTAGCGACTGCCCACGGATTGAACTAGAGGTCACGACAGATCTGTGTCCTCTGGAGAACGGGACCGACGGTCACTGTCCTTATTTCGGTCGTTGACGTCTTTGGCTCACAGAACAAATATCTCAATACACGAATACTCCTGGCACTGGTTTGATCGAGCGTGTTACAGGCGACGTATACGAAGCTGTTTTGTCCGACGGTGAAACTGCTGGCGGTAAGAGACGCGGCTGCGTGAAGGAGCGAGCGAGACAACGTAACTCATCGTCATGTCGCGACCTGACGTCGCTGTACAGTAGCGAGATCTCAACAACGACGACGACGACGACGACGACTATGCGAGTCAGCTTCACGTCTTCTAACGTCATCGACGGCGTCACGCTGGCGGAGTCAGCAACGTGGCATACGTTCTGGTCTCTTCCGTTGACCTCTGGACTAGCACGATTTGGTATCGGCATGGTGATACATGACACATACTGATGTAGTTTTGTAGTGTCAGAGTTTAATTCAAACGATGAGTTCAAATGACGCACTGTGATTCGAAAGAAAATATGGAGTCCAAAAATACGTTTGTAATAAAAAATAAAATGACGTGAAATTCAAATAGATTTTAGTAAAAATACGAACCGTCAGTAAAATGTCAAAATTTATTGTGTATTTCTTTAGCCATGGACGCCGGGGACTTCGTCTGCCAGGCCAGTCATGCATATTGAGCCCGAACAAGCCCTTGTTAACTGTTGCGTGTAAAACGGCATACTGGTATAATATCCTGTTTGATATAATACAAAGAAAAGCAAATCCCGCAGGCAATCACTTTGCATAATTTTCCAGCGCAGTAAAATACTCCACCTATCAATTCCTCTTCGTCGCAAGTGTCACACGTTAAGTTTACGCTGTTGTAACGGCGACATCTCACTTCAGTGTAATTTTAAGACCAGAGTCCGCAATCCTTGGAATAGATTCAGTTAAAATTCGGCATAACGCGCGACTACAGACAGCAAAACCCCGATGGCTTCAGTTACTCGCTTCGGCGGTAGCCTATATATGCATTATGCCAACAGGTTAGTGTGGGGGTGAAGTGAACTTTAAGTAGTCATCACGCATGCTCTTCGCTTTTACTGTGAGCTTAAGTACCGATGTGTCCCACTATTATACGAATGCTAAGCACCATTCGTCCATCAATCGACGACTGGTAGACAAGCGGTTGGAGCGCGACTGTGCGGGGAAGGAGCGGCGGCGGCCGGGCCGCGAAGCTGGTCCCCGGTGACCGTCGCCGCGCGTCCATTCTGAGCAGGACCGATCGTCGGCCGCAATCAATCAGATCGACAGCCAACGCCGAGACGACCAGCCGCACAACATCGCTCCAGTAATCGTATATTCTGCGTGACGCGAGCTTGTATCGAACATCTCCTAACACCGTCCCCTCTCCGACAGCCATTGCCCTACTTCCGCCTCCCCCAATCCCTCCGCGCCAACTGAATTTGTTCCGTGGCGAGTGACCTTTGCGATGCAGCTGGAAGACACATCGATTAGGCTACATTAGGCGCGCTGTCTTCAACTAAATTAACTTAGCAGATCCGTTAGCGAACGTTACCGTTCCTATTAGCCTTTAATAGTAACTATGGCCCTGACTTGCACCGTTTTTGAGATATAGCAATAGGCCTAGGGGCCCATTGGTCGAAAATCTCTGATCTTAACCTACTCTACCGTCTACGTATCTGAATTTAGCGTCCACGTTCGGGGTGACCCCACTGAAATTTCGCCGAGACCTTAGACATGATGGCATCAGAAAACTAATTAAAAAAGTCCCTGGGCTATCGCAAGGCGTTGTTTACGTCTTCCAATACCTTTAGCCGTTGTAGTAAAATACGGGCTTGTGACAGACGGACACACCACGACAGCATACATCGCGCTAGCATAGCGTCGCACGGTTAAAAAGTATTTTTGTTCAATTGAAGAATTTTTCCCATTCAACTGAGACCAATTTACTCATCACATTTCGCGGCAGTCTAGTCTAGCTGTCGTCCGCGGAGAGATGACAAATGACGAAAGAGAATACTGGCAAAGCTATAAGCCAGTGGCGTCGCGACGGTCGCAATTCGATCGCGATAAATCATATTTCCTGTTAGCTCATTTCGTCGGCGCAAGAAAGTCGGACGCGCGCTAACGGTCTCTGCTCTGTGAACGGCACTGAAATCAGTGGCAGATCAGGAAGATCCCGAATTGACAACAGCAGAAATCCGTGCATTTTCGTTAAAGAATAATTATTCTTCGCAAACTTCACGATCCTCAATTCGCAGTTATAACAAAACACAACAGCGAATGACAGCCCAGCTTAGATAGCAACATCTGCGAATGCATACTGTAAAACACCTATATTTCGCGTGCATCAAATTTTCGCGATTTGGGTAGAATCGCGAAATTAAATACACGCGAATTTGACAATACTTTATTTGCATAGAATATCAGCGCCTCGAAAACAAGCCAAATTAAAATGCTGTGAATTTTCTACATCAGAAATTCGCCAAATTAAGATGCAGTGAAAACAGTGTTTTACATTGATCTTCGTCACGAGCGTAGAACGCGAAATTGTCGACGCGCCACTTGTTTGTCGTTAGCTGACGACGATTTGCTAATCTAAATTGTAGAAAACCAACCTACGTTGCATAATACTGCAGAAAATTTGTTCTGGCACTGACTGTGTCTAGTACTTTATCATAACATGTAATGATGTTGGCACATTGCCACCTTCAACTAGTGCATTTAATCATTAATTGATTAATCCTAATTAACGACTAAGGAAAGCCGCCAGATTAATCGTTACACGCTGGCATTAATCGACTAATCGTTAATGATGAATCTGATTAATCGTCAGCGTAATTAATCAATTTTCTTTAGTGTCAGCGAAACGTTAATTGAACCACTTCCTGTTTGTCACGTTATCTTAGGTCTAGAGAACATGAACTCGATGAGGAGTGGTTCAACACTCAGAACACTGCTCCGGGTTTGGTCTCGTCTCTTGGCCTTGGGTCTCATGATTTAATTTTGGTCTTGTTTACATCACTGCAATGAATACACAAAGTATAAAAACAAACACACTAAATGTAGTCATTTTTATTTATTTTTCGGTTTGTTATTTTTATTTTTAAATGCAACAGAAGTTAGTATCAAATTATTTTAAAATCATTTTTTTTAAATGCTCTACTTTTAACTCTGGTATCAAAGTTGCTTAAAAGTTACGTCACTGGATTCATCCTTTATAGACCGTACATAAATCACTACATGAAGCCTCCACGAAGACTGTTCATACCATGTTCACGGTTTTGTTAACAGCCACAGTAGCATAATTAAATAACAAGAAACTAAAGATTTGGCAAAACAATGTGCTAAACCAGGTTTCATACTTTGGCGTAAAAGTTTGCAAACAGATTTCTGGGTGCCATGCTGCGTGATAAGACGGCGCCATTGAGTTAGCACGTTTTTGCTTTTTTGCAGTAAATATGGAAGGTAAATAAAACTTGTGTACCTGCATGCTGTCTAAGTCTTAAGGATAAACTGTTAATTTGTAGACTGTGATGAATACTAGTAACAATTTAACCTCTTGCACGGTCACGGTCTATACCCACGGCCACTGTCATTTCATGTACGGGACCGACAATAGACTCTTCGCAACAGACAAACCGTGCCAACTTCAAAGTCACGCGACACAAAAAATAGGCCAAATGTCAAAAATCCGGCCTGGTCAAATTTAGATATTGTGCCATAGTTTAAGCCAACTTTGAAGGGCTTTGGATCAGGTCATACTGCATACCACTGTGCATAACTCTTCGACCTCTACGGACGGATGGACATTTGAGACTGGCTGTACTAGGTAGACTCTGTCGAAGAGTCGACCTAAAACAGTTGTGGTATTCACAACTGTTGCAGCGTTGTCTTAAAATTTGGGTCATCGGAGCTGCAAAAGAACACAGGGTTGTAAACGTGCTAACTTTATTTAGCCTCTTCTTGCACAAAGGTCTTCGTGTTGTTGTGTTAACATACATCATGGCAAACTAAACATGACAAGAAATATAATAATGTAATAAAGCATAGATTATCCAGGTAAGCAATCCACAGATGTAAAAAACGTTAACAGAAATGAAAAACGCTTTTATAAAAATACAAAAATGTTCATAAATGTCGCACAAAAAAGCTACGTGTATTGTCTAGTGCAAGTACTAGACATCTTAAACTATGCAACATTATTCATACCTATCAGCATCACTCCTGTAAACCAAATCGTGACATCTGCAAAATGCAGCCGCTCATATATTAACATACAGTGACCATAAGACTGCGTCGATATTTAAATTTTCTACCTTACATACGCAAATTTCCAGTCATGGCAATAGAGTCCAAGCAGATGGTACTTGAGTAGAGGTACAATGGTGTTTCATGGGAAACATGTAGATGCAGAACATTAACCATTTAACAGGCCTTCATCTGGGCAGTTTTACTGAGTCAGTGGCAAATAACAATGTAAAGTTAGCAAAACGCCTCAGTTGGTTACGAGTTCACAATGATTGAATATCGCCAAGTGAAGAACTTGGGAGCAGTTGACCAATAATGATTGTCTTTAGCAGCAACATCACTCTGTCAGACAATGACCCTGCAGGCGCAGCAACAACCAGTCAATGTCACAGTTACATGCGCTGTACAAACAAAGTTATTCGATCACAGTTTCAATCAAAAATACAAAAACAGCAAAGTAACACAAAAGCCATCAACCTTCAAATTAGGAAATACTACAAGGACATCATCTCTAATTTGTAGTCACTCAAGCACAAAAATCAAACTGCCATCAGACAAATGCCTCAAGTCTACACAAGTGACAACAAGCAACAGCTCACAGCACAGAACGTGTGTGAACTGTGTCGCTAGGTTATCAACTCAGACTCGTCATCTAATCATCACATGGCAGCTGTTAACATATGCAGGTGGGGTAGGTAAAAATTGCATCTTTCAAACGGCCGAGAAGTCTTTGGCTCAGATGCCTTACCGCTGAAAAATTGTGACCGTCCCCCGTGGTGGTCTGCATCAATGATGATGCTCTGGTGAAGGAAGATGCAGTGTCATCAACAACTTTGGTGGTAGTCTAAACTGATGATCACAGTAATGGTCCAGTTGACATTGGCAGTTGATGAAAGTGCTCCTGAGGCCGACATGGCGGAGCATTATTTGTACAACAGTAGGACAACGTTTCAACTGATACAGAGCATCGCACGAGTCCCTTGGCAATAGCCCAGCGTCTTGTTTACAGGGTAGATGGCCAAAAGTATCAAAGCACACTATTAGCACGAAATATTAGACTCCAAACTGTGGCTAAGAATAATCCTTAACAGACGAGGAATGTCTACAGTCATGTGTATACAAGAATGTCATGATTAACAGCTCGACAAAATAACACACTGTTACAATTATGTAAATAATGTTATCTCAACCATCCACTCTATTACATATTCAGACATTCCACTGGAACAATGATAGACACCGAGATGCACATATTCAGTATTATATAGCATTAGATTTACTGTTAGTAATAGATGGAACTTGTAAGTGTAAAAATGACAGGGCAGCTGTCAGTGAGAAGGCTCTTTGTCATCAAAATGATATCAGCGACTCTAGTCCAAACAGCCTTGTCATCATTCAACTGCCTCTCAACAACAGTAAATTGGGCCGCTGCCCAAATGTTACTTAAAATCCAGTTATTTCACAATATGTAAGTACTCGGATTATGATGAAATCATTATCTGACATAGATATGCAAGTTTCTCTTTGAATATTCAAAATGCAAAAGACAATTAAATTAGCTGCATTATAACTAGCAACAACGAAGCAGATAATAAAGATACTTACAACCTACTTACATAAGAACGCACACAAATAACAGGCTCTACTGAACAGCATCGGACGATGGCTGGTAGACAGCTTTCATTCACAGCATAATTCATAGCTTAAGAGTCCACATCTATTCAACTTCATCTGTCATCGTGATCGTAATGTCGCCATATTTGAATAAAGTATCCCTGTAAACAGAAAAACAAATGTAACAATAATTTATGACGTGCTGTATATTATGGCAGTATTTCCTGTTACATAATGATTGTAGTCATATTCTGCCTGTTGCCTACATCAATATTACACCTCAATAAATTAAACATTAGCATAAAATTAAACTAGACTCAATCCATACTGTTTTCACTGCCATGATGACATTAAAGCATCCAGCTTGTCAAAAATCCAGCTCCAGCAACCTACAAAGTGACAAAGTGTATATTTAGCAGGGTCAGAAGAACTGGAAGTAACATCAACTGCCACCTACTAGTAAACAAACACTATGTCAGCCTTTGTATGATATGCATTCCTAGTCAGTCGAGCACATAAAACCAAACTGCCATCAGACAAATGCCTCAAGTCCACACAAGTGACAACAAGCAATAGCTCACAGCACAGAACGTGTGTGAACTGTGTCGCTAGGTTATCCACTCAGACTCGTCATCCAATTATCATGCGGCAACTGTTGACCTTATTGTGAACAGATGGCACGCAGAACTGTCTCTTCAGGAATCCCAACAGATCTTTCTATCACGACTGCTGTGAAATCGCACTTAATCAGTGTTGATCAGGCGAACAAAAACACATTAATCACCACCACTACCACCTCCGTTTAAACGATGAGTTTCCAAATAGCCAGTTCACTGCAGTCTTCTTCCTCTACTGGTTTCAGTAGTGAACCTTTCATGATAAGTGGCACAGGATTTTACATTACAAACTGTGGCACATAATAATCTCAACACACCAGGAATGTCCAGTTAGTCATGTGTTTACAAGATCATAATTCACAGCAGAGAAAGTAACAGACTGTTACGATTATGAAAGTACCATCATCTGCTAGTTTCATAATTATGTTCTCCCCTCCTCTCTTATTACCCACTAAGAGACGTTCCACTGACACAATAATACACATCAAGATGCACATTCTGTATCATGTAACATAACAGTTACCAGTATTAGTAGATGCAAATTATAAGAGTGGATATGATTAGAGCAGCTGTCAGTGAGAAGGCTCTTTGTCATCAAAATGATATCAGCGACTCTAGTCCAAACAGCCTTGTCATCATTCAACTGCCTCTCAACAACAGTAAATTTGACCGCTACCCAAATGTTAATTAAAATCCAGTTATTTCACAATATGTAAGTACTCGGATTATGATGTGACTGTTATCTGATACAGACACGCCAGTTTCTCTTTGAATATTCAAAATGCAGTACGTAATTTAACAAGTACGTAAGTGAAGAGCACTGACCTATATCCACACATGCCGATCCTACAGAATGGCGCATCTCTAACGTGAAGTTTACATCGGCACATGTAAAGTAATTGAAGTATACGTCGATTTTTATAGCGCATCGTCGTAAAGTCGTAACTACCTCTAATGTACTCAGACATGGATGACACATTACCTGCAAATTACACCATGCCTGCCTTTACTCCCCAGCCGCAGAACATCACTACCCTTTGGCTGGTACTCATTTTACCATCATCCCACAGAGGGTAGAAGGATGAGTCGACCTGGGTGGTTGATTACATACTGAAATAAAGTGCTGCCTCCGGGAGTCGAACCTGGGCATGGTCACCCATCCCAGTACTAACCGGGCTCAGCATAAGTTAACCTCGTTGACCAAAACCAAGGCATTACCACTATGCCAAACCGCCACGCATGTCTATGGTAATGATCACATCCCGGTGGGCGTGGCCCGCGCTCTGGCCTATTCGTCCAATTTTGGTCTTCTGGGGAGTAAAGTTCACAAACATTTGTGATCCCATGCCTTGGACGCCGATGAACAACCGAGCAAAATGCGACTCTGTTAGCTTTATCCACGGCGAAGAAATCCATATCCGTGCACATACACACACACAAACAGTAAACGATATATCCACACCTTGCCTACAGGCATGTGTGGATAATTAGCAGTCTTATAACTAGCAATAATGCAGCAAAAAATACATAGATACACTTATACGAAGTACATATATAAACATAAGAACACACACAAAAATGGCTCTACTGACCAGCCTGTGACATCGGATGATTGCTCGTAGACAGCTTTCATTCACAATATAATTCATGGGTGTATGACTTAGGGGTCCACATCTTTTCAACTTCATCTGTTACAGTGATCATATTATTACCATATTTGAATAAAATAACCCTGTAAACACAAAAACAAAAAATCAAGCAAGCTCCATCAACCTTCAAAGTGTATACTTATGGGACTCAGAAGAACTGGGAGTAACATCAACTGCCACGGATATTATAAGACCTACTAGTAAACAATTGCTATGTCTGCCTTTGTATGGTATGCATTACCGGTCAGTCAAGCACACAGAAAAATCAAACTGCCATCAGACAAATGCCTCAAGTCTGCACAAGTGACAACGAGCAACAGCTCACAGCACAGAACGTGTGTGAACTGTGTCGCTAGGTTATCAACTCAGACTCGTCATCAAATCATCATGCGGCAACTACCAACTCTCAACGTCTTCAGGGTTTTCACTCTGACAAACTAATTGACAACATTGTACAGCAGCTGTACACCGTTATAACTTCCAGAAAACTATTATGGTCAAATTGTGCGTCAATTTGAAGTTAGAATTAGTTTTGCTGCATACGAAAATCATGGTCATCATAAACTGAGTGGCAAGATGGCAGCCACTCTAGTAATAATACTGAAGTAATTCAATCCCAAGTCAAATGCACCAGTTAAGAGTGTATCAACATATGCATTCTAATGATTCTATTTTAATACTTGCTCTGTTAACCGCACATCCACTTATCTTTTACTTATTATTATTCAGCTCGAAGCTAGGTTTGGTCAAATACTGGATTTTGGTGGCGTCGTTGCATTCGGCTATAATTCCGTCGAAAGTGAACCGATTTGGTCGGCGGTGAATTGGCGAAATCGAATGTTTTTACCTGACAAAACAAAAACAAACTTTTGCCTGCCTCTCAAACTGCCGACACTGCGCGGATCGTGCTCTAAATATGCCAAGGCCAGTCCCCAACTATGCAATCAAAAAATGTCCACGCATCCATATCAGTTCTGACACAGACACTAACCAGCTAATTCAGACAGCCAAGGAACACGTCATCAGCAGTTTCAGCAAATATTTGCGAAACCATGTTTTCCTGTTTGCCATCATTGTCAGCTGGTTAGTCCAAACAAAATCGCAAATGTTATTTTCCGTCCCTATGGAAGGAAATCAACTGTAATAATTTGCTATGTTCCGTCCCTGAGGAGAGGACAGAAATTTATAAGCATGCGTATGCTATTATCCGTCCGCAAGGACAAAAATCTACCGCTAAATTTCGCTATTTTACATCAGTGCTTTTGCTGTTTTACCAACCAAAACACTATACCTCTCTTTTCTTATAGTACTACACCAAAATTAACCATTTTCTATACTTTGTACAGCTAAATGCATGATTAATTATGTTACTTATCGATTTCAGTATAAGACCGTGTCAGAAAATTTATCTGGCCCACCACGGCATGGCCCACAAACCATGCGCAAAAAAATTTAACTTATTCTTATGTGAACCACTTCTTTTTGGTGTTAATTTTAAACATAAATCTAGCTTTACAGGTTAGGGTTAGTATTAGGGTTAGGTTTAGTTTGAGTTATTTAGTTGTTGGTTTTGATCGACATTAACACATTTCTCATTATATTTCACTTTACACAACATGCGTCATCTGGTGTACATACTGCGTCCAGACCGAAATATAAATATAAATTTCCATAGCAAAAAAATACTGATACTGATACAAACTACTTATATAAACATACGAACATACACAAAAATGGCTCTACTGACCAGCCTGTGACATCGGATGATTGCTCGTAGACAGCTTTCATTCACAATATAATTCATGGGTTGTATGACTTAGGGGTCCACATCTTTTCAACTTCTCTGTTATAGTGATCATAATATTGACATATTTTAATAAAGTAACCCTGTAAACACAAAAACAAAATATCAAGCTTCATCAACCTTCAAAGTGCATACTTAAGGGACTTAGAAGTTAGAACAACTGGAAGTAACATCAACTGCCACGGATATTTTTCCATCTACTAGTAAACAATTGCTATATCTGCCTTTGTATGGTATGCATTACAAGTCAGTCAAGCACACACAAAAAATCAAACTGCCATCAGACAAATGCCTCAAGTCTGCACAAGTGACAACAAGCAACAGCTCACAGCACAGAACGTGTGTGAATGGTGTCGCTAGGTTATCAACTCAGACTCGTCATCAAATCATCACGGCAACTACCAACTCTCAACGTCTTCAGGTTTTTCACTCTGACATACTAATTGACAAAATTGTACTTCAGCTGTACACCGTTATAACTTCCAGAAAACTATTATGGTCAAATTGTGCGTCAATTTTAACATAGAATTTGCAGCATAATCTGAGTGAGTGTCAAGATGGCAGCCACTCTAGTAATCATATACAAGTAATTAAATCACAAGTCAAATGCACCAGTTACAATGTATCAGCATATGCATTCTAATGATTCTATTTTAATACTTGCTGTGTTAACCTCACATCCACTTATCTCCGCTTGAACACCACCAAATCGCCCTGTAAGGTAAATCCAGTATTCGACCATAGCCTAGCTCCGAGCCAAATAATAAAAAATTATTATTCGGCTTGAAGCTAAACAATGGTCGAATACTGATTTACCTTATGGAGCGATTTGGCGGTGTTCATGCATTCGGCTATAACTAAGCCGAAATTGAACCGATTTGGCCGATGGTGAATTGGCGAAATCGTGCATTATTTACTGGACAAAAAATATAATTTTGCCTGCCTCTCAAACTGTCACTACTGCACGGATTGTGCACAAAATATGCCATGGCCAGTCCCCAACTATGTTCGTCTCCGAAATGACCTATAATGTGTCGAGTGGGACGTTAAACCCTACGATACCATACCATACCATACCCCAGCTATATACTAAAAAATGTCCATGCATCCACATCAGTTCTGACACAAACACTAACCAGCTGATTCAGACAGCCAAGGAACATGTCATCAGCAGCTTCAGCAAATATTTGCGAAACCATGTTTTCCTGTTTGTCATCATGTTCGGCTGGTTATTCAAAACAAAATACACACGGTCAGTTCATAGAATCGGACAAAGTTGCTGGAAAAAGATGTTAAGTCACACCAGAAAATACCAATTCTGTGCTGAGCAGTTTATTTCCATTCAGCGGCCTGTAGTCTGCTGGCTTTCCACTTTCTGCAGGAAAGGTGAATGTACAACGGACAGTCTTGGTACTACCAATGTTGATTTAAGTTCAACAGACGTGAAAAACCAGACTTTCCACGAATGCATATCTACAGGCACAAGAACAACATATACATTTAGTTTTGAATAATATTATACACACACCCTTGTGTACAATCCAACAGATTTATTATATGCACAACGTTGTGCAAATGCAACTAATATCTTATATACAACACTTTTTACTAAAAATTCGTAACTCTAAAATTTCGTCTGTCTGTTATGCCCACAAAAGACCTAGCCCCTTTTTCTTATATATCCCCACAAAAACCCCTTTTCAACGATAAAGTATGAACTTACTATCGAACTCTTGTCAGCAAACAGGTAAAGTCAGAAAACGGAAAAAATGGGCCCACCCATGCGATACAACCTTTTCATTGGTGTCGACAAAATGTGCGTAAAAAATATCACCGTTACTGTGTCGGTTAGGGTTAGTGTTACGGTTAGGGTCAGTTTAGTTTTATTTGTTAGCAGTAACACTTTTGGTGTCGCCATCTGTCGACGTTGTGTATATAAGATAATAGTTGCATTTGCACAACGTTGTGTATATAATAAATCTGCTTGCATTTTACACCTGGCTGTGTATATAATATCGGGGTTTAGTTTTACTGTTACGGTTAGAGTTACATTCTTCTTCTTCTATTTCGATACTGCCTTTACGTGCACGGTAACTTCACTTGTATAAACTCCATTGGTATTGAACTCTCTTTGTAAAAACAACAAAGTGGATAACTCTCTTTGTATATCCATCCGAGGTAGAAACTTACGGGTCCCGCTGAATATGCCACCGGCCCCACCGGCGCTCTCCACTGGCTCCACCCGCCCCACCGGCAGCACACCGGACTTGCGATATCTCCACCGGTCACCCACTTTCACCAGCGCTGTGTCCACTGGCCCAACC
>Ga0209780_1002316_pt1 | contig 13439 bp, 9 predicted proteins | sample WorMetexBAHAMAS2_FD_187384 | JGI IMG/M metagenome (GOLD analysis project Ga0209780, IMG submission 187384) | Marine gutless worms symbiont microbial communities from Max Planck institute for Marine Microbiology, Germany - Inanidrilus exumae... | ecosystem: Host-associated > Annelida > Digestive... | reverse complement strand
ATACCTTCTGGCACAAAATTAGTGGGTTAATGTGCAGTCACTAGCTAACTCCATTAGTTTACTAGAATTGCCTTACTACTAGTACTAATGGCAGCTAAAATATAAATACTAAGGTTAGTGAAAAAGCGCAGAACACACACGGAACTGCCTGAATTGCGTTGTGACAAACAATTACCTGAACTTCATGGTTTTTTGTCTACAGGTAGAAACTGTTGAGCAGTTTTTAGAAGAACAGCTTCATCAACGAATGCCATCTTTCAACATGACAGAGTTTCAGAAACAGCTGACGTTAGTTTTCAAAAACTTTTGTCCTTGAACAGCTTATTACTTCAATATTTCAACACAATATTCTTGTGTTTCTGTATGCAAGGACAACAAAAAATCTGTGTACTTGCAGAAAAAGCCACTGTCTACGTATCAGCAGTTTACTATAAAACCCGTTATTTTGGCTGCCCTAAAAGTTGGCAACTTCATATACAAAATTATTTTGGCACCTTTTACTTTGGCAAATTCGAACCACACAATTCAAACACAACATACTATATCAACTAGAAAACATAGGCAGTCGAATCGACATGCAGACCCACGCAGGCAGCAGCAGCACACGGCCGTAGCAGCACACAGCACGCATCACTAGCAACCGTGACCTTTTGTAACCGTGTGACCTTGACCTTATGACCTCTGAGTCAATGCATGCCGAGCGACTGCTATAGAGTATATGTGTACCAAGTTTGGTGTTCATGCTCAAGAAGCCATTTTCCTTTTAGAGCGTGGACAAACAGACAGACAGACCCGCGACTGAACCCCTACCCACGCCAGCGTGGGTAATTAAAGTTGGTACAGAATCGATATTTGCACAGTTTAATTTTGCGGTTTTGTTTAGGTCGCGAATTTTGTGAAATAAAGGGCACGCAAACATTAAGGGTTTTACAGTATTCCACAGTGGTGGAAATAACTGAGAATATATGTGGATGAAACCTTGGCCAACAGACTTGTGTTAATTCATACTATCATTTGACACATAATTTAGGCACTTGTACTTGTGCCCACAAAAGGTCTGTTGAAAATGCAGCCATAATACAAGGTCATCTGGCCATGACAAAGCAACTGTAGTGCGAGTTTGTGTGATTCAGATGAACAACCAGATCGAGATTGCTGTGATTTTTATAACGACTGTATGTTACTCAGAGCAAGAAGAAAACATCTTGAGGGTGAAGTGTTCGAGATGCTGCTAACGTTTACCGACTTTATGGCATTCAAAGAGATGATTCTTGATCATAAAGCAGTAAGAAACACGATTTAGCAACAGTTGTAGTAAAGTGATTATCACAGTAACAAGTATAAAGATTTCTGGCATTCTAAAGTGCTTAATTATTATTACTCGCAAGTCATAGCTACTCTTGTGCAAATGTTAATAGTTAAGTTATACTAGAAGTCATTAGTTGTCAGACATTAATTAGCTAGATAATGTTGATGGCTATGCAGGAGAAAGAAGGGCGTGGTTTCAGCTTTGCGGAGAGCATGATAGTATGCCAACCTCTGTTGTCAGTTCATACCAGCATTGCTGACGACGTACATAAACTGTCGGCCGAGTCAGATCAGTGTACGGCCAATGACGAACCAGAGCCAATGCGAATCTCACTGGACTTTGCTAAGAGTGACACTGGTGATGAGATGCCAGCACTGGAAGAACTAAATAGCGATTTTGACTCGCTCGCAATAACTGGCGCAGGACAAGTAGCCAGTTCCAGCTGATTACGACTACCGTGCTGTGTATTCTGTGTAGCATTTTACTAGCTGGCTGAACTTTTCAGCAAATTTCATATTTTTTCCAGTTTCGTTGCATAATAACTGCACTTGGTTCGTCATCAATAGGTTGCTTAAAATGTAATATTACAGACGGTTTGTTTATCACTGGTGCATCTGCAATCATTTCAGTATAGACTTTCAAAATGTTTGCCAATCCATTTTCATTGGCCAGTTTTCTGTCAATGTCCTAGGTTTAGCCAGTCCTCCAAAAATGCATTCCTACTGATTACAGAAGTCTTTGTGGAATACTGCAGCAGGATGGTACCGTAGGAGTTTGATCAGACTGTGACACTGAACCATGTTTCTGTAATCAAGGGAGTTTTTTTCATTCACAGTCATATGATGCAAATATTTGAATATGTATATGTTAGCATAAATGTGAACAATGTATGTCTGTTATTTGTCCAATTTTCTTTGCATAGTAATTTTTTCCCATTTATTAAATGCTGCTTAGAGTGATACAGCTAGCTGTTACTGTTTTACAACACTGACACTATGTAGCAAGTAAAGAACTGTTGCATTTTCATCGCATTACTGCTGCTACTTTTAGTTTACATTCACATTCACATTTTATTATGCTGGGTGCCGTCCACCCGTCTGTCCCATCTTTTTTAAATAACAGGACAGGCAGCACATACTCAACATGACTCACCAGGGGGCAGCATGCAACGCAGCTAGCGTACATATCCTTCCAAGTAGTATGAATATGGACATATTTGTGTATCTTCCTTCGTTTCCAGAGATAGTGGCAGGTGGACAGGCGCATAAGAGTCAGAAACAGAACACACTAGGGGGATGGCAGCGGCAGGTGAGACGACCTTTGTATTACTAAACAACAGTGTAAAAGCAGTAAAGGAGGCTTGAAGCTGTAACGCCAAACAAGAAAAAATTGCGCACTTTTTCTAACCTTTCCTGAGCCACCCACTAACTCAGGCAGAAGGGATGTTGTGCCATTTATGCTGACCCCATGATGCCGGTACCAAATTTGGTCATACCACTCATAATGAGCATACACTTCAGAGTATTAGAACTAGTAAACATAGCAGTGAGATGTGCCTTAGCAAGTGACATACTCAACAGTGGCAGCCCAAACGTTGATTATGCTCTACACAAAATCAACTGTGGTGACAATAATCAGTGATTCAGATATCTGTAACAAAAATAAGGACCACTGCAACTCGCTAGACCATCCGTCACTATAAACCATCGTCTACATGTGAGTTATCACAATCCTGGTGCATCCGTTTTCTACTCATTTTGCCACCTGCAGCTGATGGCAAGGCCACAGCTTCGGTGATGTTTCCATCAGGACAGCGTTGAAATGCGAACACCATGTAGACTGCTGCAAACACCACACACTCAGCCTTGTTTCAACAGACTTCCTATCCGGATTCACTCCACGTTGGACTGGGACCCCTTTCTGTTGATTATCGCAGGTTTTTGCAGGTCGGATGACCTTCCTGTTGCTGAAACAACAGCGTCAGTGACCTGAAAGTAATTCATAACTCTGATGCCACCCAGGACAAATCACTCACTATTTCCTGATGTACAACTGACTCACTCCAAGGCAAGGCTGTCATCAGCTCCTTGATACCAACATCACCAGGTAGAACACCACAAGCAAATAACACGACGTTATTTCTCATTCTTCAGCTGACATAAGCGATCGTTACACTGCAAAAACTGTTAAAGCACTGAAAGTATGACTCATCCTAATGTTGTAATGTACACAAAATATACAAATGTTCAAAATGAAGTAGTCGGTCAATGGCACTGCAGTTTTTATGTTACAAAATAATACAACATTAAAATAATAAATGTTAACTTAAATATAAATTAAAACAAATTAAAAATAATAAATATTACATGTACAGTGATATCAATAAATACTTACTGGCAGCCTCCCATTCTGGTTGTGACAGAGTTCCCTGGTAACAAAAAGCAGTGAGACTATAAAGCAAGTATTGCTAAACAGCATGATGTATACATGTATTGTAGATGCAATGTGCAGATGTACATTCCAGGGTTGCTAATATTTCACTATTTGTACGGTCTGCAAGAGTATGATGGATACTTTATACTTTCTCGCAATACTGATTACAAAGTAGTTTTAGTTTTTAACAACGGGGTATTCCTGCCCATGGCGTATACCGTTCATTTCTTGTAATAACTTTTCTCCAGATGTGCAAATTGCCATAAATTAATTACCAGTTTTGTGCAAACTAAGGTTGTTACAACTAGTTTTAAAGCCACGCGACCTCAAAAACTGTCGACCCTAGCAACGACTAGACTTCTGGACATGAACAGGCATTTTCGATGTAATTCGACCCGGTCGCTTATCTAAGCACGTGCTGAGCTCTTATTTTAATTTTGGCATTAAACCAACACAGACCACTTATTCTTGCCACATGACTTACAACGGAGACCTGTAGTACTGACAGATGGCATTAAGGAAGCAAAGCCCCTTCCATTGGTAGTCCAGTGGTAGATTAAGAATGAGGCCAGGCCACTGGTTGGTATCAGAGCTTTGCAGCTGAGCAACAAGAAAAGGACATGCAGCCAGTAGGGAACCTTATCCATATAGGTTCTCTTCCATAGTCAGTTGGAGTTTAACGTCCCTATTCAGCACAAATATGACTATATCAGAGACGAAAGGTCAGGGGTACAGAGCTATCCCTACCCAGTGAAGGAAGGCCAGCGACATATTAACCTCAACCCTGGCCGCCTTTTTGTTCAGCAGCCACCAAAAAAGGGAAAGGGATCGAGAAGCTCATTTCAATTATTAAGCTCGTAAACCAAGTACAACAAAACACGAGAATAAATCTTAACTAAGCAATACAGATAACACAAAATGAACACAAACTAAACCCAGATTCGGTCGCCTCCTATGACCTCTGGCCTGGAAACAGAGTAGGACTATTCTGGTAGAAATAGAAGGGAAGGACAAAACAAGAAAATGGGTCAAGCGACTGAGAAAAGCAAAAAGAGAAAAAGTAAAAAACAGCAAAAGATGAGGAAACGAATGGACAAGGGAGAAAAAGGGGGAAGGGAATACCCCGGCCCCACGCGGGGCGGTTTTCTTCCAGAACAACTGGAGAAAGAAAAACTACGGGGAACTAGCTACGTTCACGTGGAAAATGGCTTTTCAAACAGACGCAGTGTGTTTATAACAATGCGTTCACATTGGCACAATGAGACTGACCAGTTTCAGTGATTTGTGGCCTCTGCTGTCTGCTTCAGAATCACGCTCTTTCCGCTCTCGCATCTCATCAAAGCACTGCTTGATATGTCTGTATGAGCTGGCGTCAGAACTCAACAGTTCAACGTCATCATCCGGTGGATACGGCTACAAACATCCCTCCAGAACATCACTACTAGCATCAGTGCTGGGTCACATGCAGCATTATCACTTTATGCATTAACTGCTTTTACACAGCTACTGCCAGAACTTTACAGGACCTTAGCAAGTGCTGAGATAGGCAACCAGGTAGCATTACAGTGAACTCAAAGGATACAGTAAGTAGGGCTACGTTCGGCTAGTCTGCAGAGGCTGTTTGGCGGGAATTTTGACTTAGGCCTGACAACCAAGTGTGCTGTGACCATACGATGGCACATGCGATTTGGTAAAACTCAACAGATCAAGTGGTCATAAAATGTCCCTTCCCTTAGGACTTACCAGTAACATCAAGAAATGAGGACATCAGCAGGTGATTCTGCATGGTTGCAGGTGATTTCCCTCAGTGCAATGACACTGCTGATTATGCGACAGGCACAGCATTTTGCCCTGCAATTATTCCCAAACATTTTCCTTCAGAACAACTAAAGGAAGAAAATAAAGGCGGCAACCAGCTAACCCAAGTTCACCAGAAAAATGACCGTCAAAATGGTGCGCATGTGGCTTGACTTGGCCTAATTCTCCAGAGTTAGGCCGTGACCACAAAACTCTACCAAATGGGGACTGCTGCAGCTGAATGTATTGCACTCCACAAGCCCTTCGTGTAATACAACCCGCACCATCAGTGCATTGATGGACTGATATTACTACTGTCTGTTTAGCAGTGAACAACAGTTCACACACGTTTACCTCTAATCCTTGCATACGGCCAATCAAGCCACGGTTCTCACTATTACATATTTTCTGTTGAAAATAGTCGGCAAATGGAGCTTTAAACATCAATTTCATATTGTACTTCTCAGCCATTCTATACACACACAATTCACGTTGCCTGCATCAGACCACACACACTGACATTTTTTACTTATATTAACCACGAACAAATACTTTAAACTTAGACCCATTACGAACAACTAGGCAAATACAAGGTTAGGAAAAAACAGTGATGCATAAGTGACACATTCATGTATCACACAAGTGTGCTACTGTCTTTCAATATTAAAGTACATTAAGAACAACAAAAATAAAAAAATATCCAGAAAAAAAACGATTAATTAACTATCATACGGTTCTGCAGCATAATATATGTCGTTTTGTAACTAGTTATCTTTTACTCCATTCAAACATGCAGCTGCAGTGACGTACTTCTCTAGAAGTGGAAAGTAAACGACAAACTCTGGGCAGTCAACAACACCTTCCAGTTTGAAATGATACTGGGCACCAAACAGTGGAATATGCTGCTTGTCTTCCGTATCAAACGAAATTTCAAAGACCTCGTTGCCAAAAGACATTCCATCTGCAGCTCGTAACCTCTTACTGCATCACAGACGACAAGCAAAAAATTAACACTCACACTTCTGCCAATGCTCTGACAATAATCCATGGCATTGCAGTTTCACTCCAAAAGTTAAACAGACAAACCATTATATTTTTAATGCATTTATCAGTTTTGACTAATTGCATATCCTGTGCTGCCGTAGTGATAAACAATATTCACACTTGCATAGGCAACCATTTAACAGCTTGGGTTACTTGGTTTCCCCTTAAGAGCCTAAAGTGGCTTTTTTCATCCCAAATTACTTGATGCCCAAACAAAAGTAACCATGCACTGCCGTACAAAATTTCCTCAAAATTACTCCCACTGCAGATGGGAATTACCCACCCGGCTGTAACTGGAAGACACACCCATGTGGTGTTAACTGCTGGAAGGTAGCGTAAGCTTATGCATCAGACTGGGACAGATGTTTGTGGAGGCTGCTGCAAACCTCCACTGGTCATTGACTGAGCAGTGTCAGCATCAACTACAACTTTCAGTTTCTGTTTAACTGTCCCAGCTATCAACAGTTACTCAAGCTTGGGAAGGTAAGCCTCGTATAGAAGCACACCTTTGGAATTTGAGAAGTATGTCTCTTACAGACCAGACGCATTCCCATCGACAGCCCAATGAAAGGCATCAAAGCTTTGAAGGTAAGCACCAACGTCGACTATCCATTCAAATAATACGTTTGAAAACGCAGTTTGCAAGTAAGTTTATTTACTATTGTAGCACGGTGCAACATGTAGCAAGCAAATAAAAAGCAATCCACCTGTACAGGTAAACATCAGTGATGACAACTATTCCACCAATTCCACTGATCAATCGGCAACATCTGACGTTTAGATTGACAGTGCCATTGTGAATGACAAGTGAGTCTGATGCTGACTAAGACTAGAAGCAGCTAGCACTCATAAGAGCGCAAAGACCCATGTTGTTTGTGTGACTCAGGACCATGACCTTTTGACCCAAAAATATATAGGTTTCCAGGACTCATTGTTCAACATTTCTATGTGAAGTACAGTGACCCTAGCTGCATTGTTCTTTGAAATATCGTGCGGAAAAACAGACAAAGACAACAGCAGTGAAAACCCTACCAAAGCAACTGCCATCCACATGGGTAGATATCCACGTAAATACATATAGCTTATGGACAGAGATTTCATATTCTCTAGCAACATTAATGGAATATTTTAAAGTATTTAGTACAATGGAGCTGGAACAGAATTTAACATCATCTGCTCAGATGGTTATTATGTACGCAATGTATACACACGACACAAGCACAAAATTCACTTACATCAGTTCACAAGCATTTGGCATAGTACCAATGAAGTAGCCGCCGGGCTTGAGGCATTCGCAGGCATTCTGAAGCATCATCTCAGCCTGTGCTAAACTCTCAAAGCTGTAGTGAAATGAAAACTGGCAACTGACGAGATCAAACTGAATGTCATCATCTTTGTAGAGCTCTTTAAGCCGTTGCTAAACAAGTAACACATACCTGCAGCCATAACCTTCTGCTTCAAAAACCACAGTACGATATTTGTAAAATAGATTTTTTCTGATGGTAGAAGTAAAAGATTGCCGGTATTTTCAATTATTTTCAAGGCAGTGCAGCAACACAGTTGAGACAGAAGTCTCTAGCACAGACATATGGAACATTTCTTCCGGAATCTGTCAGTGAAAGAATTTTGAAAATCCGTCTACATTTGCCAAAGCTATGCTCAAAAGTCAAGACGACATGTACAATTATCATTCACTTGTCACTGTGAACATGCACACAGCATATGTAAATTTAAAATATACACAAAGTTTCCCAATGCAAAAATCTTAGATGTTTTCACAGACTACATACATGTTGTGGATTCCTATTCCTCTTTTTTATGCCATAACTGCAGTAGTCGAGAAATTAATACCGTATCATCATTTTACTTTCCTGTCCAAACAATGCTTTCCATAATGAATCTAATACTAATGTCAATACTAATAACTGGCTATTGTTAAATTATTCATGCTGATATGATTACAGAAAGCCACTGTGACCCTGTTCATATGATGAATGCAGGTGACTTGGGTTATCAGCACATCTGTAGGGTGCTACATCTATAACCATGATATTGATTTAGTCCAAAAGCTAATACTCATCTTATCATCCCACAGATTGTAAAAGGATGAGCTGATCTAGGTACTTTAGTTATTATAAGCGGCTGCAACCCAAAGTAATAGATCACGGTAGATCAACAAGCAGCTGTTCACAACAGAGACATTCACCTCGTATCTCATATGCCGATGTAAAGCATGTTACTAAGACAACACTGCAAGCTAAATATTGAAATGATAAACATGAAATGCTACAACATAGCTTATCTGATGGTACCTTGGAACAGTCGGCAGTTATAAACTCTGCCTGGAATGTTCTGTGTGTTCCACGTTCATGCTTTGCTCTTTCAAGCATTTCCTTGTAGCGTGCTTCACACTGTTCCACTGACACTGCAGCAATATCTGCCAAAAAAACAATTATCCTCTCCAGCCAAGCACACTAATAAACATACAGACATTTTCAATGTGCTCCACAACAACACCCATCTCATGGCCATCACACTATGTAGCGCATAGTGACTTTCTGTAGCGCATAGTGACTTTCTATTTGACTGTTATATGCGCTATACAAATACTCTTATGTATGTATGTATGTATGTTAGCCAGCACCTCCAGTTAAAAACTGGATGATTTTGTTGGAGCAGTTTAATGACGGTGATGATGGCAACAAGCGCATACAAATGTGGAAGAAGACATACAGTCTCATCAACGTTGTTCACTATACCATCTCGATACCATACAAAAAACGTACAAAACGTTAGGTCATATTTGTGACCACAGAAAAATAAATATCTTAACAACATGGACAATTGGACATACTGGTTAGTATTTAAGCCTGGACTGACGCTGGTGGTCTAGTGGTAAACATTAAGAGTGTCTGATAATGTTCCATATAGCCTATGGCCAATGGTGGTGCTTAAACACCACCAAGGATGGGCATCGCTTAAAATAGAGTTCTGCATTCTGGTCTAGTGATGTCAACGAGTCTCGTATGACTCAGAACTCAAACTTTTGTTTGATCTCAAGAAACGAATTCTCAAATTCTGAGAATCTGTGAGCTTATCAGTAATCAACACGTTTGAACGTGGAAGCTGCACTAAGCCGACGACTAGAGACTTTGGTGTGCAATGTGGCCCAGACAGCCAGTTTGGACCACAAACGGAGGCATGGGAGATGACTGGCTTAGTGGGAAGGGGCTGACACTCATGGCAATACTAGATTACATATGTTCATGGTCTGACGGCATCTTTACAGTCTCAGCGGAGGAGCCCAGCAAGTATGACAATCAAATGCAGCACCGAGGCCTGCATCCATGTTACAAAAAATTGTTCAGCACTTTGTTACTATAACTGCACAGGTCTGGAGAGAAAGCCAAAACATAGATACAGCAAAAACAGTTTGTATAATCAGGAAGCCTAAATAGCATGACAAGTGATGACCCAAAATATAAATTAGCAAGTACTGGAGTAATAAAAAATACTCTAGGAATTTTTAGATCTGAGTACTCGTCGCAGCCGTAATGGTTATAAACAGTGAAAAGAGTCGTCAGTTTTATAGCAAGTCTCCGCTGCCAGTGACAGACCCGTGTGACGCAGTGCCTCACGCCCACCATGCTGCACACAGATGTCGATGGTCAGTGTGATAAACTGTGACTGATGATGGTCAACAGTTTACCACATTGATGCCCACCAAAATTTAAATGGTTCATGTGACCTAACCACACCCCTTCCAGGGACAGTTTGCCGTCCGTGGGCTAGCACACGCTACCTTCAACCTACTAAGCAAATAAGAAGTCTCTATCTCCACTCACTAAAAAGATGAAAGGTGATACAAAATGTCAAAAATGGGGTTGCTTGGGTTAGTTAGGGTCATTCAAGGTCACTGGAAATAGCGACATTCGATAGAGCGCATATGATTTCCCATTAGCGTCCCATAGTAACAATGTCCCTATCTTGCACTGTTTCTGAGACACAGCATGATATTAGTCGAAAACCACCGATTGTAACCTACTCACCTCTATTTGGTGCGCCCACTGGGGGAAACCCCATTGGAATTTTGCCGAGATCTTTGGCATCAGAAAACTATGGCGTTTGCATGATCCTGCATTTAGCCGTTTTGTTACAGTGCCGGCTTGTGACAAATGGACAGACAGACGGCGACAGCATATACTGCGTTAGCATAGCGTAGCGTGGTAAAAATCACCACATGATAACGTCACACGTCATTATCCTGCTTGCTCAGTGCTGTGCGGAGTGACAAAACTCAATTAAATACTGCCGTTACAGAAAGATACTGTAATTTGTACTTTGTTAATTGCTCTATCTTTAAGTTTAAACTGAAAATCACAACAGGCAATTAATACTCACCGGCACAGATAAGGTAATCAATATCTCCTTTCTTCCACTTCAGCAGATCGCCACCTTTCCCCGAACATAAATCCAACACAGTAATTGGACCACTGTGACTTCTCTTCTCTTTCACTTGCGTTAGAACATCGTCTATCACAAAAACACATTTGTCACTAATTCACTGGTGCAAATGTTGAGTTTTCCTTTAATGTCAGGTACTCTGCAATAATCATTCTATGATCACAGTGGTACTTCTATAACGTTACACTAATGTAAACGTGGAGGCAGGTCACAGCAATGGTATTACATGCTTAATAAACATAAGTGTGCTAAGTCGCGATTTGAAAACAGTTGAAATTCTGCAGCAAAAGCTTGGACAGCAAGCTCAAGATGGCAAGCAGTAACTAAAATCAACAACAATTGTCACCGAATGACTAGAACAATTGTTCACTTTATCTACTACTAAGATTAAAGTTGCAAACTTGAGTCTAAAACTGAACAACTGATGCAACATACAGTGAACAAAGTTTTAAGACCAAACCTACTGCTAAGACCAAAGTTAAGACTGCAGTTAAAACCAAAGTTTGGTCTAAATCCTCAGCAGTATAGCCTTACAGCAGATACAGTATTTTGCATTTAGATAGGCAATTATCAGAAAATACTTTTATCTTTTGCTTAAAGCTACAAAAACAAGACATCAGTGAAGATGCTGGCAGTGTAATTAATAACAGGTGTCAACCAAGAGCGCCTTTTAACTAGTGACAACCTGAAGTGCCGAAAAAAGCAGAGCATGTCAAAGTGCTGGAAATGCAGTGAGATGGGATTTTGGTCTAAAACCTAGTCTAGGAATCTGTTCTTGAACCAAAGTTAATCTGATCTCAGTCTGCATCAGCTATTAGCCATTTGGATTAAAGTATGCAAGGTTATGCAAAGAAAACAGTCATTTCTTTCAACAAATAAGTGCAAATGCTATCACACATTATGCTGTATTACTATTACTAATATTAGTTTAAACATGGTATTTAAATCACAGGACAACAATCAGACAAGTTACAGTTGCCTATATTGGGCAGCTTTATAAAGTTGTGTACAAATAACTGTGAGTATAACACAGTCATTATATATTAGCAGCAGAAAGCACTGTTCATCATTACTGATAGCCATGCTCTTGATCCAGTTGTTAAAGTTGCGGAGGTAAAATATGCGACTCTTTGTGCGCTCACTGAGACCAACTTCTTGTCGTTCATTGTAGTGTTTTGCAACAGTGCCTGTTAAGTCCTGCCACATACAATACAATCACAGCCACCATCAGTTAGAAGTGTCATTTCATGTGTGATTATGTGAATGTGTGTACTGTAGGCTGATGACTGACAATGGTAATTATCATAAAGTGTCTAAAGTGTCTGTCTATATACACATCTAACCAAGAACTGTTCTCGTGGCTGGCTGCATCCAACAGATAACGCAAACACACAATCTAAATAATATTCATAAATATTCCATGGTGAAAGCATTTTTGGTCTACATGCAACAAGTAGGTAGCATGCTCGTTCATTCTCACAAGAAAAAACTGAGATTTAGTCCTATTCAACACAACAATGACAATCAATAATGATGGACAGATAAGGCTAGGGTAGGATTAACATTAGAATTAATGTGTACAGTCAATACAACCATGTAAAATGATAGGTGCATTCAACCACGCAAAACATTAACCATTTGTACTGACACAAGTCTCTGCCGTAACAGACGAAACATAAAATGCTGTGCACCACACCCATCTTGTAACCAAAAGTAAATGCTCACTGTCACAATAACAAAGCACAGAAGAAAACACAAAACACTGACTGCAACCAGAGGCCTGGCCTCATCTTTTTTCATCTACCACTAGACTCCTGATGGAAGAGGTATTGCTCCCTTTACATTGGTCCTCTGATAGCAGAACGTGTTTATTTCATATTACTAACAGAAATAAATTTTCGCTAATGATGGTAGCACAATCTGTCATTAAAACATACACAGAAATGATTTTAGTCACGTGACACTATATTTCTTTTTCAAATGAAGTGAGCCGACCACTTATCAACATATCTGAAACATACACCCACAGACACAAATATCAGTGACATAACTGCCAACATTTTGAATTAAAAACATAAGTAAGTTAACTTACTGCTGCTTCTGTTGACTGAGTTTTGGTAGTTTCCATAATCAACTTACTATGGCACTATCACAGTGGAATCCCTTGTGTAATCAATTGATGGATATTATTATCCACTAGCACAGCCTGCAACCCACACAAAAACATCATATAAACTGATATGTAATACAAATGTCAGCGATTTATCACTACCAGGCTCAAGATCAACAGTCAAGAACCTCACTATTTGAATATTTACATATTTATACGTATTATTTATTTAGCAATTATAAAGTTTTTGTTACTGATCCCGGTCCGTCCATCCCCGGAAAC
>Ga0209780_1002315_pt1 | contig 13442 bp, 10 predicted proteins | sample WorMetexBAHAMAS2_FD_187384 | JGI IMG/M metagenome (GOLD analysis project Ga0209780, IMG submission 187384) | Marine gutless worms symbiont microbial communities from Max Planck institute for Marine Microbiology, Germany - Inanidrilus exumae... | ecosystem: Host-associated > Annelida > Digestive... | reverse complement strand
CAGCACGTTATTCACACGTATTTGCCTGAACGATCTGACATTGTATATACTTTGCGTTCTAGACAACACAACAAAAATCTCATACCCAAAACTAGCGATCTTAATGATCGACATTTCTTAATCAGACCTCTATAAAGACTGCTATTAGGTTACTCTAGCCTATCTTAGAATTCCACATTTTATTTTACATCGTGTTATTGGTTGTTCTCTAGTTGCGTTTGTCAACTTTTAATAAAGAATTTTATGATGATGATGATGATGATGATGATGATGATGATGATGAGGAAGATGACTGATGGAACGGCTGAAGCAGGTTGACGTGAAACGGACATGTTGATCGTCGTGTGATGTCTGTGCGTGCATCCAGGCGTATCCGTCGATGAAGCCGCTGGCGTCGTGGACTCGCGACCTGGTGCTTCGTGTCGAGCAGTTCGAGAAGTGGGCGACGTCAGCTCATCCGCCGATGATCTTCTGGCTGTCCGCCTTCACTTTCCCGACTGGATTCCTCACCGCCGTGCTCCAGACGTCCGCCAGACTTAACACGGTCTGTCGACGTCGATATAGGCTACTGCATAATAATAATGACAAGTGGTCGAAGTACTTTGATAAAAGGCCGCATCGCCTCGCGCAGGAATCATTCAGCCGTTTGCAGTCGGAAAAAACGGTTTCAACATTAAACGATTCGTGTATCCGTATTGCCTGCGCGTGCTATTTTTAGGCATGCGCTGTCATTGGTTGAAGCGTCACGCCGAAGCGTTTAGACAGTCGTTTGCAGCAGCGACGCGTATTTTGCTGCTTGTTTCGAAAAAAATATAGTATTAAATCGCTGATTTCTCGTAAATGTCGATCTCCTAACGAACTATACACATGTATATCGCAGAGGGCAAGAGCTTTCCGTCGGTGTATTGCGCGAATGGACCGTTTAGCCATTATTGTACAGCTCACCGTTACAATGTTTCCCATGGGACCGACTCCCCTCAAAACTGCCCATTCCCGTGCGGGATGTGGACCGCCATCTAATACATGGTTTCCTGGGCCCACCTGAGTCAGCTTCCCAAACAGTATCTCAGTCGGTTCAGCCGTTTTTGCATATCCAGTTCGTGGTGTGTCTGTGTTGCAGGTGTCGATAGATCTGTTGTCTTGGGATTTCTCGGTGATGACCATCGACGACTCCAACATCAGCGGCAGCCCGAAGGTCCGTGTCATTACTGTCACACACGCAAACATACAGACAGAGAGGGGGAGACAGACATACAGACGCACACAGACAGATATCTTAACTGTAGATTACCTCCTGCCGCAACATTTTCTTATACTTGTCAGCACCAGATTAACAGATGTACGGGTTGAATACGAATGTGTGCCCTTACTTCCTTTCCGTGTTAATTTTCGTCGTTCAGTGATGCCGTCCTATGGGTGTCCTGCAAAATATTGTGGAAATGTGGGGCGGCTAAATTTATGGGGCCCTGTTTGGCCGACCAGCCTGAACAGTGAACACTCCTAAAGCCGGCCCTGATTCTCATGCTTGTTAATGTTATTGTTCAGTCTATTGTTGAAACGCTACGTTTGTATGTACTGCACGCAAACGTTCGTATGTCTTCGGCACCCGACAGCGTCGGCGACGGCGTCATGTTTTCGGGCCGACCGTCTGCTGCGTTCGTTCGTTCGTTCGTTCGTTTGTCCGGCCAGGTCTTGTTACCACGCTGTCTCATGAACGGCTTGAGCAATCTCGATGAAACTTACAGGGAATGTTCATCAGCCCGTACTGATGACCAAGTTAGATTCTGAAGGTCAGTGGTCGAAGGTCAAGGTCACAGCAGGACATCGAGGTTGCGAAGGCAACGCGTCGACGCTAGGGCGTCAAAGTCCATCTTCTAGTTCGTTTTTAAAGTTCTTTTGTGTTAATTTTCTCTTAGCGCTTCGTGCCGTAGATTACTGGCTGGCCGTCAGCACTTAAGCGCACGCTATCGTGTCATGTCGTGTGCTTGTTCGCAGGACGGCGTGCTGGTGAAAGGCCTGTATCTACAAGGCGCTGGCTGGGACGTGAAGAGCGCGTGTCTCGTGGAGGCTGAGCCAATGCAGCTGGTCTGCCCGATACCAACCATTCACTTCCGGCCTGTTGAGACCAAACGCCGCAGCCAGAAAGGTATACGCACACAGACAGACTCACAGAGTCACTCAGACGCCGGCCTGCTCATACCGGCATCTCTGAATCTCTGACCACAGTAGGAACCAACCCAGGCCTATACGCAGAAAGCTGAACAAACCGAGATGTGCGCCGATGTCCCGTTATAAGACCGCCCCTTAAAAAGTTTCCCCTGGCATAATTTTAACTATAAAAGTTACCCAACGAAGACATATTAGTGGCTGAGCGATTCTTAATGGGTAGAAGACATAAGTGGGGAGACTTCTTAATGTCTCATCGCACTATAGGCCCGCGTGCAGGAAGATAACTTTAGTTTTACTAGAGTCACTATACATCAGTATATAGCACTGACTTGCTGCGTTCCCTTTTTGGTTTAGACATCCACGTATCAAGGCACAGTATGCCGCGGCCTCTGCCTTCAGCACGAATAGCCTACGCCGTCGCTGCAAGCGTACTACCCACTGCAACAAATCACGCGACTGTATAGACCGAATGGAGAAGGTCCGCCGACGTCGTAAGATAAATTCTGCAGTGAGGCACTCCTTACAATTTGCTCTTGTTAAAATATTCGGTGCCCTCTCCAAAGACACGTACCAAGATATCTGCAAATACTTTGGCTTATGGACTGTGGAGGAGCAGATATTTGCTCGCAAGAGTAAATTTAATTTAAGATACTGCGCATCGGAAAGCGCTGTTTGTCAGACAATCTCTAAATTGAGGTAGTTGCAAAAATATGACATTCTACACTTAAGGACTATTTTATTGTGTTCGTAGTTGATACTGTTGTTCTGTGTCATGCTGTATATGTTGTTTATCTATATTCATAGTTAAGTTTATTTATTTATTTATTTATTTATTTATTTATTTATTATGTTTCGTTTTTTGCTACCGGATATGATTTATTCTGGTGAAATAAAGATATGGATAATAGTATCGGCAGAGATGGCTTCGGTGTGCTGTTCTGTATGTACGACTACCATTGCCATTGCGTGACAGTACAATGTACATGTGTGCGCGTGTACGTGTTGAGGTATCTACTCATGTCCGGCGTACTACTATCCGCGTCGTACGGGCACTCGCGAGCGGCCTTCGTTCATCGTCGCCGTCGACTTGAAGTCGGGAGACAAAGCTCCCGAACACTGGATCAAGCGCGGCACCGCTCTTCTGCTCAGCCTCGACGTCTAAAACGAAACCTGCGACCCGACCCGACAATTCCGTTCACTGCAGTCTCGGCTGCGTGAATCTGGCTAGCCTAGTGGTGTCCATTTTGGCGATTGACAGTAGTCGCATTTCTTCATCCGAGGCGCACTGCCACTCTCCCTTCCTCCGTAATACCAGCTGTCACTCCCGTTGGGGTATGGGGCAACGTTTATGCGTTGTAAACGTCACACCCAGACGCTTCTGGTGTCAGAAGATTACCGGCGCAGTTGCGATTAAACGGCTGGATCTCGCGGATGAAATGCCGGATCAGAGACGCGAGGGATTCGGCTCGGTTTAATCCCGGTGATGATCGGCGATGTGACGCGGAAGGATAGTATATACGGTTGTGTCGAGTTACCGACTCACGCCGATTACAAACGCTCTTTACCGACATTTTCTGTCGTGTCAAATGCGCTGAGCCGGTTACGACAGCTTCATGGCGCAGTCGCAGTCAAATATGGCGGACAACCGATACGCATCACAGAGTCTGGAGTCTGTCGATGACATTTTTCCAGATTTAGGTATAAAATTGTGCAACATCAGGCTACTTGAGACTTACAAATTTGCCACTTTTTGCAGTTTGAGGGTTACATGTGGTACCCGGTATCCCTCTGTACACAACAACTTCCCGACCCAGACTGCTATAATTGTTGCAGTACTTCAAAAATGCCGACTTTTCAAGCACAGCCAATTTTTGAACTCACAGATGTTAACGGCCGTCAATAATCTACAGTTTAATCCACGTTCGTATCCAGTCTCGACGTCCAGTTGGCATTTTGTTGTATTTTATATTTCTGTTTCCATTTTTGTCGTCGTTTTTGTTTTTATTGTTGTGTTTGAAAGTATTTTACAGAGTTATGAACGGAACCTGCTGATAAACAGTATTATTCGTAAATAGTATGTGTTGGACAGTTTTCTGCTGACACACTTGTTAACTGAAGTGATATGAATGTGACAGAGACGCACGTAGCAGTATTACTGGATTTCTTGTTGTTTTGCATAAACGCCTGGTTGCATTAATTATTTTTGAAATAAATTATTTCGTTTTATGCTGCTGTGAGAAGTAAGTAACGTTAGATGAGATGAGATGTCAGAAAGCATTCGCAGAGTTTAAACTTCCGGGAGGATTGACGTCATTACGTAATTTCGTTGTTGATTGGCTGCTATGGAGATCTCCCCGCGGGAATGACGGGTTGCCGTTTCTAGCCGTTGCGCTCGTATTGTCTTGCGATGTTAAAATATTTTAAATTTTTATTTTCGAAATTCGAAATCCGGCTACAAATTACCGCAGAAATCTAGGCCAAGCGCTCGCAAAATTTCATACTATTTTAAAATTCAGAATGTCGGCCAGTGTCTTAACAAACCACTAAATTCCGTAGCTATTATGCCGTTTAAGTTGTTAAAATAAAATGAATGATTAAATCAATACATATTACTAAACTTACGCGTATACGAAAAATCGGCAGCGACGATTTATGCGCACGGCAACTGCGTTTTTGTCACCTGTGTGTTCGGGCACGTTGATTGGCGGATAAGGGAGCACCTGCGTGACGTCACGAATGACGTCGTATTGTTCTACGGTCCATTAATAAATGTCCGTTCATTCATTCGTCGGCTGGTCTAGTCTACACATTGGCCTGACAGTAACGTGTCAAGTAATACGGCGTCTGTTATTGGCGCAGGTATGCCGTCAACCGGCTGGCACATTTTACGCAGTGGTTATTTTAGTGGTCGATAATGTGACCCGCGATCGACGATTGCGCGTTCTGTCGAAATACACTCGCGCTGATTCCAAACGTTGTGAATGCGCCATTACCAGGGGCGTTAGAACAGGCGGAGCAGGGTCATTGACTGCTCCCCAACTTTTGGGGCGCTGGAGCAGTGCTCCCCACATTTTGTCAACGTGACGCAGAGGATTATCGCCAGAAATTCCCTGCATGCCGTGCGATCTCCAGATTACCATAGACCTCGTGAGCTTCACCAAGCATACACTTCAGTTACTATAACTTACTTACTGGAATATTATAGCCTGGCAAAGGCCATTTTCTGAGTCCGGAAGGCGCCAGAATGCTGGATTTCTCACTTAAAATTTCATTTTCCCGGGATTTTACCCCCGTTCCTCGGACCCCGAATCCAGCTGCTTCATTCTGTTAGTGTTCCTACTACTTTGACCTTAGCGAGCTGTTTCTTGTACAGTTTGGCCAGCAAGTCAAGTGCAGAGGATATCCCATGTCCATCATAGTCACCTACAGGTTATCATGGGAGATCGAGTCGAATGCCTTCTTGGGAAGTCCACAAAGCACATAGAGTGGTTGCTGGTGCTCGTGTGCCTTCTGCGTCAGTATTCTGAGATTCGTTATTTGGTCTCTTGTCCCCCATTACTGTTCGTCTGCATTTTCTGTTTCGGTCTTTAATCGGATCATCATGATCCGAAGAAGGATCTTGCTTGCGTGTGAGACGAGCAATTGTTCTGTAATTTGCACACTGTTTAAGATCACCTTTCTTGGGAAGTGGGATGAACGTGGAGAAGTCCATTCCTCTGCCCGCTCGCCAGTTTATCAGATCGCCACACATTATGTGCATTCTGTCCAGTACTGTCTCTCCTCCTGCTTTGAACAGTTCTGCTGGGACCTCATCAGGACCTTGGCTTTGGGTGAAACTAGGCCTTTGAAATTTGGTATTTAGACTACCATCGCTTGATGATAAACCACCCAAAAGGGACGTGGTCAGAATCACGCGATCCTTTTTAAAATTTTGGGCCCTCTTCCTATCTTGGGAACTAAAATCACACCGATGCAGCGTCGTGTGGTCGATGAGACATGTCATAATAGAGGCGTGAGTGGCGGTCACGCTTGAAATGCAGCACCGAGCTGGCCGCGTTGAGATTTTAGGCGTGGCTTTCAGGCGAAGCGGCCGCTGGAGGCCTACTGCGGAAGTTGGGACACAGTGGCGCTCCTCATAGCAGTTGATAGAGTTTCAATCAGAGCGATGTAATTACAACCGACGGTGATCCGAGCAATTCCGATCGACAACACATTATGGATATTTCCAATTACTCTCAGGTAGGTTCTCATTGTCTGTGTAGGCCTGTATACATGTGTCTTTCTGTACAATGTCCCTTTATAGTAGTAGTCTGTATGTATGATGATGAACGTTCGTGTAGCGTTGTTGATAGCGCCACCCATTGAATCGCTTCCGTCATCAGTCGTGCACAAAGCCTGTGCTGTATAGTAGGCGTCGTGCGGTTTAGTACACGTAGAGATATACTAGTATGGGAAAGTAGCGAGTAGATAGGGTGAAGTGACGTCACAGTAATCTATGGTCACGATACGATCTCTATGTTATACGGCATGATGTCGTACTGTGGGAAGTTAACCGGTGAAGATTTGTCATGCTGTTTAAATAAAATTGAATCCGTAGGTTTAAGAAAAGCTTACTTTTAGCGACAGATTGGCTGTTTTACTGTAAGTGCTGCAAAATGTTTATATTTCCTTACCCTACAACACGGCGGCCAGAACAGCTAGCATGGATAAAAATGTCGAAATTACTTCACTGTCAAGTTATCTGCAGTGTTGCAGTAAAGACATATTCACAGCAAAGCTTCACATACAGCGCGCCAGCACGCATTTGGAACCATTTGATGGTACTGTAGAAAGCAAACTGAATACTAGCAAAGTGAATACTCTTAAATAGGACTATCATTATGTGACTCCGCGCCTGCGATTTGTCTACTGTGTACCGAAACAGCGCGTTAGATGCTGCATATTGTTGTTATATTCAACAACTTTATTCACCACATAGGTAGAGAAACAGTGCAAAACAAAACAAGATGTCGCCCTAACGGGACGTAACACGACTGGCCCGCCGTGCAGCCGTGGAGCTATAAGTAGACTGGAGGCAGCATGACGTCATCGCTTGTTGTGCATGTTGATCATAGCAAGTCCCAGCCTACGGACGACAAATTGTCCCTGAAAGGGGCGTGGTCGTTGTCACGTGACCTCTTTAATTTTTTTTGGAAAATATCGACTATCTCGAAAACGGTACAAGATAGCTTCATAGTTTCTTAGCGAACGTGAACTCTAGTTCACGCGTTCGCGATATGCTATGGATAATTATAGCAACACGTGCATATTATGCTATCGCCCGTTTGTCTGTCGTCTGTCTGTCTGTTTGTCGTCTGTGTAAGTAACGTTCGTGCGCCCTACTCAGCGGGTTGAAATTTTCGGCACTATTTCTACGCCGTTAGGTACCTTAGCCATCCATTGACATTCACTGAAAATTTTACGGAAATCGTCGCAGGGGAACTCCTCTGTCCGGGAGGGTTAAACATGCAAGAGGGCCCAGAGGAGTAGCCAAATATAGCGATTTTGACATTTCGAAGGCTATATTTTGCAAACGGTGCAAGATAACAGATACGTTAGTATTAATCACTAATAGGAAGTCGTATATGAGCTTTCGATCGGTACCAAAATTGGTGACCTTGAATGACCTTGAACGGCGAAACGGCCCTTATTCTCCGTGGTTGACAAAGCCATAACTATGGACAATTTACGATTACTATGTCTAGTAGTAAACGTCTGCAAAGAGACCGCGCGACGCCCACGGTATAAATATTCTATAACTGCAAGGTAGAAATTCTGTAGCAGATTCATAAATTCAAGACTTAATATGCGCAGTAATTGCCTAGCTATCGTCTAATTTGTTAAACGAAGTAGGTTCTCTTTTTAGTATTTTGAAGTACGTGTGTGATATCGTCGTAAAAAAATCACGTTCCCTATCTCATCTCCTGATGAGTTCTTGTATTAAATTCGAATAGGAAGTCGTATGCACTCTATTGAATGCTTATGTTGCCGTTGACCTTGGGTGACCTCTAACCACCTTAAACCACCTCAGTTCCTACATTTTGCGTTGCCTTATGCATCTTCGTAATTGGTGATCGCACAGACTCCAAATTTGATGTAGAGTTTAAATGTACAAGTCACAGCCTACGAACGACAAACCGTCCCTGATAAGGGCGTGGTCAGGTCATTTGACCAATTAAAATTTTGGGGCTCCAATCATAACAAATTTTGTACACAGCAAGGCTATCGATTCTAGCAACATGGTGACATATCACAAACAAAAGGGGCGTGGCTATGGTCACGTGACTGTTTTAAAATTTTGTTTTTTTCGTGATACAGCGCGTCGCGCGGGTTTGTCAGCGACAGCTGAGCCACTTGTTATTACATACCATTAATAGAGTGATATATGGGGTATCGAACAGCGGCAAATCCAATTACCTTGAGTGACCTTCAAAGTCATTCACCTATCGCAAGCCTTTTCAAATGTCATTTATCGTATAGCTGTACCGCAGTTTACAATATTTCAACTGACATAGCGCGTCGCGCGGTCCCTCTGCGATAGTTAAGCTTCTTGCGCATTCTGAAACGCTGGCAAGACGATTTGCAAGAAAGTTGTTGTAACTTATTTTTATGTATCTGTTGAAACGACACTGCAGGCGAGGTTAGACCCAGAGGACTTGTTCACGAAGCAGGAGCGCATCGGAAAAGGTTCATTCGGCGAGGTGTATAAAGGCATTGACAAACGGACGCAGAAAACGATCGCAATAAAAATCATCAACCTCGAGGAGGCCGAGGATGAGATCGAAGATATTCAGCAGGAAATCACCGTTCTGTCGCAGTGTGACAGCAGTTTTATTACCAAGTACCTCGGCTCCTACATCAAGGCAAGTCTATCACGAATTTCTTTTGTACAACTAGAAATCATTCATTTAAGCCTCCACTAAGACGCCATCTGGTGAATGTCATCAGAGCCCGATTGTGCTAATAGGTGTCTGTGAAACTAGGAAGTAGTTATTCAAGGTCGCAGCAGCGACAACCTGGCAACATTTTTCCTCATACGACCGTGACGTTGGCTTATGACCTTGACCTTCAAGGTTGACATAGATAGTAATCAAGGTGAAAAAGACTGTCAAATATTTAGGTCAGAGGTGACTTTGCTCAAAAGTTTTTGTGTGAATACTCAACCAGACATAGGCTACACACACAACGGACCAATTACTCTCCTTGGACAGCTAAAACGGTCGGTAATAATTTCTGGATACGTATCCCGATTGGATATTGTACGAACATAAGTTACAGTTGCACTGAGCTGGATTCAGCCGGGTCCGCAGTCCCATTTTTGGATCTGGCGTGCACCTCTTCGATCATATCCAGCAGGTAATAAGTGAGGTCGGGCAGATTAATCACAGGTTTCCGTAAGTAACTTACCACCAGGCAGCGTCTTGAAGCGAGTCAGGATGCGTCGACGTGGATTTCGGCTGCACGCGGCCTTCGCCGAGACCCAACCAATCGACCTTACAGCACTCCCAGACTCCTAGTTGCTTTTCAAAAGACCTCCTTCCCGGTGGCAGAGGAGAAAGGACAGAAGTGAAAGGAGATAATGAGACCGGAGAGCTAGAGGGACCAGACCGATCATTTAACCCATTTTAGATCAGTGTTCCCACATAATAGCTGCAGTAAATTCAGAGATTCGACGCCAGGCTGGCTGACCGACCATCTTTTAGTTTTTGACTTTCTGGCACTGTAGCGCTCATCCAGGAGCGCCAGAGTGCGCAACAGTCGAAACTAAAAATGGTCGATTAGCCAGCCTGACATCAAATCCGTTAGTCACTGTCCCCATTTTGGAACTGTGGGTAAAATGGGTTAAAGTAAGTTAACACTGTCAGTCCGTCAGCATGAGTACAGTGCATATAGACCTATACTGCAAAGGTTAGTTGATTAACCCGAGTCGAATCGTTATCAGAAAATCACGCGTTCGACCGCCGGCCTGCCGACGCACTGAGCTGCACGACAAGTTTTGGCTAGTTTCTGTCACGACTTTTTACCGACCTCTGTGACCGACCAGTGTCAACTGGTGCCCGCCAAACGGTGACTGTGCTGCGTGACTGGCAGGTGAAAACTAGACGCTAATGATAGCCTACCACCAATTAACGTTAACACAGTTGCCTGTCGGCTGAATAACGACAGATCCCTTGTGTTCGTATCGAGTAGGTGTATGGCCCTGTCTTTGCCTTTGCTAGGCATAGCAAGATACCTGCTCTAAAATTAAGGAGCAGCGTGCAGGGGCATCTGCTAGCAATAGGAGAATTGGGCCTATGTTTTTTCTTCTGTGACCGTGAACTTTGACCTATGACCTTGACCTTCGAACTTGCCCTAGTCAGTGTCAAGCTGAACCAGCATGTCAAATAAATAGGTAAAGATCATTTAATTGAAACCAATCAAACACTCACAGACGCTGGACGCGATTGCACTACCTAAAGCGGTGCCGGATGTGAACGTCCAGCGCAACTGAGTGAGCCTGATGGGGTGGTATGTCCGCCAGGTGCAACTCTAGCAGGGACGGTGGTTGATGTATTATTCGCTTGTGCCAATCAGCTGTCACTGCCAGCTTGTAAATGACTCACGTTCAGGAGTTGAGTAAGCGCATACGAATATTATTTTATGTCTATACTTTTAATTTATCAGAAGTTGTAACACTGGGCGGAGCTTAGGACGGAAGATTTGTTGCAGCGAGCGGTAGACTTGCAGTTGCAGAGGTGGCGGCGTAGGCTATTTGTGCTAAAGTGGGAGGCAGCCGCATAATGTGCCCAGTTAGCTAGCGCCGGTTTGGGGTATGTGCTTGTCTCAAGCGAAAACTGTATGTGGCCGAAGGGAAGGAGAGCGCTTCAGCGCCATACCTTGCAGCCAGCGATGTAGTTCTATATATTGCATGTTTTAAATTTCTACACGTAACGTGAAGCGAGCAGCGAGATATTTATTTACGTTTGCATCTGTTGCGGTGTGTTGTGTACAGGGTTCGTACTTATGGATCATAATGGAGTACGTGGGAGGCGGTTCAGCACTAGACCTCCTCAAACCAGGGCCAATAGCCGAGGAATATATCGCGATCATTCTGCGAGAAATTCTCAAAGGTCTGGACTATCTGCACGCCGAGAAGAAGCTCCATCGAGACATCAAAGGTAGGTACACACAGCTCTAATAACGACTGTGTAGAAGGACAGCGCCCTCTACCGGCATGTGCACATTGTTGCATTACAGCAAAAAACATACGATACGATAATTTATGACACGGTATAGGCCTATTCACGTACACCCAAAGTTGGCGGCTAGCCAGCTTAATCTGCCGCACGGAACCAAAGACAAAAAGTAACAAGGCAATCGTGGACTTCGGCCGGGGTGTGCAACCGTACCGTTAACTCTATATACTTCCTTAACCTAAGTCCCATTAACGCTAAATTAAGTTCGCTTTCCTACGACCATGCATCAATATGTATTTCATTTTTCGGCAACGTACACCGTTGCCATAATAACACTGACAACGGCGTAGCGTAGTGCGTTTCCGTAATTCTTGCCATTAATCGTCAAATTTCTCCGTTCCTCTTTTAGTTTACTTTGCGAGTAATTTCGAAATAGTTAGTCACAATTATGCCCTTTAAAACAGGAAATTGAATTTTATCCGACTTTACAGTAAATCAGTAAATTTAAGCCAAATCGACCCTTCGTAGTGAAATTCGTACCGCCATACGGCCCATACAGTGCATTTTCAGAATACTACTTGCGCTCGCCTGGCATACTGAATGATCCCTTCTGCTGCATGACGTTATTGGTGATTGAATGATCCCATTTGCAGCGACGCTGCCACAACCGATGCAGCAAAGATTGCCAGTGTTTTTGAATGCTCGGACAACCCCCAAAAATTTCTCTTTCCCTTGGGTATCGGGTTCCCCCACCTAACACATGGTACCTAGGGCCCGCCCGAGTCATTAAGCCAAACGGCATCTCGATCGGTTCAGCCGTTTTCGTATGGTCACCCGTCAGCTGCAGGTCGAGCGTAGGACAGGGAAAGTTCGCCAATCATAAACCGACGTTCTACCACTGTGCTACGCAACCAGCCTCCTTTTGTCTGTGTGTCTGTCTGTTTTTCCGCACTATACATCGAAAACCGATCACCAAACCTGACATAGAAATGTTCGACGATGAGTCCTGGAAATCTATTTATTTTCGGGTCAAAAGATCAAATGTGAAGTTTACGAGTCACGAAAAAACATTGCTGGTGTGTGTATTTGCACTCTTGTGAGCGCTGGCTTCTTGTTGCCAGTGCACTGACACGCCTCCATCTTTGATGCGCTACAGCGGCGAACGTGCTGCTGTCGGAGACGGGTTCCGTGAAGCTGGCCGACTTCGGCGTCGCTGGTCAGCTGACGGACACCCTGAAGAAAGGCAAGGAGACGTTCGTCGGAACACCGTTCTGGATGGCACCGGAAGTCATCACGCAGAAACCGTACGGCTGCAAGGTCGGATATTATCGTCTCGTGATTTGCTGGGGCTATCGCTCCGTGCACGTCTGTCTCACAGCCGTAACCACGGTGGTTTAAATATTCAGTTATAATACCCCGGAAAATTAAATAACCGAACTTTATCGCACAGTATTTTGGTCGCATTGAAGGCTGTAACCTGAATGCCATATCACTTACTTTGCCCGCCCGGCCTGCTTCTGACATGGGCTATAAGATGTACCGATGTTACTTTTATTTTAACTGTCCCCTCAGAGACTGATTATTTCAAAATATACTGGACCTATCTTCACCAAATTTTCAGGATAGGTACATAATTATACGGGTGGGCATGTTCACTCCGACCTTCTTTTTGCGATCGCTCAAGGGATGTTGCTATGGTAACCGATTTCACAAATCGGCGAATATTGGCATATCCACCTTCATTAGGCCTATGTGCACCGGCATTCCACAACGGATGTCAGGATCGCAACACGTGTGCGCTCGTTAACACTGTCCATGACCCCTCTACGTTCCTTTACGTCTGGTAAAAAGTTGGTGAAAATATTGGTCCAGTAACCCCTGAGTTTAGCTGGCGCGTTAGCGCCGGGCGGGCTAGATGATCGCTTGCCTTTGCCACTCATTTCTAGTTATTATTATTACTATTATTATTTTTTAGCCCACCAGCACAAAGCCGCAGGCATGAAAATTAAGCTAAGCAAAAACAACGACCACGACGGAATATTACTCGGTGTCAAAAGT
>Ga0209780_1002314_pt1 | contig 13444 bp, 4 predicted proteins | sample WorMetexBAHAMAS2_FD_187384 | JGI IMG/M metagenome (GOLD analysis project Ga0209780, IMG submission 187384) | Marine gutless worms symbiont microbial communities from Max Planck institute for Marine Microbiology, Germany - Inanidrilus exumae... | ecosystem: Host-associated > Annelida > Digestive... | reverse complement strand
GGCATCGAATCCCTTAGTCACTGTCCCCATTTTGGAACTGTGGGCAAAATGGGTTAAGTAAGTAAACTTCCAACAACTCGGTCGTGCGTCGAGACTCAGCACGAATTAAGTGGAAGACGTCGATCGCGTGATACGACGGGAGCTAAAGCGAGCCGTGTGTGATCCCAGCTGCCATCAACTCGCACTGAATTTAGCGTCTACTGTCGGTGCCGGTACAGAGTTGCTGTAGTCAAGTGCGGATATGACGAGACGTGACCGAGACGCTGGTAGACTAGTTGTATCGACATGCCAGCCGAGGTCAATACGAGCCGACAGTTTCGGCGACATGCTAATGCTTCACTGAGACACTGACAACTCGTTGTCGATCCGGTTCCCGACAAGTGGTCGAGTGTTGTCAGTTCCTGCAGTCAGGTGCAGGTCCTCAGCTGAGATTTTGTCGACGTTTGATCGAGCATTCTGACGTGCATAAGGCCGTCTTGCCCGTGTTCAACCAAAGTCGTCATTTCGATACAACTCCGATAATATCATTTAGTAGCATATATACTGAATCGAAGTTTAGAATCAGTTACTCGCTGACATTATACGTATATATAAGTTGGCAATTTTCGATCACAGTGGCAGTGTAGGCCTACCAGATCAAGTATCTCGGATTGCAATTAGACCTATACACGTATAATGTCAGAATTTTACAACGCCGTTGGTTTTTTGTAGGCCCATTTGTCACTGATCGTTCCGTGGACTGGTAGGTGCCCACGCCCATTACGGTCTCTATATACGTGAATGATATCACCGTTGTCTTATTTACGGCAACATAAAATCGCCAGCATAGTCGTAAAGATCACGCGAGTTCTTCATAAGATGCAATGTGCTGCGTGTTTGATCTACGACACGATTGAGGTCTCGTGGCAGACACGCAAGTTGTTCGACATATTGTTGTTCGACTTGTATAGCCATTATGAACTTTGTTATCAACGCATGCGGACGTCGCCTACTACATGTAGACGAGTCTACTGTGTAGTGTGTACTGTAGACCTACCGATTTTGAAAGTGGGGTCATAAAAATTGTTTGACTCCACGATAAGCCAGTCTTTGGGTACACAAGGCGATTTACGAAATTCAAAAAATAAAAGCACTGATTATTCTACGTATGTTTTTGGCAGAAATTTCCCTTGAAACAATTACGCTACAGACCACCTTCTTCTGGCGGCGCCACCTTAAAAAATTCTACCATGACTTTGGCACATGATACTTTTGATTTTCGACGTCAATTAAATCGCATAGCTGCGCAATTTTCGAGGCTGATACAAGTTAAGACGTCGGAATTGTATGTAAAAATCAAATAAAATACCCGTAACAATTGTCAATGAATTTACTCTGGGACAAATCTGGAAATTACGGCGACGTCAAACTATACTTTTTAAGACTAAGACCTTATTATTTGTCCTTGGGGCACCTCAAGACCAAAACTGCCTTAAGGTCTATTTCACTGATCGTAACTTAAAATGTCAATTTTCTGTCATTAGTCCACGGCACCTAGGCTACACTGTACATTGTGTTCCGCCGCCCCAACATTGGGAAACACGGGCTACAGATATACACGTCTGCTTTAAATTTGCTTGCCCACAGAAGACATGCGAAACGATAGCTGAATAGGCTTACGCGATAATCCACACGATGAAACAAGTCTGCACTCATAGACAGCATCGTCGCCGCGGTGCCGCTACCTGGTGAACTCGACGAAACACAACGTTGTCTTTGATTCTGGCCCATTGGCTCCACTGTGCAAATTCGCGACGTCGTCCACAGAACCAAAAGTGCATAACGTATTATTATACTGTCGTCAGAAGTGGATCGAGCCACGGCCACAGGAAACATGTAAAGAAAATTTTGTGAAATTTGGACGCGTGGTTTTTGCGAAGTGTTGATATAGCCATATTTGTGCTGAAAAGGGACATCAAACTCCAACTCACTAACTAACTGCGAAGTGTTGCGATCACTTGTCTGTCTGTCTGTCTGTCTGTCTGTCTGTCTGTCCGCTCGCATATCTCAAAAGCCACATTGATACTACAGACCATCCTATCGAATAGCTGCAATTCCGATGATCTTGAGTGGCCTTCAAGGTCATTTACCTATTGCAAGCCTTTTCAAATGGGATTTGTCGTACAGTTGTGCAAGAATTGACAAGATTTCAACTGAGGTAGCGCGTCTCGCGGTTTCTCTGCGATAGCTGAGTTTCTTATTTTGCTGTAATTTACTTGACACCGATAGGTTATACTGGCGGCGAAAGAGAGATTAGTTGTGCGGTAAATAAGAGCGACAGCCTCGGAGACATCTCAGTGAAGTGTCTGAATTCGGTTCACGATCATAAATCGCCGGCTGAGGAGTGCATGCGAGTGCCGATGAAGACCGATTACCGCCGCGTGTTTTGCAGATCCTTTGGTTTGTGGTGACCGGGGCATTAGTTGTTATCACGGCAAATTGCTTGAAACGGCGCTCCGGGGAGACGTCCAGCAATCCTGCAGCGTCCGCAGCCGTTCCATCCTCGTTCTTCTCTTCCTTGCCGCTGACATCTTTCTTTTGAACCTAGTCGTCTCGCAGCGCGGTGGTGAGCGTGACGCTGCAGCTGTTCATTGAAACTTTACGATGTGCGCTGTGATTCATAGATAACTCGACATCCAGTCAGTTTTTAACTTTTTATCCGCGCGACGCTGTGCTAGCGCGGTATTTTGCTGTCATCGTTTGTTCGTCTGTTTGTACGTCTGTCTGTCTGTCAGAAGCCGGTATTGCATCAAATGGCTAAACGTAGGATTTCAAAAACAACGCCGCACGATAGTCAGGTCAGTAAAGACCAGGTATTCAAAGATACTGGCCCTTTCATTATGTACCTACGGGCCGACTTTTCGTTTTTCTCTGGGCGCAATTAATTCCTCCCCTTTCCATGCCTTTTCTGTGTATTAACCCATTTTAGCTCAGTGTTCCCAACATAGCTAAACTAATTCACGGGTACGATGCCAGGCTGGCTAACCGACCATTTTTAGTTTTTGACTTTCGGGCACTCTTGGCGCAAGCCTGAGCGCCAGAGTGCCCGAAGGTCAAAAACTAAAAGTTGTCGGTTAGCCAGCCTTGCATCAATCTCTTAGTTAAACTGTCCCCATTTTGGAACTCTGGGCAAAATGGGTTAAATTTTGGCTGCTCTTAGGGTCTCTTACTACGGGGACAGGGACCGCTCCAAGGAGACGGGAGACAGACCCCCACTATCCTCCCCTCTTACGTGAGTATCTTTTTCTTGCTCCATTGAAAACTATTTTTTTAATTTTTCCCGGGAGCATGCCCGGACTCCGCCAGTGTCGGCAGTCCGTTTCGTCGGCCGATATGACAGTTGATATTGCTGCTGTAATGTTTCTACGAAGTGGTAACAAGCAGGGCACAAGCGTCCATACGTAATGATGAAGATGGATTAGAAGATGATGCAAATGCTGATGAAACAGAGACAGACCGCCAGTGCTGTTAATCGCAGAAGAAAAACACGCGAGCGGAGAAGTGACGCATGCACGCTAATTTGACGAGATATATTCTGTTGTAGGCGAAAGCGGCGACAGTGTATTGGATTGAACTGGAGGCGGCGCAGTTAGCAAGCCGGCGTGTATTACGAATGTTGCGTGGCCCTGTGGCGTCCATTCGTCATCGATGGGCGTCGATATTACGGCGCGGAAATGACAGACGGAAATACTGGAGATCGGATAGCCGGACGAAGCGGCCGTACCAGCGACTGGGTGGCTGTTAGAGACAGCCGGTGCCAGCGTGCGTCGAGACTCAATTAGCACGAATTAAGTGGAAGACGTCGATCGCGTGATACGACGGCATTATACAGCGCGCGAGTATTTGCATGGCAGGCAGGAATCGACCGACACGCAGGCGCGCGTTCACTGCCGACTTCTGTATACCGTATAATCACCTTCACACCACTGGCACTTCCTTTAACGCCTTGAAGGTATATACCGACTAATGTAGGCCAGACTAACAGTAATATAGCAGAGAATACGATACGATACGATATGATACGATATGGTAGATTAACTTGCGCTCAAAAGCTGACGGGATGGCCAGCTTAATCTAGCGCACGGTCCAGAAACGAAAAATAAGGAAAAAATAAAATCAAAAAACGGAGTAGCTCAGAAGAAACGGTCCAGGCAAAGATCCGTGGAGGCAGTCCGGGAGGAAGAAGTGAAACTATCGGAGACAGGAGGCGATGCACGGCTAAACGTTTGACTAGTGATCAGACGATTAACGCGACTCAGTCGCTAAAAAATTCGACGGTGCTGAGCCAAAACACGAGTGTTCTATGGGACGTGATGCAAACTTCTCCCACGATCTTCTGTGTGTCTGCGTCTGTCTGTCTGTCTGTCCGCGAGGATAATCTCCGGAACCACACGCGCGATCTTTACCAATTTTTGTGCATGTTGCTTATGGCCGTGGCTCGGTCATTCTCCGGCAGGCAGTGGCGGATACAGAGGGGGGCAGGGGGCCATGCCCCCCCCCCTACAAGCCCATGTCCGGTAGGCTGACGAGTTGCTCAAGGAGAAAGGACAAGCGCATAGGTATAGACCAGCAATAGCAGTGACGTATTATGATCGTTTAATTCCTGTCTCGCAGTCTGGTTATTTGGTTTTCATCGAAGTCTCATTTTGGATTGAGGCATGCAATATACTACGTATAGTACAATGTGATTTGAATGCACGAAAGTCTTAAAACTCAGAACTGTCACAAAAACAGCAAAAATACAAAATATGTGAGAAAACACTAACGGTAACATTTTCTAACATACGGATGCAATTGGATAGCAACGCGACACAGTTCAATAGATATTAGTGAAAGGCATTCTTTCTACGAAGTTTTGTTTTAATGTTGCATTAACGCTTTGGGGAAGGGTGAGATTATGTGACTTATCGCGTAGGTTGTATCCAGTTTGCTTGCGAGGTGGCCTTGACGAAATCCCAAGGGGAAGGAGCAGTTTTGACATCATAAGTCCTAAAACAGAAATTTTAGGACTTATGTCACGTTAATGTAAATTCTATTATTAAACGTCGACGAAATCTCAGCTGAGGACCTGCACCTGACTGCACGAACTGACAACACTCAGCCACTTGTCGGGAACCGGATCGACAACGAGTTGCCAGTGTCTCAGTGAAGCATTAGCATGTCGCAAGCTCGTATTGACCTCGGCTGGCATGTCGATACAACTAGTCTACCGGCGTCTCGGTCACGTCTCGTCATATCCGCACTTGACTACTGCAACTCTGTACCGGCACCGACAGTAGACGCTAAATTCAGTGCGAGTTGATGGCAGCTGGGATCACACACGGCTCGCTTTAGCTCCCGTCGTATCACGCGATCGACATCGACGTCTTCCACTTAATTCGTGCTGAGTCTCGACGCACGACCGAGTTGTTGGAAGTTTACTTACTTAACCCATTTTGCCCACAGTTCCAAAATGGGGACAGTGACTAAGGGATTCGATGCCAGGCTGGCTAACCAACCATTTTTAGCTTTTGACTTTCGGGCACTCTTGCGCTTAGGGCTGAGAGTCAAGAACTAAAAATGGTCCGTTAGGCGGCCTGGCATCGAATCCCTGAATTAGTGTAGTGTAGCTATTTTGGGAACACTGAGCTAAAACCGGTTAACTCTTAACGGCATTATAATACTGCTGCAGGACCAGGACCCTCAAAGCTTCGCTATACCAATGCAGCTGAATTCATGTGACAGTGTTTCTATAACAGTCTACAGAGCTGCACTTAATAACTATAGCGACATGCACATCGTCACAGAAATTCAATTGGCATTTGGCCGCCTAGTGATATAATTAAGGATAGAGTCAAGACTTTTTGTACAAAATATGAGTCATGCGACAACCAATTACACAATAGCTTTCTCAGCTGCCTTTATAGCGTCTGATTTCTTTGTCAGTTATTGTTCGATATCAACTGGTTTATACTAGAATATATCATAAATTGTAGGCCTATTGGTAAAAGTTTGCAAATCTTGATCTGCTTAGCTAACTTATTAGCTTCTATTATTTCTTTCACTTTTTATTGTTTTTGTGTTATTGTTTTCTCTCTACCATTTTGGTGAATAAAGATGAATATAAATACCGCAACTGAACTCGGCTAGGCCCTCGAGGGAGCTTTTTCATATGCCTGACCTGCCGCTTTAAAGTGACAGCTGAACTTAGTCTTGTAATTAACCTATTTTCGTAAACGACACTTTAAAAGCTCGCCTTTTAACTGCTGCTTTAAACTTTTGCCTCCGTGTTGCCGCGTTGTTCTTGAGTGGCAATCGGTGCAATATAAATGTTTTACCATGCTGGTAATTCGACGATTCAACGGCAATCATTTCCGTCATCGATCTCGTGCCGGGAACTTATCGTTAGATAGGCTACACACATCTTTAATCTTCGTCCACGCGCCCTGATTCTTCTAAAGACTTTGGCGCTATATAAGCCACGTACTTATGTGTTTACCTTCGCCACACAGGATTAAACAAGTATGTCCGTCCTGTAATACTCGAGTGGAAATGTACGCTGGCCGCGTCACTTAGCGTAATAAACACGAGGGTGATTGTCGTAGCGTGGCGAAGTATTTGCGTTCCTGATTAGTCACGGACCGGGAACAAGGTTACCAACACTGGGAATTGGTTTTGAAGTAACACTGACCTAGGCTATGCAAAGCTGTCAGTTGTAAATGCTAATATTGTCATTAGCCTATTTATCTAGTTACCTCCACCACAGAAGGTGGTGGGAGGTTATGTTTTCGCCGGCGTCGTTATGTAGGTACATATACAGGTATGTAGATATATGTATATGTTTGTGAACAACTTCCTAGCGCCAATTCAAGTCCGATTATCACCAAACTTCGTCAGTCATACTCTTGGCCACGGGGGACGAGCTGACTAAATTTTGGAAGGTCAAAATAAAAGGTCAAGTTCAGTGGGGAGGTATGCGCTCTACTAAACGCCCTTCTAGTTAAATTAGTTTTCTTTTCTCTGCTACCGTTCGTTTTATTCCGGTGAATAAAGATTATGAAAGCGATTTCTCCGACGGCACCACTCGCCCTATACAGCCAACAGCCACGTTTGTACAGTTAACCAATAACAACGGCCATAAATATACGAACTGCGTGAACGCGCTCACTTTGATGAACGACGGCGAAGAAGATGACGTTGATGAGCAGAGCCAACATGGCGTCAAAGACACGTTCCGTGCACCGGCCAGCCGGCGTGATGCTGAGAACTGATGCCGGGCAGCCTTGACCAGGGCAAGACTGGTCACTGTCGACGACGTCCAGTACTGTGCACCCAGCTACCGGTCACTGCAGCCCGGATTTGATGCCGCGTCCTCTTCAGAAGATCTGAAAAATAATCGACCCAGAAATCGCTAAATTCTTGTTCGAAAGTCGAGCTCAGTGTACATACGTGAGTGAGTAAAGTAAAGTGACGATTACGCAAACGCCTCTAATGCGCTCAGGAACGGCACGTGTTAACGATGGATCACACAGTTTTACCTGCCACCCACACGTTTATCCACGAATGGAATGAGCCATCCTGCCTGTATTCCGTAAGCATTCACCAGATGGCGCCACCCGAGCGAGGTAGCACACATCCGATTACAGCTTACTACTCATTTATGGACCTCGGAAGGACGAAAGGCTGGGTATTGCATAAGTGGTCACCCGTAAACTGCCGGTCAAGCGCAAGACAGGGAAAGTTCGTTGGCCAAAGACCGACGTTCTACAACTGTGCCACGCAACCAACGCAAATGAGCTATAAGATCTGAATTTAAGAAATCGCGTGAACCCCTTTATATAGTCTAAATACGCCACCGCTGCCAGTTTATAGGGACCCGGTAAAAAGTGTAAAAGGTCAAAAATATTATATGCTTATGTGTTTAGCCGAATTTCTCATGTCCTCCCAGTTCGAAGCTCAGAGTTCAAAGTTTAGACAAAGTATAAGCCTAATGCATTTCCCAGCATTCCAAGCACGGTAAAATAGTTAGTAGGGGTTCGGGAAAGAAAGTTCAAAGGAACGCCGATTAGTTGGGGCTAACGCTGCAGGAGAAGTCGGGAGTCTAGGGGAGTTTTATTTGTAATGCAGGTGTCAATGATGAACTCTATACGACCATTTGAGGCAATCGAAACTTTGAAATTCGCGGCATTTTCGCAATTTTCGATCAACTTGAGATTGAGACTCCACACACCTCGTTGTTTGGGAATTTCGAATAACCACCCGCGACCTTCACGCCACGAAAATTAGAAAACTAGACCTTGTCGCGCCGAGTCTCTTAACTCTCAGCAGTGACGTCAGACCGGGGATCCCCGTTGCGTCATATTGCGTGACGCCACACTGGGGTTCCCGTCGTGCGCGAGCTTCGACGCCGAATTATCCATCGACCTACACGCTAATCGCCGCCGATCAGCTGATCCGGCTACCTGAGATTATCGACAACCGACTGCGAGCAACGTCGAACACACGGCCTCACATATACGCTTGGCAACGGAGTGGCCAATCCGCTAGGTGGCATGCCAACGATACGTCACTTATCACAGGGAGGCGCCAGTATCTTAATTTGCTAAACGTTTAATCAGTCTTAAAACGGTTAGACCAGTATCTACGCAAACAGGAGGTCGATTGCACGTGGAAAATCATTTCCGAAGATGATGGGAAGATTGTCACGGTTAATCATAATTATACGGAAAATAGCAATAATTTATATCGGATGAAAACCGCAGCGAGCTTTATCCAATTTTCAGCAAGTACCATCGAGCTGCCCATCTGCGTAACAGGACGACTGACTTCATCAATCTTAACAGCATGCACACTCAACATCGCCATAAAGTGTATATTTTTGAGCTCAAAACCGCCATCCACTTTATTATTAAAAGGTAGGTGTTAAGATGCTTGATTATACGTAATGCAGACATTGAAAAACTTAGCATTTAGTCCTGTACGGTGTACCTCTGACAAGAAGGCATACTTAGAAGTTATGCAAGCCACGTAGAAATTATTCATGAAAAGACTTGCAAATGTCTTCCCTTCCTTACAATGAATGCTTTGTGTCATTATAGAAATTATAAAGACAAAACTGGCTTCATTTTATAATACCCGACTAAAAGGTAAAACATTGTAACCATGTTACATTTTTTTCAGGATATTTACATGAGGCAACATATTTTAAGGTACTCAATTTTTCTGTACGCGTATTATAGGGGGTCTTCCAAAACAAAATAATAATAATGTATGGGTCATGTATCGTACAGACACTCACGTTGCTTAATTAACCATCTGGGTTACATAATGTGCTTTAAACATGTCGGTAGACAAAAGAAAAAAACGTTACGGAGTAAGACTTTTATTTTCGAGTTCCTTGAGAAAAAGATAGTCACTGACTTCACACAGAAGGTGTACTCACGCAGCGTGAAGGGTGACAGTGAACTACGAGAATGCACTACAGCCGCTGGATGAGCACAATAAATGTATCATCGACACCAAGTCATGAAGTAGCATATTCGTCTTATGGGACTGCATCCATAGCAGAAAAACATAACATTATTTTATCCCGTGACTGTGAACTTTGGCCTTCAAACTTGACCTAACTAGAGTCCAGCTGAATCGCCATGCCAAATATATACGTCAAAGGTTATTTCATTCAATATTATTTTCCGGGTTACTCACAGACACATACACCGCATTCATTGCTCTACCTGAACCACTAAAATGGTCGGTAATTGTATGTACGTACGTTTCAGTAAAATAATCTTGACATTTATTCCAACAGTTTTTGGGGCGTTTTTGGATCGCGGTAGGCCTATATTCAGGTTAATTATTTGAACGGTAGAAGTATTATTGAACGTCTAAGAACGCGCCTCCCTTGATCTGACCGATCAGCAGCAGTATCCAGCGCTAGGTAGCAGGTGCTCGCGCCGTGTCTGTAATACGTTAAAACGATAAAAAATACACGCAATTTCATTACACTTGAAGCGATGTGACAGACACACACTTGCTGGATAATGCAGAAACTACGGCTGGCTGTTTTATATGATGCGAACCATTAAATAAATAGTAAATAAATTTTGTACTTATGGGTGATTTCAATTATCCAGTCATAGATTGGATTACCCGTATTGTCAACCCGGGTGCTATACTGAAGAGACTAATAGATTTCTGGATTGTTTGGACGATATTTTTGTCACTCAACATGTTGCCGAGTCTTTATTGCGGAGTCATGGCGGCCTGAAGTCGCAATACCTCGAAATTTTGTGAGCAATTTTGGCGTTGTGTTTCGAAAAACGACCCCTTACGTTAACATTTTCAAAACTTTGTTCCGAAAGTTTTCACTGCTCGACGTTGTTCTGTTCAAATTTCGTGAAATGTTGCCGACGGTAAATCGGCGAAATCGTGCGTTATTTACCAGACCAAAAAAAACAATAAAATATCGGCTGCCTCTCAAACTGTCGCTACTGCGCGGATCGTGCCCAAAATCTGCCAGGGCCAGCCCCCAACAATGTAGGCCTACTCAGTCTCACAGTGCTGTAGATTTCATCCAAATCGGTTCACTTTCGGCGGAGTTATAGCCGAACACGTGAACACCGTTTTTTGCCCGTATGAAATGAATATTTTTATTATAGGCCATTCGAGCCAAGAAAAAGTTTTGTGGTTAAAGCAAGTCTCGTGGGTAATCTGATTTCCGACCGCAAGTGTGATGAGCTTGACTGCCGGCAGATGTCGCTTCGTCGAACTCGATCAAGCATGTCTGACACGCCTCCGCGAATGATGCAAATTATGAATAATCATGAGCGGGATTGTTGATGTTGCCATTAGCTCGCCGCGGCGCTTATGCAAAATTGATGCGGCAGACGGCGTATCGGTACAAGATTATACAGCGCTGATGATGCTGACGCGGCTAGTAATGATGTGATGTCCGTCGGTATTCGATGACTTGACGTACATTTTCATCCCGCCGACAGCTCCATCGTCGTCGCGAGCATCAGCAACAGTAACGGACTCCTCGCAATTTCAATCCGCCGTCAGCGAGCAATTCCGAGTAAACATCAGTCCGCGTCCACAATGTTTCTCATTGAACCAGAAGGCTGTCAGAGAGTTCAGACCTCCACAGAGAGAAACGGGAGGACAACCACCAGTAGTCTGTCTGGCAGCGCACGCGTGGTTGATTACATGTCTGCTGCAGACTTTATGGAGTGGCCATGTCAAAAGCATCCTGTAGGCTAGCCTGTCTTCATGAAAGTCCAAGTTTCAGACCGATATATCAGCATGGGAGGACACAAGATCTGATCTGCACAACCTGACCTTTGTGTTGACTCTGATGTGTGGCTTCCGTATGTGCTTCTCCAGCAACGTCATACTATTCCTGGCAAGCGCCGGAGCATCTCGGAGTTGGTTGCGTGGCTCAGTGGTAGAACGTCGGTCTTCGGCCGGCGTACTTTCTCTGTCCTGCGCTCGACCTGTAGCTGACGGGTGACCACTTATGTGGGTAAACCGTCCGCTATGGGTCAGCCAACCGGGCCAACTGAGCCTTTCATCCCTTCTGGGTCGATAGATGAGCAGTAGGCTGCAATTAGATGTCTCTTACCTCAGTTAGAGGTGGCGCCATCTGGTGAACGCTTACGAAAGAAAGGCAGGCATGATGTATTTGCAGGTAAAACTGTGTGATCCATGCCTGAGCGCTTTGAGATATGCATAGTATATAAAAGGCGCTATATAAATACTCTTCCTTCCTTCCTTTCTTCTGTCTCTATGCCTACAATATAGGTTAAAACGTAAAATTCGATTTAAATGCTTAATATTTTGATTGTCCACGTGTCTTTGCCGTGGTTCGAATCAGTCGGCATTCTGCAGCAGTAATAAGCAGGCAGCAATATTTGAATGAAGTTGATCTCGTCGTCGAAATTTTAGCAAAATATTTGACGTCAGATTATGAGAACAGAGGCGTCGCATGTCATGTCGTTTTAACCCAGTCTACGAATGCGACATACGGACTGAGCGAATTGCCGCAGTACATAACGCGCTTTGCTTAGAAAGACGCGCGGTAAAAATCGTTGCGGATCCGACAGTCTGCACATCGTTGGCTGCATCGAGCGCGGTTGGAAGCAGGCAGGGAGGCAGGCAAATGGGCGGGCAGCCTGCGCCCGGTCCACTACTAATGTGTTGTTAATATTTCATTGGCGACATGACAAATCGCTAGTGCTTTGATCGCTGCCGGGCCGTCGAGCCCGCTGTGCGGTCGTACACCGATGACAGCAGCGACTCTATGATATATATCCCGCAGTCTTCTATGTACGCCGGCAAAGAAAATTCTACTTCGCCCAGCAGAGTATTTGTAGGCTACAATATTAGAGATTAGGTGGCCAGAGCCATATTATCCAGTAGGCAACGTAGTCAACGTGGTCCCGCAGGTCAGGGGGTTCCAAGGATCCAGAAATGGTCCATATGACTTTTGATGACTTGTTGGAAATTTGTTATCAGTGAAAAAATGGAAGAAATTGTAAGGTTGTCTAGAGCTAATGACAGTGTATGCCACGAACAGAATCCTTAATCACACCGTCTGTCATTAAGTATGTATGGAGTATTATAATGAAAAAATTTTAAAGTTAAACTTCATTCTATTTGGTTGTTTTTCCTCGTTTGTTTGCTCATTCGTTCGTGTACTTGTACTGAATTATATAACGAAATATGATCAGACATTAAGACACGCAACTTGTTGTCCTGCATCCGAGTACTTTTTGTTTTGCGCTAGCGCTATACAAATGCGCTCATTATTATTATTATTATTATTATTAAGTTTAAGTTAAGTTTTCAGTTTAAGTAACTAAGCGTCAGTGGTCATCGATGCAGTGCACCCAATCATCTATGCACCTACGCCCAACCAACAGAGTTATCAGAGTTTGTTTTGCCTAAATAGTCGCTGAATAATCGTGCAAATGGTATTAATATGGTCATAAACTATAAAAAGTAGATTTTGAAACCGAGGTAAACCTAACAGTTGTTTTACGACGACATCGCAAACGTTGAATATCCAACAAGGCACCGCCAGAGAGTAAGCGTGAACCACAGATACATATATAGATATTTTCTGGCGTGAACCTGTTGCACAGACATATTCGGGCAGAACCGTGTTACTGCACAACCACAGTCTATAAATAGACTGTGTTCCCACATTATGCCAGAAATCAACTGGACTGGAACCTCGCAATCGGAAGTTCGTTATTTTAACCCCCTCGCTGGGGGTGATTCCCTGCGAATATCGCCATAAGTGATATATTGTTAAAAACTAGATTCTTTGGGCTAAATTTCTGTCGCAGAAAGTATCCGTGCCAACTGTTACGGCGTAAGAACAATTATACGAAAGCTTTCGAAATCGGCGTTTTCTGAAGGGGTG
>Ga0209780_1002313_pt1 | contig 13444 bp, 12 predicted proteins | sample WorMetexBAHAMAS2_FD_187384 | JGI IMG/M metagenome (GOLD analysis project Ga0209780, IMG submission 187384) | Marine gutless worms symbiont microbial communities from Max Planck institute for Marine Microbiology, Germany - Inanidrilus exumae... | ecosystem: Host-associated > Annelida > Digestive... | reverse complement strand
GTAGCAACGTTACCTGAACGATATGTTGGACACCCTAAGTTGAGTACCTGCAGACCATATTTATCTAAAATCTCTTCCACCTTGTTTCCCATTTGTACACTTCTATGACACTGAGGAATACCGACACACGTGTCGTCCCACAGACTGCTTCTAGCATTAGCGTCCATGCCAATTAATAAATGCGAATGATCTATTAGAATACTTCTAATGACTGCATCCAAAACACCAAGTGCATTAATATCACCGGGAGGAATGTAAACAGATCCAACTACTGTGCGTACTTTACCCAACTTGAGCTCAGCCCACACTGCCTCTAGTCCATCTTTATCGTATTCTTTAAGGCGAGACTCGGGGAATGCTTTGGCGGCGGGAGCTCTGACAACTGCCCGTGCAAGGGAGTTCTAAATCGGCAAAAAATCGTTTTATTATAAACATGCGACTGTGGAAGTTTAATTTAAGGAAGAGGCTGTATTTACGGCGCCGTATATGGCTAGGCTATGTTTACGGCACTTCCACATTCACTAGATGGCGATACATAATGCAACCAAATTATTACCACTAACAAGTCAAACTAAACTGACCCTAACTGTAACCCTAACCCTAACCGACACAGTAACCCTAATATTTATGCGCACTTTGTTGACACCCATAAAAAGGTTTTACCGCATTTATAAAAGGAATTTTTCGCGTAGATGCGTAGCAGGGTTTGTGGGTGGGGCAATTTTTTGCACTACCCAGCAATTGCACTACCCGTTCGCTGATGTAGCTGTACTCAGCTCAGAAAACGCCAGCGACAAGTCGACAGTTCATATTTTATCATTTGCCACAGAGATAATACCAATGAAGAAAAACGTTATTTCTATTGATTAATAATAGTATGTACCTATTACTATAACCTAATTGCATTCCTCTTCATGTTGCAGCGGAAACAGAGAAAGAAATTGGAGATCTGATCAAAAGCGTACCAGCACTTGACGATATGTTCAGTATTATTGACAAAATTGGTGCAGGTAACTTACATAACATTGTCATGTCTTTCTGCATATGTTCTGGTTACTGGTAGTGAATGTGTCACATCTGATTTTGATGTGTTGTGAAACTGCGAGTGAATTCGTAGTCATGGATTTCGTTGTTGTTATGAACTATCATAATTTTATATGCACTACTTGATTTGAACTGTTCAAGTACTGTTGTTGGAGAGTCCATGTAAAGAGTGCAGTATCCTCCCCTTAGGAGTCGATGGATCGAGAAAGCATATGGTCCAGCAGCTATTTTCACTCGTTTCTTTCAGTGCTGTAACAGTGTTTAGTTGGTGGCGGAAAGAGCATTCAGCCTGCTGTTTTTATCCCTCAAGAAGTGACTCCAAATGAAAGCATGTTTAAGCAATGCTGTGTGCATGTGTGTGTGTGTTGATTGAAAGTATAACATGTTCTTTGTAGGAACGTTCAGCTCAGTTTATTTAGCAAATGTGAAGAACTGCGGAAGATCACGGAAGCAATATGCCTTGAAGCATCTCATTCCAAGCAGTCATCCGTCTCGTATTGAAAATGAACTTCGCTGCCTGAACGACTTGGGGTTTGTAGTTAATTAACATTTGCATGAATAATTAGGATGGGGTCGGGGGATGTGTGAAGCTTTTGTCTGCTGTGCACAGAAATCTTATAATTGTTGGGAGATGTTAGTTTCCTTCCTCATTCCTCTGTCATTCTGTGCTTTGACACTGTTGGTTAGGTAACATCAAGGGTATCTGGCCTATAAAAAATTGGCTGCAGGTATCCTCAAAGATCTTTATTTGGGAGAGACACAACACTGCTAGAAGTGAGTCTGGCCAAGATGGTCAGTTAAGCAAAAGCTGCCATATTTTGAACACGACCGCTATATAACCATTTGCTTACTTCTGCCATTTGCTCACCCCAAACCCTAATTTTGTTTCTAAAAGCGTCTCAAAACCCATTTGTTTCAGTCTGCTTTTAACAGCCTATGGTTGCTAATGCAAAACCTTAGATTTATCTTCACTTAAAAGATTAGAGCACTTAAACGTTTTTACTTGGTTACTCATGCATATGTCATTAAGAAGGATATGAAATTGATAAATTGTTGTGTACATTTGTGATGAGCAGTTGTCAAGCCAATGTCATTGGTGTGAAGGCTTGCATTCGCCACAATGATCACATTGTTATCATCATGCCGTATTTTGAACACGACCGCTTTCAGGTTAGGTTTGAAAGTTATTTTCTAAAATTAGGGCTGTTGAATTAACACATTAACTAATGCATTAACGCGTTAAGGAATTAATCATGATTAAAAAAAATTAATGTCAAAATTTTTAATGCAAACTAGTCACAGCAGTAGCAAGATACAAACATCAAGGTAATCAAATCAAACTTTACTCTTTTAATGAACATGCATTTACTTTTCAGTTGCAGCACTACTCTAAAATTCGTTTGATTGTACTATTCTACAATGATATTTTTCTGCTAATGCTATTTAATTTCTATGCTGTTACATCATTCATTTTAATTTGTTGTCATTACACCTGTAACACAACACAAAGGAAATATGCATTAAAACCACAATTAACGTGATGGCGGAATATATTATACACTAATTTTAACCGGAGTATTACAAATGTGTTGTTGTTGCACTTAATTCTGTCGGCAGTCTGTGTTGAACTTGCAGTGTGTGTGTTCAGTAATAGCAGACTCATTGCTAAGAGATTATGGTTCGTATGCTCGCAGCTTGTCTTAAGCAACTTGATCATTACTGTATGTTGTGGTCAACCAGCCTGTCTACTTCTGCCATCAGCACACTGTTTTAATGGCCATTTCTGTCAGACTAAGCATGTTTTTAAAGATCCACTGAAATTGCACATTTTTCTCTGTGTATTAGCTTGATCCTTAGGTATGGCAGCATCATGCACTGAGATGTCATTAGGTCATGTCCGTCGGCTGTTGATTTCAAGTCGTGTGAGCATCTGTAGCAAATACAAGACCTTTGTATATTACACAAACGTGTTGCACCACCGCCTGTGACCACATTGTTTTTGGAGTCGCTGCAGCTCGGCTAGGAGCCGATTGGCATCTGAAGTCATGGTGTCGCCATTATTTTCTGTTTTCAAGCGGTGACTGAAGATGTCCCTCTTCAGCCATTCATTTGATTTCTGGTGCCTGTGTGACTTGTGAGACACTGTGATTTTCTGTTGCTAAGTCCTGTCAGTGTCTTTAGATGGTACAGCATTCTAATAATAGTCTTTCTTATTAATAATAAATTAATAATAATTGAGTACTGGGGTTAAATAATAATAATAATAATATGTGAGGCTCACCAGTGTCCATGCGGTGCCACAGCGGACCCTCTCGGTCAGCATGCCCTGACTTGCAAGAAAAATCCTGGAAGAATTCAGTGTCATGCCTGGCTGAATGACACCTGATCCTTCGCGCTCTTATTAGAGCGGACATTCCAGCAGTCAAAGAGCCCCAGGGCCTCAGCAGAAACGATGGTAAGAGGCTGGATGGCTTGACCCTGGTTCCATGGCAGTCTGGGCATTGCGCAACTTGGGACGTGACCGTCGTCCACACACTCGCGGCATCATATGTCTCACAGAGTGCTGTGCAGGCTGGAAGCGCAGAGGCAGCTGCGTCGGACAGGAAGATCGCCAAGTACAGCAACCTGTCATCCAGCCACTTGTTCTTCCCTGTGGCTGTCGAGACTCTTGGCGCACTGGCTGATGATGGACACACGTTCATTCGGGAGATTGGCAGGAGGGTTGCACTATGCACTGCTGATCCACGGGAAACCACTTTTCTCTACCAACGCTTCTCGATTGCAATTCAGCGATTTAACTCAATATGACTGGCCAACTCATTTTCAATGTCCGAGTCCTCAGGGTAACCATTCCAGAGATTTCACCAATTTGCTTAGTTTTTACGCCCCTGGGAATGAAGTACCAGTGGGCCAAAAAAATAATAGTAGTAATAATCGGTGTCATCTGTTTCTGTGTGAATGAACAGGATTATGTACGTGACATGACGGTGGGTGAAATTCGTGAATACATGAAGGCGCTGTTGAGTGCTATGGCGCATGTACATCAGTGTAAGATCATCCACCGTGACATAAAACACAGTAACTTCCTCTACAACCGTCGGCTCAAACAGTAAAGTTGATGTGATGTTGGCTTTTATACTGTCGCGGTTTTTTTTCTCGGTGTAATACATTTTCATCCTAATGATTTGGTTAGCCCAGCTGTACAATTCATGTGTAATACAGAGACTTTAGAACTTCGCAGACTGACAGTCAGTAAAAATGCTGTTATTTTTCGTGTGTTACAGTAAAACTTTGCTGTAACAAAATCCTGTAGTTCTTAACTTGGTTGTCATGTTGTGTGTATTCGATATGTTACGGTATGTGTTTTAATTTTCACTTATTCTTCAGCACCTAATTGTAACATCTCTCATAAAGTCATCATTTCCATCCAAGTGGTAGCATACTAGGTAAAGGTAAAGGCTTCCCATACTGGCGACCGAGCATTGGGCCTGGAGCTGAGTCCGATGTACAGGCAGTCAGCCCACAGGTGACTATAAGTCATCCATCCGGTGGTAGGCTGCCATTACTGCCACTATGATGTAGGGAAATGAAATGTAAACGTTTTGCAGCACTTACAGTCAGATTGCCGATCTGTCGCTAGCACTAAGCTTTTCATAAACCTACTGATTCAGTTGTGTTTAAATTACGTGACAAATTTTCATCAGTTAACGTCACACTGTACGACATCATGCCGTACAGCGTGGAGATCGTATTGTGACCGTAGATTACTGTGATGTCAGTTTACCCAGTGATCTAGTCCTCAAGGCAGATGCCTTGCCTTGAGGCAGAAAATGTTGATGCCTCAGCCTCATGCTAGCTGCCTTAGTATTTCATTGGCTTACCTCGGCCTCAGAAAAACTGCCTCTGTCTCGCCTCAGTCTCGACCTCACTGCCTCCGTCTCGCCTCGGTGTGCGTCTGCCTTGGCTCGTCCCGATAGTGGCAGCCGTAGTAGTGACAGTGACACTTAACTCCATCCTTGTTACTTATTTTGATGTTCACAGTTTCCGGTCTATCATGATCGCATTTTACCAACAGTGATTTATGTGCACTTGCACATCTGGAGCCTAATTGTATGCAATTTTAGTACTTGCATTGCCTCGGCATTATCTTGGTCTTCCCTTGCCTCTCCTTGAGCATTTGCTGCCTTGCCTTGCCTTCAACCAGTAAGTTTAGTGCCTCGGCCTTACCTCGCCTCACATCTCAGCTGCCTTGGCTTCAACTTGCTTCGCTGAAAGTCCTTACTGCCTCAGTCTCGCCTAGGCCTCGTAAAAATGCCTTGACTACATCACTGATTTCACCCTATGTATTTGTTTGTCAGTTTTACTGTGTGCATGATTAAATTCTTGAATAATTTCGACAGATTTTTAAAGCAACTAACGCAGTATGTAATTTGCATCTGGCAGGTTTGCACTTGTGGATTTCGGACTTGCACAGAGAATGTCTGAGTCCGAGTCTTCGGAACATCAGTTGATAAATGATGAAGTCATGTCTCCACAGAACTGCCCCCAGTTGTCGCAGTCTGTAACTACCAAACAGGTAAAAGTTTATACTTGCTTATCCTATATCAGAACTGCTCGATGGCATATATTGTCTTGCAGCTTGCACAGTAGTATGTATATAGGTTTTTATGAGCAGTTTTACGCTGAACTGGTTTGATTTGTTTGCACCAGTGTTAGATTGGCTTTAGTTTGAAATGCTGCTTATTGAGCTCAGTGCACTGTGATAGTCAGCGTTTGTAGCTATTTATTGAAGTCATAAATTCACGCAAACCTATGTACTGGGGTAGTCGTATTTTCTATTATTTTCGTTGGAAGCTGTGATGATTTGAATTGATTTCCATTATTGGGAGTTTTTTTCCACAAAATTACCATATAGTAATGCTATGAATTGCAGAGACCATCGTTGGCAAAGACAGGTGATGGTGCGGATGAAAATGTGCCGACGACAGTGTTGCAACATTTGCACAGTTTGTGTGAAATAGCTCTGCCGAAGAAGATCGGCGATGGGGAGAAGTTGGCCCGCGACACGCTGCAGTCGCTGAGCCCTAACGTTCAGCTGAAGAGGCTTGATATTGACTGTGAGTTGAGGAAGAATGGTGGTAGTGTCAATGTCAGTCGTGTGAACAAGAAGCTTCATCGTGAGCTGCTGACACGACGTGCATTCAGCGTCTCGCGTTTCCCATCTCGCCGTGACAACAGCGTCACTGTGGCCAAGTCAAAACGACACGATACGTCACGGCAGTCGTCGACTCGTCCGCAATGTCGCTGCTTTGGCAGACCAATGGTTTGCTCCATTTGCATTACAAGGTCTGTATTCTGTTTCGTTCACGACTGAGCATGTTGCATGATGGTGTCAATTCCTCCAATTGCGCGGCTTGTCATTGTAACATGTCAAGTGTGTTGTGTGAGTAGATACATGCTCACACAGTGATGTTGTCTGTGTTTCTGTACTATCACGGCTTGTACCGTAGTACAAGCTGTTGTAAAAGCGACTAGCCAAAGTAATGGGAAAGGCCAAATTTTGCTGTTTTAGAACGGCGGCTTTTACAATAAAGAGAAACTGAAGCCAGTTTTTGTTTTTATAATGTACATTATCCATAACGTGCTTAGCAACAAAAATGGGCAATAAGTCTACCATGGACAGTGATAGTGACACACATGCTCTCGTTTTTGTTTTGTTGAGTCAATGAATCGTTACCCTCCAAAAAGAACCTTTAGGATAGATGGAGTGGGCTTTTACATGCCAGTAGGCTACGGAGACAGTGTCGGTAACCCTACTGTCTTCTTGCTAATCCAAATTTGCTATTTTCCATCAGCAAGGGCAGAGGTGCAGTAAAATATTAATCCAACAAAATCCGTCAGTTCTTAATCAGGGCTAACAGCTAATAGGTCGATCTGCATAGTGGCCATAAGATGGTTGTGTATTTTGCGGATTGTTTCTGTTGCCCAATCAACAGTGTCAAAGCACTGAATAGAACTCAAAGCACTGACACTGACTCTGCACTCAACAGACTTTTGCATTTTTTATCCATCCACCAATTGAGTCTTCAGGGAAATGGCGCCATACACTTTGCCATGGCTCACGCTAGTAAAGGCATAAACGAAATCAGGCACTCTAAGATGATTAACAAACAGACTACATTTTATACTTGCTGTGGCATGGCAGGTCAGCTGAGAAAGCACCGAGAGCTGGAACTCCAGGCTACAGAGCTCCAGAAGTTCTCATGAAATATCCTCATCAGACAACTGGTATACTTTAAGACAGTACTTTGTTCGTATTCTGTAAGAATTTACAGACGCTTCTAGGTTTTTGTTTAAATGTAGTTAGTTGGCCACTGATAAGAAAATCATGAAATGAGAGAAGCCAGAATGATTAGCTTGATTAGGACCATTTTATTACCGCTTGACGCTATGCTAGTGTGGTATATGCTGTTGTCATGTGTCTGTCCATCTGTCACACGCCGGTATTGTATCAAAATGGCTAAATGTAGGATCATGCAAACAACGCCCAGGAACTTTAGTTTTCTGGTACCAAAGATCTCGGCAAAATTCCACTGGGGTCACCCCAACGGGGCACCAAATAGAGTTGGGGTAGGTTCAAATCGGCGATTTTTGACCGATATCTTACAATATCTCAAAAACGGTACAAGATAGGGGTATAGTTACTATGGAACGCTAATAGGAACTTGTATGCACTCTGTTGAATGGTGCTATTTCCAGTGACCTTGAGTGACGCTAACTATCCCGAACCACCCTATTTTCTACATTTTGTATAGCCTTTCATATGTTCATAGTAAGTGGAGATACAGACTTTAAATTTGGTTCTTAGGTTGACGGTAGAAAGTGCTAGTCAGCGGATGGCAAACCATCCCTGAAAGGAACATGGTTAGGTCACGTGAACCATTTAAATTTTGATGGGCACCAACCATATCTCTGGAATGGCTGATCATCTCAGGGACTGTCAACTTAGGTGGACGGTCAGTGTGGTTAAACTGGTGACCATCATCAGTCACCAGTTTATCACACTGACTGTCGACATCTGTAGGCACGAGGCACTGCATCACACGGGTCTGTCAGCAGCATTGGAGATTTGTTTAAAATGTTGCCCCCAGTCGTATCTTTGGAATTGATGAAGCCAGGCACTTCAAATTTCGTATGCTGATTGATACACAGGAGTACTGGTGCATGCATGACATAATACCTCCAAAATAGATGTGTTCAGAGTCACGTGAACTCTTTAAATTTTGGGAAATAAGTGATAACATCTTGGAAACGGTGCAAGACAGAGACATAGTTGCAATGGACGACTAATAGGAAATCGTATTTGGCCTATCGAATGGCATTATTGCCAGTGCCCTTGAATGACCTTAAAGGTCACGTTTGCTGTTTGAAGCCTTTATAACTCCCATAACTTGTGAAATATAGTACAAACGTACTAACATAGCACATCGTGCGGTCCCTCTGCAACAGCGGAGCTTCTTGTGTGATTTTCTGTGTATGCTACGAGTTATTGCAATTTTTGTCTTGTTTCATTCAGTTTTTAGTACAGTCCAAAATGTTAGAGTTTTTTGGCATGTAAGTCATTATATCAATATAAAAAATTAATTAATTACATGCTTACCCAACAAGTCTTCTTCTGACATCCCTCTTTCTCACTTCTAACTCCATCGTTGTGTAGAATTTGATTTACCCAGTGTCATCTTGGTTCATCACGTCCAAAGTTCGAAACCAACCGACTGTTTCCCAGTTACCACATTCACTGATTATTCAAGTTCTGCATTTTCCTCGTTTCTTTCACGGTAAACACACACATCAGCAAATTGTGACTGTGATTTAGTGCGCTATAGAAGTACACTTCCTTACTTACTTACATCCATCCGTGTGGGCATGTGCATTATGCCACCATACCCAATACTTGATCATTTGGTCATTTGATATGCCGTGGGTTACAAAAGCTGAATTGAGGTCAGTGAACTTCTGTAAATTATTATCATGAGCATCAATTGCCAAACAAATTATTTCTACCGTTTTGTTTAGTAGACAGCAAACACCTTGAGCTATCTTTCCTTGTCACACGTCAGACATACCATGCAACGATTACATTCCACCTTTGTCAAGGCATTTTGTTGTTGTTATTGATTTCCTCATTTCAGTCTTCTGTACCATTTTTATGCTGACTCAATATATGGATTTGACGACAAATGATTACATTCCGTTTGCATTTTTTTTGGATGACTCTTCGACAGAGTCGACCTAACAAAGCTGGTCTCAAATGTCCGTCCGTCCACAAAAAGTTTCTTAGATTTCAGTGAAATTTGGCATGTAGGTAGAGGTCGATGAGTGATGCACGACAGTATGCAGTATGACCCGATCCACGGTCAAGGTCACAAGCCCTTCAAAGCTGGAAATCTGGCCATTTTCAAAAGCTATCTCCTCTGCCATTTACGATGGGAGCAGGCAACTTACTACGGATTCTTAAACTAGGGCACAATATCTAAATTTGCTTGGGCCGGACTTTTGATATTTGTCCTACTTTCTGTGTCACGTGACTTTGAGAAACGTCCTGGCAGAAACGTCAGTTGCGAAGAGTCGACCGTCAGTCCCATATGGGGCAAATTTATGTAAAATAATCTTGCATTTATTGGCAACAGTTGAAAGGTCACGTGTCCCGTAATGATGGTGTGATGTTCCTTTGCAGCTGTTGACATCTGGTCAGTTGGAGTTATATATCTGTCACTGCTTGCTGGGCATTATCCACTGTTTAAAGCCAGTGACGACATGGAAGCTTTGTCACAAATTATTTGTGTGTTTGGCTCAGAGGAACTGAAGGCTGCTGCTAAATCATACGGTATTACGATACGTACTCTTATTAAATTTCCGTTAGACCTATAAAATGTGCTGAAAAGGAAAGTGGTAAGAGAATGTTAAAGTATTTGACAACAGTTGTTGTAGACTGATTTATATAATTGTCCAAATCATGGTCACGTGCGGTACAGAACACAAAGACTAAAGACCTAGGAGTTAAACCTGATCAGCAGTGACAGTGCTGAGAAGTTACAGCTTGCGTGTATTTCGGTACTGTGTAGAAAAAAGTGAAAGAATCCCGGTTTAGAACCTTTTTTGCTGTGGATGTTTTCAGGGAAGCAGTTAGACTGTCGTCCTGCATCCGCAGCAATGGACTTGAAACAGCTATGTTGCAGTTTGCGACACCGCGTGCAGTCTGCCAATCGTGCAAGTGAAATTCCCGACTCTGCATTTGATCTGCTTCACCGCCTTCTCGACCTAAATCCGTTTAGTCGTATCACTGCCACAGATGCTCTGAAGCATCCATTCATAGCAGATGCATAGTAAATGGCTATGGTTTTTAGACTTTTTGCATATGCAGTGTTTATTGGCATGCCGTTGGCTGCATAATGACTGAACAAGTTGTTCACATCGTTTCGCCTGTCATCAAGCGGTGTCATTTGCTACCAGAGAATGGGCGCTGATGCAGTTGGGGTCATGCTGGCCATGTGTTAGTCTTTGGTGGTCTAATCACCTATGGGCTCAAGGCCTACTAAGGCAGTATTAGTTTGCCACCTATGCTGTGGATAGAGTGTGGCATCCTTTTAATTCTAACATGAACTGCCATCAGCTGTTTTGTCTGTACGTAGGTATCTGTGATGCTACATTGCTTTGTTGAATTTGCTGTGTCAATGTCATGTTGCCAACTAGCAACACAGCAACGGCTATCATTGCACAAATACTTAACATTGTCATGAAAATATGTCGTTAAATTTTATATCATTTACAAAGCAAACAGGATATTAATTTTGGTCTGAAGTTTGTTAACAAAAAGTAATCAAGTAATCAACCTTCATCTGTCATGTTAATAATGTTGCAGTTAGTGGTTTTACTTTTACTGTTCATTATACTGTCACGGCCCGTTTATATTACTCTGTGCCCATTATGCAGTTTGATGTTCACATTACAATATATTCTAAATTATACTCGCAACGTTTGATACTTTGTGTCACAGCAGCAAAATAGTTTCAGCAAACTGTGGCAAAGTTGCAATAGCAGATTTAGAGATTTATAATATTTGGTACACTGAAATTATTGTTCTTTATATGTGCAGCCAGTGCAGCGACATGTTTGTTGCTGACTTTCATGCTGGAAGTATATTGAAAATCGATTGTCATTTGGCAAAGCACGGGCTCAAGTATAGTTGAACCTTTTTCACTTGAGCCCTTAGTTTTGCAGAGTTGACCTAATAAAGCTGGTCTCAAATATCCGTCCGTGCATACATGCGTGCGTACGTTCGTCCATCCACAAAAAGTTTCTTCAATTTCAATCAAGTTCGGCATGTAGGTGGAGGTTGATGAGAAATGCACGACGGTATGCAGTATGACCCAATCCAAGGTCAAGGTCACGAGCCCTTCAAAGTTGGAAATCTGGCCATTTTCAAAAGCTATCTCCTCTGCCATTTACAATAGAAGCTGGCAACTGACCACTGATTCTTAAACTAGGGCATAATATCTCAATTTGATTGGGCCGGATTTTGATATTTTTTGGCCTAGTTTTTGTGTCACGTGACTTTGACATTGGCACGGTCCATCTGTTGCGAAGAGTCGACCGTCAGTCCCGTATGGGGCTAATTTTTGAAAATACTTCCATTGTGAATTATCTGTGTAAATGTGTTGAGCAAGCTTGTATAAATTAATGAATTGTTAAATAAGTTAACATTTGTGGGAAACATACATTTTGTGAAGTGGTAAGTTTTTTAAGACACGTACCATGTACACTGTTACCCTATACATGATAAATAACATGTTATGATACGATACGGAAGAGATTAACTTGAGCCAAAAAGCTTACGGGATGGCTAGCTTAATCTAGCGCACGGCCCAGAAACGAAAAAATAAGGAAAAAATAAAATCAAAAACCGAGTAGCTCAGAAGAAACGATCCAGGCAAAGATCCGTGGAGGCAGTCGATATGTTGTGATTGTAATGACTGAATATAAAGCTAATTAATAAATACGGCAACTCTGCTTTTTATTTGTCACGTGTATATACAATCAAAAAGTGTACTGTACATATATTGCAGTATTTGGTATGCGTGTGTTATTAGCCAGTCATGTACTGGAAAACCATCAGGTTTTGCCTGGCTGCGTCACAACAACGAGGTTTGGCAGTCCGTAGCAGACTAGACTGTAGCTATGTCTGCTTGCAACTGGAACCTCATCCATTTCTTCTTCTTCTTCTTCCTCTTCATCCTCGTTGATGACTGGGCTCTGAACTGATTCAGGCACCTTGGCTCTGTTGTCTGTCTTCGTTGCTTTGCCGTCTGTGGCCTTACCACCAGCCTTCCTGCTGGCCTTGTTCTTCTCCTCAGCCTGCTTGGCCTTGGCTGCCTCAGCCTCGAGCCTTTCTCGTCTGGCTGGTTCATATAGCAGCCTTGCAGCCTGGCCAGTTGTTTTGCCGTTCTCCAGCAGATCTTAGGACACAAACACCACAAATTGTTGTGACAAATACACGTCTCATCTCTGCATGATACAGTCAACAAATTTATTTCATGGTCCTGAATTCCAGAAACGCTGGTGGTAGATTTATCAAAGAAATCAGTTAATTCACCCGTCACCATGATGGTTGTTCTAGCTACCCTTATTGATCATCACAATTATTATGAAGCAGTCTGCCTATGTTAATGGAAACATTTCTAATATACATGTACACTGAATTACATAATCTGTTAGTCGGTACTTTCTGTTAATAACACGCCACTTTGTCATGCAGCTCCATGAAACTAGTTGACTGCAATCATATGGTTACAGTTTATCATAAAAAGGCAACTACGGTATATTTGTTAAATGTTTGGAAATCAAAAATCGCACCTGTATTGGTGACAGGTCGTGAGTAGGTTTACAAGAAACGGAGATATTTGCAAAAAAAGTGTTTTTGATATTAATCCTGGTATATTTGATGGAAAGTTATTTCAAATATTAGTAAAATAACGAATGAATTTACATGCAGCTGTAATAAACGAAACATACGGTGGTTCTTAAATTAATGTTTTTAGAACTGAAAATGTTCATCCTTTTACCACTTTTCATGCTGCCCGATACCTGACGTGGTGAAACGTGTTATTATTACACACTGAAACTACACAATAAACAAAATGATTAATAAACTGAACTGAAATGTATAATACTGTAAAACCCTGGAATTTGGATGCCATACAAGTTGGCGACTTTGTCTGCAAAATTATTTTGGCGCCTTTTATTTTGGCGAATTCAAACCACACAATTCCAAAACACGACTAACACTATTCCAACGTGGTATTAGTTTTGTTAAGCTCACGAAATTCGAAAAATAAAGGGC
>Ga0209780_1002312_pt1 | contig 13448 bp, 13 predicted proteins | sample WorMetexBAHAMAS2_FD_187384 | JGI IMG/M metagenome (GOLD analysis project Ga0209780, IMG submission 187384) | Marine gutless worms symbiont microbial communities from Max Planck institute for Marine Microbiology, Germany - Inanidrilus exumae... | ecosystem: Host-associated > Annelida > Digestive... | reverse complement strand
GTGGTGAATAATATTGTCAGAGCCAGTGGCAGTCGATAAGTCTACATGATAGGTCTACTGTCTTAACACATCAATGCCACAGCCAGCACTACAGTCATACCGCAATCGACTGCAGAGTAGTCATTCCAGAATGACCATCACAAACAGCACACACCAGCCACTGGCCAGTGTAGGAAATTCTGTGAGTCACAAAGAGTTCTGCATGACGTCACAAACATTCAATCCTCACCCCATCGCCTCGTATGACACGGGTATGAACCCACTCCCTTCCCTTTGAGTGTAATGTGATTTATGAACAACCCCTCAGTGGAACAAAAATTTATCCACACATGCCGATCCTACATCCACACGCCGCGCGATTTCACGAACGGTGCATCTTTAGCGTGATGTTCATATCTGTAGTACTATAGAATTATACGGATATGTGATATCTACTAATGAATGATAAGCAAGAGGTAACTGAAAGATACTCTTTTAATATACAGATCAACACTCAGCAAGATAAGATCTAATCTAAAGGACAGACAGCAACCGACTGACTGACTGACTGACTGCTTAACAACACTACACTGTGTCTCAAAAAAACGTCCCACCTTTAAACCTACTCTAACTTTGTCAAATCTTAATCGATTTTCAAAAATTTTGCACTGCTGGAAAGCATATGATATTTGCTAGTATAAAAGCCATATTACAATGCCCAGCTTACCTTAGGCATGTTGCTACACTACCTTTGGAAATTAAACATTCAAATTTTATGCAGATATGAAAGAAAACGCAAACAAATTGCATTTTTAATCGCCTATAATTGATTGCGATTAATTTTTTCTTATCACTATTCTTTTACTTACTAACTTTTACGATCAATTTGTGGCACCGGAAATACGTCACAGCAGACTTGAACCCGGTCGACTACCGTGTATAGGGTCTCATGCAGGAACGAGTTTACAAGACTGCAGTGCGTGACACAGCTGACCTCAAGCAGCACCTCATTGAGACTTCATCGACGAAGCTATTGACGAGTTGGAGCTGCGACTACGAGCCTGCGTCAAAGCAAAGGGACGTCACTTCGAGCACTCGCTGACGCTGTAACCAACCGGCTCTTGTCGGAGCCACCCACATTTTATCGAAGAAAATAGCTATGCCTTCGTATGCTTAAATATTTTAAACATTCTGTAAATACACTAAACAATAAATACATAAATACACTCACCATACAGTTACATGCATAGAGGAATTAAAATCGGTGCACTCAAAATGCAACTTGTTTGCATTTTCTTCCGTATCTGCTGAATATCTGCAGAAAATTTTAATGTTTAATTTCCCAAGGTAGTGTAGCAACATGCCTAAGGTAAGGTGGGTATTGTCATATGGCTTTTATAGCAAATTTCATACGCTTTCCAGCAGTGCAAAAATTTTGAAAATTGATTAAGATATTAAGATATGACAAAGTTAGGGACAGTTTAAAGGTGGGACGTTTTTTTGAGACACAGTGTATATGCAGCTACTGCAGCTGCAACACTATAGTCAGCCAGCTGCAGCGCGGGGCGCGTGCAGCCTGGACTGCACATCGACGCATCTCTGCGGTGATATTTACATGCGGGTGGGCATGGTACGCATGCTCGCCAATTCGTTCGATTTTGGGCTTCTGGACGAGCAAAGTTCACAAAAAAGGAGATTCACTGTATTGGACCGTGCGACGATGAACCGCCGTGCAAAATTTGACGCCGCTAGCTTTATCCTCGGTGGAGAAATCCGTAATCGTACAAACACACACCAAAAAAACAAACAAACACACAGACAAACAGTATACGTCGACGACATATCCACACATTGCTTATTACCATGGTATGAAGGTACAAATAGCTTAGCTGTCGAAGACAAACCCGCACGACACGCTGCATCACGGCAAAGGGCAAAATTTTAAACCAGTCACGTGACTACATCCACGCCTGTTTGGTGGATGATATGTCATCAAGATGTCCATATTATGGGCGGTTTGTTGTACGTATGCTGTGACTTACACATTCAAACTGGACATCAAATACCAAATCTTTGCGATCACCAATTACGAAGATGCATAAGGCAACGCAAAATGCAGAAATTGAGGTGTTTTAAGGTGGTTAGGGGTCATCCAATTGTAATCGTGACTGTAAGAGTAGCACGTTACAAATACTCTCATACATACATACATACATCCAAGGTGATCGTCAATATGACCATTCGAGAACTTGCAACAAAGACAAACAAACACACAGATACATAACCAGACCACACTTCTGTCTGTTGCAACTGACCGCTTTAACTTGCGAAGCGGCCAAAAAATATCAAAGTAATTTGACAAAAGTCATCATCACCGTCACTCCGACGGCATGTGAACCGTCGATCATCATTGCAGATGGATCCGTTATGCAGTTGCTGTACAATGCATTTTAGCATTTTAATGGATCTTTCCCCTTCATTGTCTTTTCCACTGGTAGGAAGCCGGACCCTGTCTAATACATAGTTACCTGGGCCCTCAAGACCCACAATCCCAAACGACACCTCGATCACCTCAGCCGTTTCTGCGGGACTCTCAATATTGACCATCAGACACGTCAACTCTGACTGTAGCAACAGGCGATTTCGTCAACTAATAATGCGAAACGGTCTAATAATAACAATAGGTCGAATTGCTTTGATACAAGATCGCTTCGCTGTCCCCCTCTGAACCCCTACAATGCTGAACACGATCGCGGCATAATAATTCGACCGAATCCAGCCAAAGTGACCGTTGTCTTTTTACGTTTCCCTTTATTCTGTTTCCCTTCAATCCGGATGCCACATCGTCCCTCTAAAACCATGCCCACATCTATGAGAGTTCGACGACGACAAATCATTTAGCCACCGATCAAGCGATGAATATGGGGGCATTAAGCAGAGCTGCTGTCCGTCTGTCGTCTCAGTCTGTTCGTCTGTCCCATAGCCTATGTAACGAAAGATGCATATCAGACGACATAAAATAATTGGAAACATTACGCTGAAAGTCAGATACAACGGTCAGCGAGGTCCAACGACCATGATGCCGAAATTTTCGGTCGTAGATAGACCCTATCTATAAATTTATGTGAAATAGATATTGTACCTGTGAACGGGTACACTGTGTGCAAATACACAGCGATACGTAGAGCTGCCGATCAGACAAAGCAGTAGACTTACAGCAGCAGGGTGAAATACTGACTAGCGACGCAGCAGATGCTGGCTGCCAGTTGCCGCTAACACACAAGGTCAGGCCAGGCCAACGAACACTCTATGGCCAGCAATGTAGTTGACCGCATGCCAATGGCCTGATTCATCTCTAGGCCGGAGTGGTATATTGAGTAGGCATAACAACCGTTCTTTGTGTTGTCGTCAAAACTTGTCATGTTAAGCCATATCACACAGCCTGACCCAACACGTTCATTCGTCGACGAAAATATACAATATTTACCACTAATCTTGGTCACAAAAATACGACTTGCACAAAATCCGTTAAAAACATGCTTAACCATGCTTAACATTGTCAGTAATTTAGTGGACCGCGTGATGCAATCGATGCAGTGTGTCTGCGTTCCTATATGAAGGTCAAGGCAGAAACTTTTTAACATAAGAAGCTCAGCTATCGCCGAGATACCCGCGCGACGCTCGGTATCAGTTGAAATGTTGAATTGTCTGCAACGAACATAATGAAAGGCAACGCAAAATGTACGTAGACAGGTTGCAGTGTATCTGGAGACACAGTGCAATATAGTCTCGAAGAGAACGTTTAAGACCGATGTAGTCGACAGGTACACGTACGGTGTTGACGAAATACGTGTAAAAATATCACCGTTGCTGTGTCGTTTTCGGTTAGTGCTACGGTAAGGGTCAGTTTAATGTGATTTGCTAGCAGTAACAGTTTTGGTGGCGTCAAGTGTCGCCATCTGCCATGTATAGCCAAATTATCTTCACAGAAAATATCTCATTGCACGCCGAAGCGACCTCAGCTCAGTCTGCTGTCTGCGATTGCCTCTTCCCGGAAACATGGAAAACACTATAAAAGTGCCTAGATATACTACAATTACTCGCTATAATGCTATCACTCGTCCGTCCGTCTGTCTCTCTGTAACGTTGTTGCGCCCTACTCAGCCGGTTATAATTTTCGGCAATTTTTCAACGCCATTTGGTACATTAGCCATCCATTCACATTTGCGGAAAATTTTACGGAGATCGTCACAGGGCCACCCCTCCGTCCGGGGCTTTAAACGCAAGAGTGGTAGCCAAATATAGCGATTTTTCATTTATGGAATGCTGTTTCTCTAAAACGGTGTAAGATAATTGAGTGGCTTAGAGCAAGACAGCGCTATGTAGCATTTTCGCCAATCTGAGAAAACAGTGACCGAAGTTTAACTGGCCACCAAAAATCGCCTGTGTGCAATTTTATTTATCTTCTCTAGCCAATATGCAACAAACACTATTTTTGTAATCTAGCTTGGTGGATATGATACTATATCAATACCAAATTCTGTAGTTATCTGCAGAAAATTGCATAAGTTGACACATAGCATTGTTTTGCTCGGTGTAATTTAACAGACTTTATTGGTGACACGAAGAAAGAATAGGTAGTCATATAAAATAATTACTGTGACAACGTACTTTTAAAGCAAACAGACATATTTGACTGAGCATTAGTAAGTACATATAAAACCATTGACGCATCATGTGTGACAAATCAGAAAGTTTTATGACTTTGTGACACATAGTACTATCTTGCCTTCGCAGTATAGTGACATAGTACTGTCTTGCCTTCACAGCATAGTAACAACATGAAACATAACACTGTCTTGAAACAACGCAACTACTTATTGTCCACTACTTCTAACAACAGACACTTGCAGTTTTGGTAACAAATGGCACAAAAAGTGGCTTACAAATCAACATGCTACAATTTTCATTAACTTATGTTTACACCACGACACCACGTAGTGTGCCAGCTACTACCAAAAATAAACATATTTTAGCAGTAGTGACTGAATAAAAACAAGAGATTTTTTGGCTCAGAGTACCTCTACCAATGAAATCCTGCCACCAGGTCATCCCATGTTAAAGGTAGGGATTTTCGGGAGTTTGTCATGACCTTTGGAAATTGAACCATTTCCTGGTCTTGACCAATGGATACGACTGTGCAAGTATGGAGGGATTTACATCTGAACTGTGTCTCAGTGTCTGCTAGGCTGTTCACTGACAAACAGAGAGACAGACACAAACTGCAAGGAAAACATCCAACTTCGGCAACGGAGGTAATTAATTACTGATTACTGTCTGGCAAACTTAGAACAAAACAATTTCTGTGCCTTTTATTACTGCAATTACAGCATTAAATCAGTGAAGAGAAGTCTTCAAATTTACAGCCTACCTTGTTATAACCTAACAGTGGAACAACCAATGTCTGATTTGTTGGAAGAGGCTTGAGGGATTGACTTCCTGTCAGTCATGTACTGATGCCTACTCACCTTCAACTCTGTACACCCAAAGTGTCAACGCTAACCCCAATCCACATCAGCTTATGTTGTAAACTACAGCCAAACTATCTGCTCAAACTGTAGCTCTGGAAGCACTATACATACAGTTCAGACTCTTTTAACAGTTAAATGCAGTTAACTGGCCACCACTCTTTTTCAGACACTGGGCATAACGCACAAGCAGCACAGTGCTGGTCTACTTGCAAACACTGCGGAAACAGAAAAAAGTAAAGTCCTATAACTGTCCAAGGCCATAACTGTGAACAAAGGACAAAATGTCGTGAATAATATCACTACACTAACATTAACACAAAACATTTAACATCAGAAAAAATGTACTAAAACACAAAGAAATAATACTAAACAGTTGCCTGGAACTACAAAGCATCAGCACCAGTATGACTTCGTCTCTGATATAGCCGTATTTGTGCCAAAAAGGGACTTTAAACTCCAACCGACCAACCACCAATATGACTAAAAATTATTGAAGAGTGAATATATGGACTGATAACAAAAAAAAACAAAGCACCCTACAGGAAACAACAAGGAAACAAAGGTCCCATTAAACTGCCCAATGCAGTGAACTGCGAACACAGGACAAAAATATTGTGAACAATATCACTACATTAACACAAAAGCTTGGGCATCAAAAATGTAATAAAAACACAAAATTAATATTGAACAGTTACCCAAAAATTCAAACCATCAGCACCAATGTCAATAACCAACAATAACTGAATATGTGGCAAATACAATTAAAGAACCATGAAGCAAACCACAAGGCTTTGCTAGTCAACATCACTACCATCATCCATTAATTCAGTAGGCTCTGCACCACTGTTTTGCTCATCGACAACAATGTTGTTGTAAAAATCATGATGGATTGGTGGTATGAAGACACAGAGAGACCTTACATCGTCGATTTTTGCCTTTGCAATACGTTTTGGTCCATTGTAGAGAGGCAACAGTTGCACCTCTTGCAGTTTGACTGGCCTGCCACGTTTTTGAAAAGAAATAAGCTTCCACTGCTCACTGTCATCATGACTGAGTTTGACTTCAACTGAGAGTGGTTTGTTGCTGCTCATCCTGAACTGAGAGACTTGTCTAAAGTCAATCTTCTCTTTGTTGCTCGTGACTGTTCTCTTTGTCATCATTTTGGCAACACTGTCAAGACTGACAAATTTATCTGTTGTCATTTCAATGACCTTGAATTGATTCTTGGTTCGACATTCTTTGACAAGCTCAACATATTCTGATGGTGCATAAATGCACCTTCTCTTTCTCATTTTTCTTTCAATGTCCCCAAAGTCCCTATCACAAGGCGGCATCATTGTGTGCCCTGACACAGGAAATTTGTGTGTGACTTCCGTGAACTTTCCCTGTGCAATGAGATACTGCCACAGTGACAACATGTTAAAGTTTTTGTTCTGCCCCGAACAATTGTCGGAGTACACAATCAACCTTCTAGCATTCACTGATGCATCATTCTTGAAATACTGCAAAATGCAAGATGCTATTTCACTTGATCCGCGACCAGCTGTCGTTTCTGGCCACATAAACATTGATGCAGTGTCTGCACCCGTATTCGTGAATACAAAAGTTGTATGTCCACAGCTTTCTCTTATAGAAAGCCGGACTTGAAGAGAGTTTTGGTGTAGGCAAAGCCTGCTGCAAATCAAAGCAGATAACATGAACCTCAGTTGGATTTTCCTTGGCCATCTGTGTATCTCTACGCAACAAATCAAATGCAGCTTTGGCTTTTTCTTTATGAATATTCCACTGCTGCTCAAGATTAAGTCTGTCTTCTTCACTTGCTGCTTGCATGTCAACACTGAACTTATCACATACTTTACAAGTATCTGTTTGAGGCAATCTAAACCCCATGTTAAAATTTTCACAAAAAATTCGCCTGTAAGCATCCACCGATACTCTGGGCCACCCATTCTCCTCTGATTTCTCTAGATACAGCTTATGCATTCTGCCAATGCTAAGATCTTCTCCCAAGTAAACACGGTTAATATTATCTCGGCGACTGTAGTGCGACTGATAAGTTGGAAATAAATTGATGTGAGTTTTCACACATTCCAAAACATCATTTGGAGTTCTGTTTGGTCTGTTGTTGTGCTTGCCTCTGCCATCAACTTTAGGCATTCCCGTGCCATTGATAATATGAGTAAGGATGTTCTCTAGACGTCCACGACAGTTTTGCAGTCCATGTACACTCAAAAATGCTTCCTTACAAATCCTGATGTCACCGTCAGATGCTGACTTTACATAGTAAGCATACGAATACTGTTTTCTCAAATCAGTGCCCGTGCTCTCTGGTCGTCTACGAATGGGCCGGTAACACTTTACTTGACCGAACAAATAAGCATTTTGCCTATCAAAGTCTCCTAGTTTCCAAAACTGGTTGAAGAGTAACTCACAATGTTTTTCTGTTAACTTCTCAAAACAATGTTTACGACAACTGCAGCTTGGACCAAGGCTTCTAGCCTCACACATCTGACCACTGCTTGATATGTACTGTTGACCAGTATTCCGCAGTATTTTTTCTTGAACTTTTTATGCTTTCCAGGATTTCTTTTCCTCCTTCTTGTCTTAACTTGTTTCATCGGACTTGACTCTGTCTTACCAGTAGCAGAAGCCACTTCATTAGCAACTTGGACATTATTATTGTCTTCGCCATCCAAACCGACATTCTGACAATCATGTGTGGTTAAGTCCAGATGCTGTGCTCTAAGTGTAGCTGAGCAACTCATCAAATACTCCCAAATATTCTATGTACTACAGCCAGAGCTTCAATCAGCAACACTGACAGGCGCAAGCACTTGCACAACATTAGTAAAGTTAGCATCAAATTCAATATCAGCAGACAAGACATCCTCAGGTGAGCGTTGATGATTCACAAGGCGAGCACCAACGACGTCAACAATGGTGTATCCACTGTCTGCTGTCGATGTTGCTTGACTCAGCAGGCTTATTGTAGGTAACTGTGCAGCATTAGAGGAAATCACCAACGAACAGCCGTCGACATCAGAAACAAATGATGACACTTGGTCAGACTGACTGTCCACTGCAACTTCCGCATTCTCCACCTGGTCACTGCCATCCACGGTGGCTGAAATAACTGTCGATTCTTCAATCAACTCACCAGATAGGCAGTCTACTGTGAGCGAGTACATTTACAATGGTGTCCCATGTGCTAATAGATAGCCACTGTAGCCACTATAGGCTATAGTTTAACAGATTGATAAATAGATCGCCTGTGGGCTCAGGTAAGACCACCACATTTGGTGCAACTATTACTATTTGGCACGACCCTTTAGTTGGTGAAGCATGGTACTGCAAACATCGGCAGAAAGCTGGTAAGACAGATTTTTCAATTTTGGCAATAATAGACCATCAGTCAAAACAATGATATGTGTTAGCGGTAACATAGACGCCAGGATCATTACAGTGATAAGTGCAAGACTAGTGTATTATCTGCAGGCAAGAAAATGGGATGTGATTAACAACGAAGCTTTTCTGAAAATTATAATAGTTCTCATATACAAGCATACCTTATATTACACAATGGCAGCCAGAATATACAAAAGTAAAACACATATAAGATTACCTTTGCTAGTGTGTCAATGAAACCTGCTAATCTGCTTGGTCTTTTCCTTTTTCGCTTACCTACACACTCCATTCTCACTATTAACACGGAAACAGATTCACCTGAACAACTAAAAGTAGATTTTGGCTGTGAAAAAAAAATATTACTTGTTGTTACCTAAAATAAGTAAACTACAAGTACATACGTCTGTTTTGCCTCTCAAGATCGTATTGAATCACTTCACTTGCTATTGTATTGACTCCGTAGAACCTTGTGAAGACTAACTTGCAACTGTGTTGCAGAAAATCATTGCTAACTTATGCACATACAGATTTTTAATAATGTTCATTTTCCCATTACAAGACTGTTTCCGGTATTGCTGGTTATGCTAATAGAACATCAACATACCATTATATTGACTCCAAAACCTCAAATAATACAAAAATGTAACATACCATTATCTTGCCCTAAGCCACTCAATTATTAGGTAAGTTAGTATTAATCGCTAACAGAAAGTCGTATGTGAGCTTTCAATTGGTACCAAAATCAGTGACCTTGAATGACCTCGAACAGCGAAATGACCATTATTTTGCGTTATTTTTACCGAATTTGGTAATTTCAGGGGCGTATTGCGGAAATGTGGTTGACAAAGCCATAATTATGGACAATTTACGATTATTGTGTCTAGTATTACACGTCTACATAGGGACCGCGCGACGCGCACGGTATAAATTACCAGCAGAATAACAAATTCAAGACTTAATGCGCAGTACTTGCTAGCTATCGTTTTACTAAAAAGTCATATATGAGCTTTTTATTAGTACCAATAGCGGTGTCCTTGAATGACCTTGAACGGCAAAATGACTTTTATTTTGCGTTATTTTACCGAATTGGGTAATGGCCCTTATTTTACATTCTTTCACCGAATTCGTGTACGATGTCGTCGTAAAACAATTGTTTGGATTACCTCGATTTAAAAGCTACTTTTGATGGTTTATGACCATATTTATTCCTTGTGCGTAATTATTCAGCGATTATTTAGGCAAAACAAAGTCTGATAACTCGGTTTGCTTAGGCGTGTGCATAGATGATTGGGTATACACTGCATAGTTTACCATTGACGCTTAGTTATAGTAGAAATTATGGGCGCAGGCTCTGGCTTCTACATGTACCATGTCGTCATAAACCGTTCACATTCGATGTCTCATCTTCTGATGAGCTCTTGTTGGAATTTGCAATGCTGTATCTCCGAAACACTGCAAGATTGAGGTAAGTTAGTATTAATCACTAATAGGAAGTCGTATATGAGCTTTTGCTTGGTACCAAAATCGGTGACCTTGAATAACATTGAACGACGAAGTGGCTTTTGTTTTGCGTTATTTTACTGTTTTTGATAGTTTCCCGGTCACATTGCATAAAAGTGGTTGACAAAGCCAAAAATATGGACAATTTACGATTACTATGTATAATAAGTAAGTAGTAATGCGCAATTGGATGTCTCCTACCTCAGTTACGGATGGCGCCATCTGGTGAACGCTTACAATGTAATGGCAGGCATTGTGTATTTGAGTTGACTGCTCCGATAAATACTTGTTGTAACTTGTTGTAGCCGTAGACAATAACAGAATTTAGCTTGTGCACTGTGCGCTCCGCCTATTGTTACCGATCGAGTAGCGTGATCTGCCAGTCGGTCTGTGACGTAGTAAACACTGCAAAAACAGCTGTAGTGATGGAGAAGTCGTTTACATCGACAGTTCTGGTGGGCCTTGGGATACACCTGTTGCATATAGCGGACCACTTTGGGCGAATACTGTATTGTGTTCATTCAACGCAATACAGCCTTCTAATCTTTCTTGTTATTCCGCGATAAGCTATATAGCTTCGCAGAACGTACTGGATTCAATTTATGACGGGTTTTAGCGTGGTTCACGCGTTCGGTTATAACACCACAGGAAGTGAGGCGATTTGGATGACAATTGGGGCACTCTGAGTGTATTGTTTTCCGCTGTCCATGGCAAGGGACACACTGCCGTCAGCTGTCTCTGCCGTCAGTTGTCAAATTACATTGAACCATCCGTCTACGGCGCGATGTGCTTTATGTCAAACTACTTTCAACACTTGTTATCTTTGGCCGCCCACTTAGGCAGTCGCACAGATTGCCCAGCGCTTCGAGCCGAGTACTGTATTGTAGACATTCCACACAATACAGCCAGGTATTTTTGTATGTAATGCGTACGTGCTAAACACAAACTACCGTCTACAAGTGTTATGCCTACTGCAAATAAAAATCTGTTAAAGCAGTCACTGCGGCCTGCGGGAGTCAAAAAGTAGACTTATACACTAACTACCTCAAGCAGCGACTTTTTGTAAGCTGCGACTTCCTGTCGCCAAGTCGACGTCTCAACGTCGACCAACTGTCTTTTCGACGACGACATCAATCGTGGGTTGTTGATGGTCGCTTGCTGCGCCACAGCCACTCTTCTGTCTGAAGCCAGCAGATCGCCGACTTGCTTGAGTTTTCCGATTTCCTGGTCGACGAGGTTGATTGCTGCCGTGTACTCGAGACCACCGGCGACCTGCTGGCATCCCAGTAGCGTTCTGGCTGCTGAAAAATAGCCTTTCGTGCACGTAGCCACGGCGATTTTTGCATTACGAACTGATTTCTCAGCACCAGAATGCGACATGCCGCATCTTCCCCAATCTATTCGTTAGAGTAATAATTTTTCCGTCGCTTTGGCTGTCATCTGAACGCCGATCTAGCACGTCGTTGTCACTGTCGTTGGCCCTTGTGTAGCAAACGTCGTATTCGGCCGCAAAGTCGGCGAGACACAGGTTGTCAAGTGATGGTGGACGAGCTGTATATCTCTGTATTAGTCCCGTCATATAAACGTCTTCGGAGTCAGGATCGAGCGTTTCCAGATGCTTGCTGGCTTTCAGAATGCGCACTCTGTTGTTGGGCAGGTCGGTCGGTACGATGACCTGCTTGATGCTGCAAGAAAACATCGTGAGGCTAAGAAGGCGAAAGACGGCTTTTTGAGCGCTGACCTCACGGTGTGTCAAGAACACCGAGCCAATCTTCTTTAACTTCGTCCTGATGTCTTTATCGGAGTGCTCTTTTTGCAGCCCGCGGGATCTCGTCCATTTCTTGCTCGTCCTGTGTTATATACGAAACGATGTACATAATGCAGGCGTAAGGATCCGAAACAGGCTGGATGTCCATATTGGCTTGCCAGGCTGATAGAATAGTGGCGTTGTAGTTGTTGATGTTTGCATCACATAGATCGCGCTGCAGTACGAGACTGCGACCTTTCACGTTCACTGACAACGCTCCGTGATACTCCTCGTCCGACACTCCAGCAGTCGACAAGACGTCATCTAGCGATGCGCTTTCCCCTTCCCTCCAACATAAAGATAGATAACTGAACATACTTAAGATATAACTTGAACAGATCTACAGTCCACTCACGTCCGCGCCACATAAAGAAAGGAAGAACCGACAGCAGTCAACGGGTTGGGTTTTTATCCCAGTTTGTTTGTGTGTCTGTTTTTCCACACGATATGTCAAAAAACCGATGCAGGTTGCCGACATGCTTCACAAAACCTAATATACAAATAATCCACGATGCGTCCTGGAAATCAATTTATTTTGGGGTAAAAAGGTAAAAGGTCAAGGTCACGAGTCTCAAACACATTCCCCGCGTGGGTCTTTCCACTATTACGAGTGCTGGCTTCTTAGCAGCAAGAACACAACATTTTGATGTATAGCAGTCTGCTTTAACAGTCATAAGACGCTTTGCAGTTATAGATGGAGCGCGTTATGTATGCTTCAAGTCAGTTGAACATTTTATTAAGTAATTTCCGGATATGTGTGCACTCATTAGAAACGTTTGTGAAATTATCGTCGCCGTTTCAAACAGTGGTGATCAAGTGCTGCATAGCCTATGAAAAGTACACTAAGTACCTCAAGCAGTGACTTTTTATGAGCTGCCACTTCTTCTTGCCATGTCGACGTCTCGACGTCGTCCAACGGTCTCTTCGACGGCGACGCTTTTGACGGCGACATCAAGCGCAGATTGTTTATCGTTGCTTGCTGCGCCACCGCCACTTCTGGCTGAAGCCAGCAGATCGCCGACTTGCTTCAGTTTTTCAGATGAGGTCACCAACTGCAAATTGGCTGGTAACTTTCGTAAAGTCGGTTAGCTCTTGCTCATCGTCATCCGACAGTAGATAGAAATTGAGAATACTACGATATACGGCTCCTTATTGGTCGAAGCACGCACGTAGCCATGCCCACTGAACGGGATTGGTCGGCAACGCCGTGATTGACACGTACGTAC
>Ga0209780_1002311_pt1 | contig 13448 bp, 2 predicted proteins | sample WorMetexBAHAMAS2_FD_187384 | JGI IMG/M metagenome (GOLD analysis project Ga0209780, IMG submission 187384) | Marine gutless worms symbiont microbial communities from Max Planck institute for Marine Microbiology, Germany - Inanidrilus exumae... | ecosystem: Host-associated > Annelida > Digestive... | reverse complement strand
GGCTGGAGCAGTGTCGGACCGAGCGAACATCGTGAAGGACCTCGGTGTGTCGTCGGTCGTGTCTGAGGCAACGAGAGTCGTGGCACCGTCACTCTCTGTTGTAAAAGTTGAGTTGCGAGTTTTTGGCGTGTTGGATTGTATGTGTTGAGACCGCTGTGGATCAGGTGTTGTGTAGTGTGAGAGTGGTCACGTTGAGCATTATGACTGTTTTGTTTTAAAGACCGATTATTTATATATATATATATATATTAACTTTTATTTTGTTTGTAAATAAAGAAATATTCATTTAGAAAAAGATTGTTTTAACTTACAAAATTAATCAACATCGTCACAGGCTATATAGATTTTTTGCATTGTATGATGCTGCAAGCACAGTATGTACTTCTTAATCAGATATTAAATAAATATAAATTAAATGAATACAAGTCACTCACTTTTCGCCAAAGAAGAATCGCTGATCACCAAGTTTTTCTGACAGTGACTGGCAACACGTATTAACACTGTCATAGACCTAAATTGACAGACACCACAGACATATATCATCAAGTGTGCAACCTTGGTTATAAAGTTGGGTGGACAAGGGTGGGATCTCACAAGTGGGTATCCTCCCAACATGGTTTGGGGGAACATCACTAGCACTTTCTGTGCTGAGAATTTGCAGTCCAAACGCCTGTTTCCGTACCAAGAAGTTAATAAATATTGATTCAATTGTTCAATCCAGTTTGCATTTACACAAGGGGACGACTACTGCAGCACTCAGGGAGTTCCGTAAGAAAATTGTGAAAATTTGTACCAAAATCTGTGCATTTTCCAGCAATCTGGATGCCACAGGGTCCTGGAGTTTCAGAAGTTGGGGCAAGTGACACCACCCTTTACTGACATTGTAACAGTGCAGCAAGAATATGTGAACGGAAATAAAAGTAAGTAAAACACTTTGTTGTTAAGACTCTGAACTACACATATGTCGATGACGACAATGATGATGATGACGATGATCAGCCAGTTGCTTCATGCATAATGCTACACTGTTTCTTTGCATATAGCAGAAAAACATGCTGTAACTGTTGCAAGTACATTCATTTTCAATCATGGTTTTTGGGGGTATGTAGGTGCTTGTGCAATACAAACTTTGAACTGAACACGTTAGCCCATAGATTTGTATAGTGCTTAACATTCCAAAACTCATCTGTAAGGTGCTCAGCTGTGGCATGTGTTAACGACAGAACACAAAGTTTTACCTGCCACCTACATATTTAATCCATACATGGAATGAACAACCTTCACTACCAGCCACTGCATTTTGGTGTGTACATTTCCCATCCGCTGAGACAAGGAGGCTAAGTTGGCCAAGATAGTACACTCGATACTAACTGGGCTTAATGTAGGGTAGCTTTGTTGATGTTCACAACACTGTTACCACAACTTAACATTAGACAAAACCATGTATAACAGCTGGAGAACAAATCTGGACAATGCCAGATACAACACACATATGCACAATAATTTTGTGCACATATGCCAAATATGCATCTAGCTTCCATCTCACCTGACTACTGAGACTAAAATTCTGTTCAGTATAGTCAGCAAAAAGTGGATTGTTAGAACCAATCAACAAATTCAAACTTCTGGAGATATACCAGCAGTAACAGTGGCTTACAATTATCCTGCAAATGACAAGCAGTGAAAAGTGGAAGTGTAACACTTCACAAACCCCAGGAAGAGATTTCTTTGTCCAACCCAGTGACTGCAACAACCGTTTCACTTCATAATACTTCTTCAGTGGTATCAGTTTACTTAGCGGCCACCTGTATGGCGACCCATTTCGAACCTGTGTCACCTAGCAACAATTAAACAAACACTATCAACATCCACCAGCTACTGGAACCAATGGTGATATGCATTGACGTGCTGCCAATGGACAAAAACACGTTCTCAGATTATGGACAAGACCAATGAAGGTTTTATAAATATACCTACTGATGTTTTTACTAAATGACCTATATCTGACTAACAACGCTCACACCAAACTGGCTCAGCATGCACTCTGTGTCACCGATTTTTAACACCAAACTCTGCGTACAGGCATGCAAATATGCCACGGTGTTCCTACTTTTAACTGACACTTAAAGACTTACAAGGGACTTTGCCCTAGATCAATACAAGGGCTTATCGAAATCATGCTGCATGTTCTCCTTCCCTTCTCCACAAGTGTGTGGAGGTGACATACTATGACATTAGTCTGCTGAGCTATAACAGTGATAACTGCAGCAGCGGCCTACAAATGCTACACTGTGCCTCTGCCCAGCCGCGTTAACTCACAAAGTATGCATTGCTGCTGTAGGTCAAGTCACTGTTTTATTCGGATTTCTTGCAAACACAAATCTCAATCGCACAAACAAACTATACCACTGTAATGCAACTGCTGTGAGTTTGCTGGTGACGCATTGCACTAATGTAAGTGATGAATGGTTGCCCAGATAGCGACCAATTAGCACGACAGAATACCACATTCACTAAGACAGATCCACTCAATCTTGCCTATTCCACTCGTACCACCACCAGCAACTCTGCATCTCTTGATCCAACAGTAAGTGTTTTTGTTAGTTAAGTGAGCTCAAGGTCTGAATACACATTATTCCACATTATCAGCACAACGTTCATCACCAAACAAAAAAGAACGTTTGAAATGTGCTTCATAAGTCACCAGCAAATCTACAGAAGACTAAGGGCTAAAAGGACTTAACTTTTTATTTAAATTCTTAGATACTGATACTGAAACATTATAGTTATGCTGGATAAAATCTGACACAGTTTTGATTTAGTTGCAATTTACAACTACATGGCGTTGTTCCTTGTTAACATCGATGCTGGTACATTGAATGACCTTACTGATGCTAAAACTATACACAGTCGACAGCATTCGCACTGAGTCCAAAAGCAACAATGCAGTAGACATAATTATCGTGCTAACTCTTTGCATGTCCTAATGTAATAACTGGAACACAATGCTTGATAATAGAGTAGTACACTAAGGTCCAGTTTCACCAATGATAGTTAACTTGTCGATTAGCGAACCTCCCATTATCTTTAACGGGAGGTTAAACTTGTTTTGGGTTTCACGGACAAAATCTCCAGTTTACTTACCAAAGGTTAGTAAACTGGAGATCTAAAAATAGTCAGGCATTCGTCAACATGTAACGACTACTCCTAATGGTTATCACCTGTCACGTGACGCGTTTCCACTGACGACCTGCAGGCTTCATTGAAAAATAGTGTGAGTTGTGCAAAATGGCAGACGAGAAGTGCACATGACAATAACTAATCCTCTTCGTCAATCATTATTAACTCAACTGGCAATTTTAACTGGAGAAAATTGTCCAGTTAAAGATAACTGGAAAGTTATTTCTTAACTGGCGTTGATGAAACGCAATTTTAGTTAACCTTTGGTCAAATCAATACAACAGACGGTTAAATTTAACCGTCATTGGTGAAACCGGACCTAATACTTTCAAACACAAGCAAAATTGTTCACAACTAACACAACTTTCACTTAACTGCTTAACTCTGTGTTGTTGAAAGGGGAGGAGTAAGTGGCTCATAGGGTGTTCCTGTCCCATGGCATTCCTCTTCTGCATTTCAGAGTTTTGTATTTGTTTTATTTTTAAAATCTGATTATCTGTATACGCTATACAAGACACTGTGTGTCAAACCTTTCTGTATGTTTCATTGTCACACCACAGAACATACAGCTACAAATGCAAACACACCATGCATACAGCTGTATTAGAAGTTTTACCTCAGTTAGCCATTTACTCATTCAACCTGTCTTTTCCACATACGCCAATTAAACAAAGGTAAAAGGTGCCATACCCTAACAGGAGTGTAGGTCAAGTGCTCACTTCCCTTCCTTAGGCCATCGAGCTCATAAGTAGATATATCACAGAGTCTGTAACACAGCCAGTGCGATGCCAGACCTATGGTTACCTTCCCAGCTGCAGAGCACTGAAACTGCACCTTGGCCAGTATTCATTTCCCATCCAACAGAGGGTAGGAGGCTGAGTTGGCCTGAGTGGCTGGTTACATATTGAGACAGTATACACACATGAACAGTCATCCATCTCAGTAATAACTGAGTTCAATGTAGAGTAAGACCAACATCAACATATGTCTGCCACTCATGTGCATTTAGTTGAGTCAATCCATAACAGTACTTTCTGTTATTATTCAGTTGTGGACATACTAATTTCAATTTCACTTCGGTTTCAGTTACATAACAACTGTACTTAAATTTCAATTTCAGTTATAAAATAATTTTACTTAAAATTTCAGTTCTCAAATGCATAATAATTTTATTTATAATCCAATTACAGTTCACAAAAATTTCTACTTAATTTTACTTGTTCTTCAGCAACATTCTATAAATGTCACGTTTCAATTGCTAAATGCAGTATAAGCCTCACAGTATATGAACAACTAAACATTTATACAAATTAAACAACATGTCGCCCTAATGGGACGTAACACTATTGGTCTGCCGTGGAGTGTTACAGACGACGACGACGACAGACCGCAATACTAGTCTGGCCCTCCTACACTATGTGTAGGCACTATGTGTAGGCGGGCCAGTAATGAAAGCTCAGCTGTCACACAGATACCACACAACACTCCATTTTGGCAATGCACATGATGATGACACATAATTTCCACTTCCATTCAGGCTTGACAATAATTTCAATTATTATTTCATTCTTGTAGTGTAATTTTAGTTTCTTTCAATTTGTCATTCTTAAAATAATTTCCGTTTTTGTTATAATTATAGTTAACCGAAATTAATAATCTTATTTAGTTTCAATTACTGCTGCTGAAAATATCACTGATCCAAAACTTCTCGTTGTCTTTCATACTATCTAATCACGTTTTCTTTGGACGTTCCCTCTGCACGTCAACCACTATACATTCCCATCATGACAAGCTGCCTTCCTGACTGCTGAGCCGAGTGCTTCCAAAAACATGTTTACCTTTTACAGCAATAAGTGCAATACTGCACTATTAACTCTCACGTTGCAAGTAAGTGTTGTTTTGTAATTAACAACGACAACAAACAGCCGAGCAACAGCAATTTGGCATCATTATCGACAAAAAGTTAGAATTTGCCTAAATTTAAAAGGACAGGCAGTGAAGATGCAAAATAGTCATTCAGCAGACGAAAAGCCACACACCACAGCGTTGACAAAGACACTCTCCGCAAGACTCATATATGCTATCATTTCAGCTCTCTGTTCATCTGTCAAGTGACTGCTAAGGCAATGACCCTGTCCATACAATGAAAAACAATGATAACTATAATGATAACGAACTTTGCTGAGAAACGAAGGCTCACCGATCCAAAATGTTTCGAACGTATACTGCAGATATTTTGATAAGCATCATGATACTAATTTACAGTTTCACCTTCATGTCTCCTTTTAGTGTATTTGAGGTTTTGTGGTGACCGTGACAACTGACCTTTCAATCACAAAATCAATAGCGCAAGCCACTGTTGAGCAGTAATACTGTACCAAACCTCATGTCAATGATGTCAATGCAATCAAACGTTCTCATTTAATTATGCTAAAGTTCTGACAGATACACACAGAGTAAAAGAAAATTACAACAGCCATAAACACTACAAACACAGGTAATGTTCTTACGTATTCTGACTTTTACACAAAGATTTTGCGATTCCTGCCAATAAATGTTTGTCTGCTCTTTTAAAAAGCCAATGTCAACATGTTGCTGAATTACTACTTCATTTCAAATTATAAACTACATCAGACTCTGTGGTGATTCCAATGTAAAGCCAGAAGCAGTGTTGGCAGTTCTAGAAATATGGTGCCAACATGTATAGTGTAAACTGGTTAGCAGTGAACTGGTACACCAATTCACTGCATCAGCCACTACAGGTGTACACTGCATTCTGTCTTAAACTCCAATTTTCAAAAGTTTTGTTTTAGCATCTGCATGCTTTGAATACTGTCTCAGCTGACAATGTAGCTTCCTTCTCCAAATTCCCAATTGCCTATATGCATGGGCAGAGGGCAGAAGCTATCAAAAACAACAAAGATTACAGTTTGTGGGCCAACATCAGCCTAATAATACAGTGTCATTTCATAATAATCTGCCAATGCTGCTTCAATCAGTCTCAGATAAATATACAATGTCAAACATGAGCTCAATGCAACTTAGGGCCAGTTGTTACACCACAAATTAACCTCACATTAACGTTAATGGCAGATTAACTCCTATTAATTAATGGGAGTTAATCTGCCATTAACGTTAATGCAAGATTATTCTGAGGTGGAAAAACTGGCCGTTAGTTTCAAAGCATCTTAATTATCACATCAAACACAATCACAATCACAAAATGAATTTGTATAGCAATGCTCACGATACTGGACATCGGCGTTGAACAGAATAAAATAACATAAAATACAACAAAATACAAATAACTGAAAAATTAACGGAAATAATAGTTTGACTACTGCTACACAATGACAATATTTAACACTAAGTCCCACCTTTGCATTAACGATAGCAATAATTGGTTCAAACTCTGAAACAATCAGTGGACCAAGTTTAATAAAAGGAACTTTTCCTGCAATACAGAACACTTTCAATCTGCATCCCTGTCACTTACAGCACAAGTATTAGAATATTACATTATCATAATCACACTGTCCTGGGCAACAGAAACTAACTTCATATATGACACAATCTTACATATTCAATTCACTACATTCACTGCAATACTATCCAAATTGAGACATTAAAAATTCCAAGATTGGACATTACACCACATAAAACTGGCTACGCAAATATCACATATGCACGCAACTGCCCTTTGCTATTCAACTACACTAAAATCACATCAAGTTCAGTCACAGCAGTACGTAAGAAAGGCAAATATTTCTATGTAAAACTAGTGCATATTAGGGCTGTTGAGCGATTAATTTTTTAAGCGTGTTAATAGCACGATTAATTATTTTAATCATGCGTTAATCACGGTTTTAATGCACAATTTATTTGTACTGGGTTACAGATGTAGGACCTGCCCATGTGGCCGAGTGGTCAGCGCACTCGGCCGACGTGCAGTAGAGCGTGATGCACTCAGTGACTGAAATTTGCGCCTCAACCCAAGTGCGTCCACCTACCAAAGAATTATTTCTAATAATTCCTATGCACATGATGAACAGGGAGTTAATCCCGGGCAGGTAAGAGGGTTCGACGGTGTCCTCTATAAACTATGACCATTGCTGATGCCTTGATTAGCAGTGTCAAGGTGTCAGCCGTGCTGACGTGAGAGCCAAAGCAGACAAATGTGGCTAAGTACCCTGGCTAGGCATTGAAGAAGTGTCAATCAGGTGGCCAGATGCTGAAGAAGTACCGGTCCGGCACTAAATAAGTGCCAGTCTAGGCTTAGCCAGACAGAAGGCCACGTCTAGAGGGGGGTGGACGCTTAGAAGTTAGAAATACCTGACAAGATGCTCACGCCTACTGTTCCTTCCTCCACCCTACACAACGCGCCCATACACTGCACACACCTAGCAATTCCCCTCCTTTCCCTGGGCTGGCGCATTGGACCGATATAAAGGTTTAAAAAACTAATGGTAAATGTTCATAAGTTACTAGGGACTGCTGAAGCAAACTGTTAAATAGTTTTCTGAGCTTCAAATATTCCTAATAAAATGCAAGATGCATTGTATGTAGAACTAGTGAAATGAATAGAAACCTGATGGAGACATGTACTCAGCATTGTGTCTCAACTCAGTCTGAAACTTTAGTCCCAGCATGTTAAGGTACGTCTTCACGCTTAGGCAGCTTGCAAAATCAGTCATAAGTATCTGCCCAACTGCATCAAACAGACAACAGACACACAGATTTCACCACATTATGATTATAAATGCCTTTTAATAGCATCTGCACATATACAATAAAATAAATGCTGCAGAATTTATTTATTTTATTGCAGTGTGTCCCACACTGCAATAAAATAAATGTTTCTTGCAGTTGTTTTAGCATCATTAGCATATTTTTGTGCATGCAGCAAAACGTTCTCTAGGCAGTTATTGTAGCCAATCACGTTGCGTCATTGGATGCATGATCGCTATGTCAGACATTATGGTTAAGCTTTCTACTTTATAATGTAGGCCGATTAATTTCACATGTCGCAAAATGGCTATATTCAGCGAAATGCTAATAACGTTGTGGCAAGAAGAATTATCAGATACAGCAGCAGCCCACTGTATTCTGAAATTTGCGGACATGAGAAAGGCTTAGCTGTCTCATATTTAGCATATGCCACGCCCACATACTTCTGTTCTGTTACATAGTTTTCTTGCAGATGTGTGGACAGCTGCAATAAAAAAATAATATAAATGCTGCAACAAAATTTATTTTACTGCAGCATTGCATATGTGCGGCTGAGCCAAAATTAAATGAATGCTAAAATTAAATAAATGTAAACATTTATTTTATTGTATCATTTATTTTATTTTACATGTGCAGACGGCTTAATATGCAACAGATGATGTGGAAAGACACTAGCAGTATAAATGTACCTTCATATGGTTGGAAGAGTTGAACATTATCTGGCCACGGAGTCTCACCTGCATCACAATACAAACGCCAGTCAATTAGTACAGTACTGCTATCAGTACTAATGCCTCCTAATGGGACCACGGTATCACATGAAAAATTTTAAAATGGTTATTAGAATAGTTAAATGGTCGACATCATCGGTTGTACGTACTAAATGTGTGCCTCTCTGTTGTATATTGTTCTCATTAATGATACTGACATAGGTGTTGTTTACAAACTTTTAAAAGTTACAGATGATGCAAACATTGTAGCAGTAGTTTAAATTACCAAACAAACAAGATGCAGCCTGAGACCGCAGACTTCGCCCCCAGTGTTGCCCCCTGGCGATCTTGAACAAACAATGTTGCTGCCATCTAACTGGTGCCGTCACCTGGCGAACTGGACGAACATACGCTAGCTACGTCCTAGATTTGGGCCTATTCCTTCCATTATATGGAAATATAATATAACATCATCCACAAAAACGGGAGAACATAACGTATCACACCTCCATGAAAATGGGATCAAGCCATGGCCACAGGTAACACGTACAGAAAATTTGGTTAAATTTAGATGTATATTTTTTAAGATAAGCGAGCAGACAAAAACAAACAAACAAACAAACAGACACAACGATCACAATGCACCCCTAGCCCATGTACCAGATGGTGTCATGGCGCTTTCATACACTTGATACCTTACTAATTTTCTTTCACATTAAGCACAAATAATATTGTTCTTGTGATATATTTTGGCTTATGTGGTGAATTAACCTATGTGGAATTTGAGCTAAATGCACGTCGGTAACACACGTGGAATTTGACTCAGTCGACGATGGGAACCCAAAGCGCAAGTTGATTCACTCACATCAGGAAATAAGCCATGATTTGCATACTTTCAGCCTATGCACCATATGATGCTGTGGCGCTTTTGTACTCTCTCAATAACTTATTCATTTTATTCACATTTAGCATAACTAAATGTCTCTTCTGTTGTATTGTTCACATGATATATTCCAGCTTATTGAACAAATTACTACTCATTATGAAACAGTATGTTTCTTATTGTTTGTAAATGACAAATATAGTCAAATATCTTCACCAATATTATACAACTATGGCGCAGATTGAGAAAAAATTTTCAGTCAATGTCATAGCCATAGGGTTTAAAGAAATGATAATTCTAGCAGCATATCGACAATCTTGCATTAGTACGTCAGAAATTACTAGCGGTAAATGACACGAATATCTGTGGTCCTGTATCTTGTCTGTGCTGAATTTTATCTATGATGAATATTCGGTACATTCTATTGTATGCACATTCTCTTGTACATTTTAATAACACATTCTATTGCATGTTTAAAGCATTACGTAATAACAGTATAATACAACAAAAAACTCTGCTTACAGCAAAAGTACCGTGCGATGTGTTATGTTAGTAAATGCGTGTTATGTTTCACTAGGTATAGGAGTTAGAAAGGTTTCAAATAGCAAAAGTAATCTTCAAGGTCATTCAAGGGGACTGGCAATGATGCCGTTCGATAGGTCACATACGATTTCGGATTTCCTATTAGTGTTCCGTTGCAACTATGTGTCTATCTTGCACCGTTAACAAGATATTATCACTTGTTTACCAAAATTTAAGGAAGTCACGTGAAACATCACACATCCCTTTCGAGGGTAATATCAGTGGTGTAGCAAAAATATATGGCGCCTGGGGGCAGACATGGACTAAGGCACCCCTCCCCTTCTCATCATCTCCTACCCCCACTTGTTCTCATTGAATGCTTCGTGGAATCACTCTTAGTTGGAATCTGGCAAAACTGCTTGAACTGTATATGTTAAAGGTTTATAGCACTTTCATGATATCATCTGATTTGCAGTTTGGTTTCAAAAAAGTTTGGTAATTTTTTGTCCGCCTTCCATGAGACCCCCCTGTTAACTTAACAAACAAATAGTTAACCTGGTTCAAGCAAACCAAACAGTACAACGCATAGTTACAAAAGAAAACTAACAGGAAATGTGGTGTATGAAATAGCGCATTGGCTACAACCTGGACTGATCTTAAAGGCCATGTCAGCTATTTAAAACTTTAAAAAATCACACATCTCTACAAATATAGGCGTGGCATAGGTCTGTTGGCCTACATGCATATGTAGGAAATCATATATAGGCTATAATTACTTTAACTGTCGTTGATCGACATCCACTCAGTGTACCGCCCAACGTGCAAAGTGACAATAACTGCCCGGTTTCCTGGCTTATTGTCTTAACTTACTTAACATGTGTGTGCCTGCAAAGCTGCGGCGTGAAGCTAATTAGCTTCTCTATCGCCGTCCTTTGGTGGTCTCTTGCTGTGAGTAAATGACAGACGTCGCCACCGCCGACGTTATTAAGCACGGCTACAGTCATTACCAGGGCAGTACAGTTTTCCCACACTTGCCTTACAGGACCAGGTAAATGGCGTGCTGGTAGCGACTATGCGTAGTATAGTGGAGGCGGTGAAAACTAGGAGGCGTGAGGAAACACACAGTCAGATGCGTGCATCCTATTTCTGTGTGCGTGTACGTAGTTTCGTCTGAGGGCAAATGCGTCCGAATTTTGCAGCACTGTGGCAACACAACAGCTAGGGATGTTAATTTCCAGGAAATCTCATTCCCAAGTTTCGTCGATCGGCCAATGCCAGGACTCCATCGAGACTCGATTTGGACTGAGTAGCGACCAGTTATGGTGCACTCGCAAAGTCACGACCTCACTAGCGGCGGGTGATAGCAGCCGTCACCGGATACAGTGACAACTGATTTTATTAGAACACATTTGCAGCATTGAACGGCTTAGTTGCTAAATAATACAATAAAGTAGTAAATATATACATCAGTAGTTAAAAGGGGAAAAAAACAACCAATTGAAGATTGCTATGATGGCGTGGGCCTACGCCGGCATCGACCATGTGCACAGGCCTAAACCATCGAATGCGTCTGTACACCATCAACAGTGTTCGAACAACTAGGTGTACTACAACCGTCGACAGCGGTAGTGTGCCATTGACAGCATCAGTGAGAATGCTACTCTAGTCGTGGGCGAGCAGAGTTAATGATGGAAGACTGTAAGCAAACATTATTCTGGGCATGCAAGCCGGTTATTAATGCTCTGACTTCCACAAAACTTAGGCCTAACAGTCTGTAAAGTTAGTCAGAGAAAAGGCGATAATCCTCCAACTCTACCCGCACAAAACGACTGCAGCGGCTGCGTTCGCACGATCTGACCAATTTCCTTTGTTTCTTCACAGTGTGCCAGTGTCCATGCTACCGTGGGAGTCGTCACAATTCGATTACTGATTTTTAATCGGTTCTAAACAACCGATTATTGATGATGGAAAGATTCAATTTTTACATCCCTACTGAAGTATAAAATGCATTGCATTAGTAAACAGGATATAGCAATGTAATAGCACTGCTGTTCAGTGTTTCAAATGTGTGCTGTTGCTGCTTATTCAGTTACATTGCAACTAATCCTACAACAGCCTGCTGTGTGGAATTGCCGGTAACCTGCTGCAGAAACTCCAGTCAGTGCAGAATGCTGCTGCCCGACTGATCACGAAAACTGGAAGATGGGAGCACATCACACCAGTTCTCTGAGAGCTGCACTGGTTACCAGTTCGACAGCGCATTGACTTCAAGCTAGCTGTTCTTTGTGTACAAGGCATTACACGGCCAGCTTCCACAGTACCTGGCTGAAAATTGCCAGCTCTTCACCAACATCGGTTGCCGATCAATGTGATTGGCTGATGTCTTGACGTGTGCCACAAGTAGAACACGAACGCGTCTCGGAGACAGGAGTTTTTCCGTCGCCGGACTGTGTCTCTGGAACTCTCTGCCTGTTACATTACCTAACACAGACATCTCACTTGTACAGTTTAAGAGACTTTTGAAGACACTTTGGTTTATCTAGGGCTGTGGCAAATAGTGACTGTTGCTTTTTTGTGCCGTGTACAAATATTCTTACTTACTTACATCAAGCAACGTCAATGACATTCAAACGTCGATAACCGATGTCAGTCACAGTTGACGGTGTAAAAGAGAACGCTATACTAAAATCTAGTAATGCTTGAATTTTGAGACTGTTTCCCGCATTCACACACCGCCTATGACGTTCACATGCGTCAGTGATTGGTCCACTTAAGACTTCACTCTAGCAAGCCTTCACACAGCATCACAACGGATATGTGGATGGCGTCCAGCCACTTCTCATACATGGATGTGACCGCACACCAGCTGGTTGAAAACTTTGGTACCCACAGTAAGTGCCTGGCAGTCCATTTGGCAGTCCATTTGGCGCCGGGCAGCTACACCACTGACTTCATTTGACGTAATTCAGCAACAGTAATATGAAAAGGTCTAAAGAAGTAATGAATGCATAAGTGAGCTGCCTTCAAAGTGGACGGGAGAGAATGATTAAACAAACATCAACCCCCTATGCCAGGCAAGTACAGTACTGGCACCTTGCACGTCCAGCAGGTCTGTGGAACGTATTGGCAGGCCTTGGAATGTGACACTAATTACTCCCCACTGTCCCTGCCCATCACTCTCTCTTTGTTGTTGACACCATTAGCACTTAGTGTGACCATTGCCAACAACAAGTAGAGTGAAACATCGTTTCGTTTGAGAGGGAATTATCGTGATATGGATACGATGTGATACATCTTCAGTATCGCGATATTCGATATGATGCAATCAGTGGCGTAGCCACGGGGGCGACTGGGGGGGACGTGTCCCCCCCACTTGTCCCAAGGACCGGTTTTGGGATTCGTCCAAATCCGACGAGAAGTTGGTA
>Ga0209780_1002310_pt1 | contig 13449 bp, 9 predicted proteins | sample WorMetexBAHAMAS2_FD_187384 | JGI IMG/M metagenome (GOLD analysis project Ga0209780, IMG submission 187384) | Marine gutless worms symbiont microbial communities from Max Planck institute for Marine Microbiology, Germany - Inanidrilus exumae... | ecosystem: Host-associated > Annelida > Digestive... | reverse complement strand
CCCTTCTGTGGCCTGTTTTAAACGTAAACTCAGTAAGATGAACTTTAATGAATAGCCATTGTTTTTATATTTTTTTATTATTTTTTTTTCTATTTGGGGCACCTGTTAGTGCAGCTCTTTGCTGCCTTTGTGTCCTGTTGGCACATTACTCTTTGTATTACTTTTTTCAATTATACTTGTACTTCTATTTTGTGTCACAAATAAATTTGATTTGATTTGATTTGATATACTCCGCATAAGAGCGCTTCGAGTCGACTACTGTATTGTAGGCCTACCACACAATACAGCCACCTAGTGTTCTCTAATCTCTATGGCTATTTTACCAGTGCATTTAACCAATTTTAAAACGTAATACAACAGCGCGCAAATAATTTTAATTTACAGCACTAAAACAAATATCTATTTTAACTAAGAGTCAATGATAGCTATATACGCTTTCAACGGAGATACTCGTGTTACAGAAAAATGCCTATGCTTGCAAAACAAATAAATTTTGGCTCTTTTGCACTTCAGCACATTGTAAATGACCTTATTTTGCCATTTTTGGCGCGGAGTCACTCACAGCGCACTGCCCGTGACAACTGCCATAGCTGCCACACTTGCCAGTTAATCCGGCACTGGATACCTATCTCTAAGGTGCTCGGGTATGGCCTGTATTAACAAGGAATCACAGAGTTTTACTTGCCACCCACACATTTAGTTCACAGCTGGAATGTCTTTACTTCCCAGCCGCAGTGCATCACCGCAATATAGCCAGTATTAAGTACTCATTTCTGTCCCGCGAACGGTCATCAATCTCACAACTAACCGGGTTCGACGTAGGCCTATAGAGCAGCACTGTCTTTGACTCTGTGCAAGGCTGTTATGCGACTAGGACAAATTTCCACAGTAGCACGAACCAATTTCACAAACAATGAGTGCATCACACAGTCGAAACGTAAGCAGCCAACTGCAAACAAGACTCGTAACGTTTCTAAACTATAAACTAAACTATACACGTGATGAAATAGTCAGTACTCTGAGTCATGGGCGCCATTCGCTAGAAGTAAGCTATGCATCTAGACTATACATATACTGTATTGGTGGAGGGTGTACGTCTGGTAGAATGCAAAGCTCCGACAGGTTTGTAGTTTGTGGAGCGCTGTTAGCTCGCAGCGGGGTCCGGTGGCCATACAAGGGTTTTCCCGCCTTTTCACTACCGAAGATGATATCTCCTGACACTTGACGTTATTCTCAGGAGATACTGCACAATCCTTTGACGTCTAACTAATGTCCCCTTGAGAATTCTTATGCACCCTGAGCTTAGTCCAACATCCAATATCGCACTGTACTATGCATCCGTAGACTGTAGTCGATTTTTCGCCCGTCGCGTAATAAAAGCGTGGAACAGTTTACCGCAGTCTACGAACTTCTCATAACTAGCTGCATTTAAACGATCTATTCTTCGGACGGACCTATCAAAACACCTTACTTGCTTCCTGCATGATGCCGAGGTTTCTGCTGGATTGCTGAGCATATCGTCTGACGTGTTGGCTATCTAGTATAAATAGTATTATTGGTTTTTGTTTTTATATTTACTTTTTTCTTTTAGGTTTACATGTAGTTATCATGGGCAGACATAAGTGCGAAATTATCGCCTGTCTGTCAAACCAAATGCAATTTAAATTAATGAATTGTTATATTGTGTACTTCACTTATGGCGAATAAATTTGATTTGATTTGATATTGGTCCGGCGCCCCTGCCGTGCGTAGCAAGTTGAACATTTATTCCTGGTGCGAATCATCGAACGTCTGACGACTTGGTGTGCTGTTCATCGTGCATTTACGATATCGTCGCTGCTCTCGGCACGACGGGATTCGAGACAGATGCGACGCTGAAGCTGTTAACGACGAACTTGTCTCCGCAGCAGCGCTTACGCACCCTCTTCATTATCTACACTCGACATCACAGCATTACACAGCCAGTATTAAACGAACGCTGAATCACATCACTATAGTCGTCATCACAGAACCTGGTGATCAACGCCTATTGGGGTCTAAAGCCTGTTTTGCTGTTTAATTGAGCCCGCTCGGCATGGCATGTGAAGGGCTATATGTTCTGCCGTACTTTCTTTCTTTTTCTTTAACTGTTCCCGGTTGAGACCAGTTATCTCAGAATGTAGGCCTGTTGGACAGTAGCGTAGCCACGGGGGTCATAGGGGGCACGCCCCCTACCATCGACAGGCATGGCCACAGGATTCGTGCAAATCCGAGGATATTTTGGGGGAAGGGTGGAGGGGTGTGTCCGTCGCGACGACAGTTTATAGCACATGGAACTGAACTGTGCTGTCTTCTGTATTTTTCTGTCTGTTTTTTAAAATATACAATTAGAAGAACTTACAGTGAAATTTGTGTCAGGCAAAGTCGTTTTTGCACCAAAATTTTGTCTAAATTATTCGTTGTCCGGGGCTCCGGCCTGGACCCCGCTGGGGAGCTTACAGCTCTCCCCAGACCTCCTAGCTGATGGGGAGAAGACCCGCTGCACTGCTCCTCCCCAAGAACCCCACCCCACATCGGCTCTTCGGGACACGTCATCGGTGTGCCCCCAACTTCGAAATCCTGGCTACGCCACTGCTACTGGACAGTGGACACCCAATTCATCTTGCAAGATATGAGACCGCCTAAACAGTTCGGGTCTGAATCTTATGACTACAAAATCTGGAACACAATGCAACAATGCTTATAAGAGGATCCGTGATGTCAGCGAACTGAAGCACTGGATGATCGACGTGGATGATGGACACGTGCTGCAGCAGACAGTCACGTCTGCGAGTTTGTATTTGTACCAGAGATCATCATCATCATCATATTCGTTAATTTGTAACATGACAGAACGCATGTCATAACAAGAAAAATGTAAACGAGAATGTAAACGTCACATAAAATAATGTCATCAATAGTCTCCTGAACTGTGCCATAATTAAGTTGCTTAGAAGATCACAGGCAGCACATTAGCGCTGCACTGTTGTAAGGCCCATTCAAGAATCATAGGGAAAATGGAAAATTCGACCACACTGTAAAATCGTAACCCCTGAAAATTTCACTTTGAAACCTGGCACACGTGATTATGTCGAGAACATCACCCACTAAACAAATTTTTATGTACATCGCTTTAGTGGGGACTCCTCCACAAATAGGTGAAATATAACCCTTTTGTGACTTTTTTCCTGTCCTGCCTTGTCTGTTTTTTCTCGTTCCAACGCCCAGCTCGAACCGCGCGACCGATTTTCGTCGTTTACGGCTCAAATACCGTGGTTCCGCCCAAGGATGGTCCTTTTTGGGGTTAGGACGCTGAGGGACATTATTTGGGAGAAATGTGCCCCAAACCCCCCGAAAAGAGGCGTGAATAGGCATTTTCAAGCCAAACTAGCATAATATTGAAACTTACCTATCTCGGCCGCGTTTCGAGCGATTTTGACGAAATGTGACACAGCGATTTCGACGAAATTTAGCATGATGACGCAGTTTGACCATCTTAAGCGTTCCGACCGTTAATAATTTGAAATTTCAAAAATCCAAGATGGCGGCGGCCGCCATCTTGAGAAATCGAAAATCATCATATCTCGGCCGCAGTTCAAGCGATTTCGACAAAATTTAGCCCGTTGACACAGTTCGACCTTCTTGGCCGTTCCGATCGTTAAAAATCTGGAATGTCAAAAATCACAGATGGAGGCAGCCGCCATCTTGAATAATAAAAAATTACCATATGTCGGTCTGGATTGGAGCGATTTAGTCAAAATTTGACAAAGTGAAGTAGTTCGACCTTCTTGGCGTGTCCGACCGTTAAGAATTTAAAATTTTTAAAATCCAAGATCACGGCGGCCGCCATTTTGAAAAATCCGAAAATTGCGATATTTCGGCCGCGGTTCGAGCGATTTCAACAAAATTTGGCACAATGACGTAGTTCTGCACTCTTGACCGTTCCAACCGTTAAAAATGAAGAAAAATTAAAATTCAAGATAACGGCGGCCGCCATTTTAAAAATGAAAAAATCGCCATATTGCAGAGATTCCAACTCATAACCGTTAATTATAAGTCCAACGCCCTAACGACTAGAATTTGCTCCATAATCAGTTCTGGATTACCCAATGGGCTAAAGGGGCTGCAACCCATGGCCCCCAATGCAGAGGGGCCCCCAAAGCCAAGACAAAAAAATTCAGCGCAATTTTGTCAGTCCATGCAGAATTAACCTGGGATTCCCTAGAACGTATGCGATGGCTGTGCTGTTCACCTGAGGCTGATAGTGACATTAAGTCAAGTTTAGGATATCAACGTTCAACGTTCTGTTTGACTCACTCGCGGTTGAGTTGAATAAAAGAATGGAAGCACACTCTAGTGTGCACGAATTTTAGCTTTTTGACGCAGTTTAGATCTATGACGCATGAATGATGACGTGAAGAAATGTGCTTCCAAATTGGTGACCACTTATCCTGCTGAGATCGAAGAGTCTTCAGTGAAATTCTGCAGTTCATGTCTCTAATTAGAGAGGGAGATACGGTGACCAGCGTAGCACATATGAATGGACTGTTGAGGGCACATGGAGAAATCTTGCTGTCCACATTCCCTAATGTAGGATTTGCGCTGAGGCTGTATCTGACACTTCCAGTCACCAACTGTGAAGGCGAAAGGTCATTTTCTACGTTGGCAAGAATCAAAAATCACCTTCGCGCATCAATGGGTCTGGCCAGGCTGAGTGCATTGTCGCTGATGTGCATTGAGTCGGAGTTGATGCGTTCTGTGGACTTTGACGATGTGATTAGTGACTTTGCAGCTGAAAAATCTTGTAGAAGAGATTTTTGAACACTGCAACTACGAGTGGAGTTAGAGTGGAGATAGTCTCGACAATAATTTGCTCATTTAACTTCGGGCAAAGCAGTCACTCAATAGTCGTTCAATGCCTGCAGTGCATGGTCCCAGTTCCACATTGAACAACTACTGATTGCTTTGCCCGAAGTGAAATGACCAAATTATTGTCGAGGTTATCTCCACTCTAAGTCCACTCGTTAGAATAGGTGTTGTAGTTGCATTGACAATGACAGCTGCGTATTCAGTACTCACATGACACGCAGATTTAGTATGACTCCGGCTTAATTTAATTTTAAAATAGTTGGTAATTGTGTTATTTCATTGCTTCTGAAAAATCGACCGTAGTTTTGTCATTCTGTGATTGAGCTGTACTTGGACCGATTACACTGTCAATGCCAAGGCCGTAACAAGGGGGGGGTGTTTTGGGTGTTCAAACGCCCCCCGAAATTAAACAAATCATTTTTTTTTCACACAGAATGTGATCGCCGTAACGCCGTGCAGTGCTTCATGTGTGTGCAGTGCATGGTTATTGTCGACTTTCGAGTCAGTGCAGTTTTAATAATTAAGTCAACTGTCAAAAATTTTGTTTTGCTTAACACGAAACTGGCTTTGCAAAACAAACATTATAGTGCCCAAAATGCTCTAAAAACTCACCTACAGGCATCTGGGATTTCAAAACTTTTCCCGGGGTGACACCCCGGACTCCCTTCAGAACGAAAAAAAGGGAAAGAGAGGGGAGAGGAGGGGAAGGGAATGGAAGAAAAGGAAGGGGAAGGGGCAGGGAAGGGGCCCTATAAGATTGTTAGCCCAGGACCCCCAAACACGTAAATCCGGCCCTGTCCATAATTCTTCTGTTGAATTCCGATGCAATTTTCCAGTTGGATGGGACAACTAAGCAAAAGTAGTTACTTTGCGTCAGCGAATGACGTGTTAATAGCGACGATTACCAAATTGAAACCGCAAGTAGTATTCCAGTATGGCTTCCGTTCGTTTGTGCAACACCGCAACACCGTAAATAGACTTGTGCAATAATATGCGTGTGTAAAAATAAATGTAGTAGAAAAACTGCAAATATAAATGTAAAAAACTGTCGTTTTATAACAACGTGTAAGGCCCATAATTGACACATATAAAACAGCAAAAATTCTTTTTAACACGTCAAGGGCCGTGGATATAATAAGAACTGTGTATTATATCCAGGGCCCTTGACGTGCCAAAGAGAATTTTTGCTGTTTTATATGTGCCAATTATGGGCCTTACACGTTGTTATAATACGACAGTTTTTTTACATTTATTACATAAACACTGCAACAGCAGAGCTGTATCTAGGAGGCCTAGTATGCGTTTTTATACAGCATGTAAGTGATGAAGTTTTTGTCTGACAGGTGTGTGGTATGATCAGGTAATTGCAATAAATGCGTTCGTTTTCGCAAGTTGTATCTTTGTGATGCGTTAGATGGCGGCGGAAGGAGGCAATGTAGCACGTGCGTAGGCGGGCGAAGAGCCTTGGTGAACAGCTCGTCGTAGGCGTCATCACATAGTTCATCAAAAGATGGTAGGTCGAACGCGCAATATCCAGTGGCGTAAAGGGGAAAGGGCAGAGGGGAGCAGCTGCCCCCGTGCGAAGCAGCCCAGGGGCGCTAAACGGCGTGAAGAAAGAAATTCGTGAGATATTTCGTGAGACCCAGACAGCCGTTTTTGCTAAGTGTTTATAACAACACAGATTGTAATTTGGCCAGAGCCGGATTAACTCTGGCGCAGGTGTGGCATCTGCGCCAGGGCCTCTGAGCTAAGGGGCATCATCATTTTCGTGACGGTTTACTGGTCCGAAGGGTCACTAGTCCGAAGGGTCAATGGTCCGAAAGGTGTGAAACGCCGTTTTCCTGAACATAGCGGACAGGAATTTTCCTGTCTGTTTATGTACTCATTAAAACGTTAATCTTATCATTATAACTTCTTAATTATATATTATTTCATGCTGCCATAGGCAACGTCATGCCAAACGTTTTGGGACGGTCTGTATGTGCAGTCAGAACGAAATGATGCATTTTAGGGCGTCATTAGGCTAATCGCTATACTGACGATAATAGATATAACAAGCACTGTAAGCAGGCGGAAACAAATTAGCAGAGACGGTTCTAGCTATTAGGCCGGGTAGGCCGCCAAACTCGTGCCTGGCCTATCCGGGCCAGTGACCCTTCGGATCATTGACCCTTCGGACTAGCTTCTTCAGACCAGTGACCCGTAACCATTATTTTATCCTATAGTAAGTTTAGATTTTGCAGTGAAGACTATAAATGCTTTGCGAAAAGAATATCTTATCTTAATGGCAAATTTTGTGGATTACGCAAAAAAATTTTGTGGATTACGCAAAAAAAACTACGTATATTGTTGTGGAGTTTGAACAAATTTGACGTTTTCGGGGAAAACTTCAGAATATTTGCCTCCGGGCGCCAAGTAGTCACGTTACGCCCCTGGCCCGTTGCACGGTCGATCACGGTCGAAATCATATTCCCAGTGTTCTTGTGTTATTTCAACTTATTTGCATTCTGTGCTTCATATATTGCACAAAAAATTGAGTAAATCATCACTGTGATATTTTTGTAGCGCTTGTCATCTGAATATTGTTAAGTTTTATTAAGTTTTAAGTAAAACCGATGAATTTCGATTGTATGAGTACAAGTTTAGCCGTTACTTTACATTTTTGAATTTCACAGGATAGCGCAGCAACAACGCGTTGTTAATGTTGCAAATTAACTCAGTACACTGTACGCCAAATATTATGCAAATCGGTCAACATAGTATAGACTAGTTACGTGAATAAACGGGGCGTTTTCTGAACCATGGCGTGGCTACATACAGAATTTCCTTGGAAATTATTCTTAATTATTCTTTATTACGCCAAAGTAAATCTGACAGTGAAACGATTTTGAAAATCGGTCTATATTTGTCGAAGTTATAATCAAAAGTCAAGTGTACTGTTCTTTTTGAAACGCAGTGTATGCCATTACTTTATCAACAGAGAATAGAATTTAGATGGTTTGAAGTTATTGGTGCATAGATATAAGCGTATTTGTACGATTCGTATTTTGGTTTTACTAGTGGTTATTATGTCACTTATGGTGTGTTTTATCTGCTGGTACCGTCACTGATGTGCAAAATAAACTTTGTATATAAAACAACTCCTTCTCACCTGGATGAGTGACAGACGGAAAGGTCTCCACATGAGCCCATAGACGATTGGATTGATACACGAGTTGATATAGGACAGCGCCGCGGTTGGCTTAACAATCAGCCTTGCAAGCTGCACTTGATCGCTGTTGCCATACGTCATTACAATGCGATCCAGTTGATATGGCAGCCAGGCGACGCTGAAGGTCGTTGCAATAGTCATACACATCCTGGTGACTTTGCGAGCTGCCTGCTGTTTGGCTAACATTCCATAGTCAACGCTTCCTTGTTCGCCAGTCTGAACTCAAAAGGCAATGCTACACAGTTACAGTATCAACCAAGGAAATGCTGCTGCAAAAACGAAACAAATGTACAAAGTAATTTGGCCGTATCGCCACCTTGCGGCTACCAGTGGATTCGCCCGATCTTGACCCCATCTTGGGCCCACACGACTAAGCTCTCAAACGACATCTCGGTCGTTTCAGCCGTTTTTGGCACAGTGCAACATTGTGACAAACACACATACACAGACCACGCTACGTGTGGCATCTGTCGCAATAGACCGCGTCTATTGTACGTTGGTAATCGGCTGGCACAGTCTCAACTCAACTTTATTTCAGTGGTAAGTAGCATGAAGCATGTTACCCTTGCAATCCTGTCATTCTTTCATGAAGGATTCAGATACATGAGGTGGAATTTCCGCACAACTGAAAAATTTACAATGTCCATTGTTACTTCCAAGGTACAATATTACGTAAATTTTAACAAAACATGAATGCGTGTCACCAGACACGTTTTAATCGTAAAATGATGCAGCTAATTTGTGTTTAGGAAAAGAACCATACAACTAAATTTGTATGGCGCTGGCATTACTGACATGGTCGAAGACATGACTAAACAGAATGTTATACTGCCTTGTTCGCGGAGTGCTTGAATCTGTAGATGATGCCGATGTATGACATCCAGGTGATAAGAAGCGGTACATAGAAGTTGACGAGACGAGTGATGAGAACGTAGGCGTCGTCAGGACCAATTGGGTAACATACCATAGGCCTACTGCCAAAACGGCGAACATCTGTGTAAATCAACAGAGGGCTGTTGAAAGCCACGTTGTGGATCCATATGTAGACGACAATCGCCACAGTGACGCTGGCTTTGAATCCCGTTCCACCGACTTTCTTCAGTCCCAGAAATCTACGGAACAGACTTATGATCACTAAAAGTAAAACAGATAAATTTTGGCATTATCAAGATATCATATATAATTTCAAAGCGCAGTTGCATGGAACCGAAAGTCGTAGCGAAGTGACTTATGAGGAACCTCAGCAAGTTATTAAAGCGTTTAGATGAGGCGGGCATAGAGGCCTTGGCCTGCGCTCGTTAATTCTGTCTACGTCTACGTCTAGACATTGATTTGTACACAGCGTTTCTCTCATCCTGGATGCAATGCACTTTTATAAATATCTTTTGACGAATTTATTGTACATTTTGTGTTTTTAAATCTTGTTCTCTGCAAATATGCAAAAATATGTCTTATTCCACTGTCGCACTCGTATCGCCTATCTCTACAATGTATGTCTGGCGTGGTATAACGTAGTGTTAAGTTATTAACCGCACGATCACTCAAGCGTGAAATACAGACAACTGGTTCAAATTGCTAACATATGTGACGTCAGAAATCAACCATTCTACGCTTGAGTGATATAACAATACGTCATACCACGCAAGACATCCGTTGTAGACATAGACACTGGATATAGAAAGCGCTGACATTTCTCCTGTATGACCTTCATCGTCACATATATCAGCTACTTTATAACCGATATCAATTATCAAAACAAGCAGTAGCACAAATCACTAAGACTTCTTTCAGCTATGAACAACCTGCTTCCACTGACAGTCTGGCAGCCTTGCATTTGCAATGGGCTGAAGCTGCGACAAACAAAATACACTACCGGTGACTCGTGCGACGGTCGAATGAGACTAGTGTGCTAAACCACAGCCTGTCGTGGTCTAAGTTTGTAAACACTCACTTATACCACTCCAGACAGTGGTTTAACATACATAAACACGCTATCAATGACTAATTGTGTATTTTACTAAGTGTTAATACCTGTCAGCCGAAATAGCGGCCAAAGTCCATATGGAACAATTCAGAGTCAGAAACTTCCACATGAACTTCAACTTGCAAGGGACGACACCGAACGGCCAATCTTTCAGCAGCGCCTTATAAGCGTCGACCCAGACTGTGCTGAACATCAGACCAAGGTCGGCGACCGCCAGAGATCCAACGAACACTTGAGTGCCGACCTGCGATCGACTTCGACGCCACACGAGCACCACCAACACGAGGATGTTTCCGACTGACCCGACCACGAACGTTATCCACTGTATAATGATAAGCGTGTACGTTGACCAGTCCACACCGGTCAACCTTCCAGCTGTCGACGATCCACTGGAATTCCAGCTACTCGTCTCTTCCGAACTGTTTTCGCCAGCTGACGAGAATCCACCTGTTACATTCATCTCCGCGCTCACACAACACGACTGTTTCGTGTTCGCATAGAGACAAAGCTCTTCGTACTTTTGCCGACGATGCATATTCATGTATTGCCAGTTGTCTTTCCCTATTGGTCGCCTGGTGCTGTCAATGTTTCTGTGGGCTGTCGCAAGCTCGAGCTGTGAGCCTGTGAGCTACTGTGCTGCGGAATAGTGACAAGCAATTTACTGTCTTTTTGCATTACTACATGTATGCCTTAGTCACTATAAAGTCTCCGTCAGTTTGTCCTTTGTCTGTTACACTAGTGTACTGGGACGAAAAATTGCAGCATCATAGAGAGGTCTTCGCCATCTAGTAAAACCATATGTCTGTTGTCCCTAAGACCCTAACTCCCAAATACTGTGTTATAATTCCAAATTAGCACGTATGTGAATGATTCCTAGACCACGCTTTTGCCTCCAATGTAAACTTCGGTTTTTCAGAAGGCCGATAAGTCGACGTCCCAGTTTTTTTTCTCTTTTCCTAGTCTTCTTGGCATTTCATACGGTCACTGCGTTACATCCCTTCTGTTTTGGCTACCTTGTACAGCAGACGACAGTAAGGACCGTGAGCTATTGCACGGAAATTATAGACTTGCTAATACCTCATAATTAAGCTTCAGCCGAATATGGGATTGACTTTATGGCGCGATTTGGCGGTGTTTACGCGTTCGGCTATAACTCCGCCGAAAGTGAACCGATTTAGACTAAATGTGAAGCACTCTGAGTACATTGTCGGGGGCTGGCCCTGGGCGATTTCGGGTGCGATCCGCGCAGTAGCGACAGTTTGAGAGGCAGGCGAAATTTTTTTTGTCTGGTAATTAACGCACGATTTCACGGATTTCCCGTTGGCCAAATTTCACGAAATTTGAACACAACACGTCGATCGATGAGATGGTGTAAATTTTCTGAACAGAATTTTGAAAATTTTATTGTAGGGGGTCGTATTTTCCAAAAAAACGCAAAAATTCCTTTTTAAAAATAAACGTCTTGCGACTTCAGGCCGCCATAACTCCTCAATGATTACAGATCGCAGAAAAAATTCACTACCATAATAGCCCTCTACGGAATGTCTACTTTCCATTTTTACCGTTAGAATCAATTCAAAATCATTCTCCTGCGCTGTACGTTCCGTACAAAATTGTACTTCCAAATTTTTCCGACACGTCGGCTGCGGGTGTGTATGGCAACTATAGTAGGCCTATATCGATACATTCGTAATCACCAGATGGCGTCATGAGCTACATGCTGCACATTTCACGCAGGGAGCTATTATTATTTCATTACAATTCCGGAGAGTGACTGCGCAAAAAATAAATTTTGTTTACTGTGGTATATCAATGTGCTAAGAAAGAGAGATGAGCAACCCACCGACATATACATCTTGTAAGGAGTATGACACACTTTTAACATGCTAAACTCGATCTTTTCTATTGCATTACTAAACTAGTCCACTATAAAATAAACATAGAGCCAATGTCTGTCAAACATTCCGTTATATCGGACTTTTGGTGGTCAGTGATCTAATGCATAAATAAAATGACCATTTGGCGATCGGGCTTCGCCCGAGGCCCCTGGGAGCTTACCAGACTTTCAAGCTGGATTTGAGGAGAGGAATAAGGGCATGAGAGAGAAAGATATGGCAAACGGGTGAGAATAGCAGAACGGAGGGTGAAAGGAATGGGGTTATGGAAAAGCGAAGGGTGGAGGTAATGGAAAATTTGGCAAAAGGATAGGGAATTAGTGTATTGTTAACCCCTGCGAAATAACGGGTTGGATAGATCTATGGCGTTGCATTCTATACTTGTACTAAGGAGCAGTGTCGTAATAAAAGCAGGGCAGAATGGCGCGTCTGATTGTATTCATCCTGCTTCTGCGTTAAAGATTTTAAAAAGAACTTTGATAATAACTTGAGAAATATGCAGTCATATCGACATGCAGACCCACGTCGGGCGAATGTAAGTTTTGATTGCATTTGTTGCCATTCGATAACCCTGTGACGTTGTCCTTTCACTTTTTGACCTCAGGTAGATATGTACAAATAACAAATGTACAAAAATAATATATGATCTAAACTTGGGTTAGGATTAGGATTTGACCTTTGACCTTTTGACATCAGGGTCTGTACATGCCGAGGTCCTGCCATGGACCTTAGTGCTGATAGCTCTAGCAGTTTTCCTTTTAGAGCGCGGACAAACAGACGAACAAACAGACAGACGCGACTGAGCGCCCTATACCCCGCCGGCGGCTAAACAGCTGGCGTGGGTAATTATTATGTATTATGTGGGAAATTATGTATTACTGGCCCGCCTACACATAGTGTAGGGGCCAGTATTGTTTTGCTGTCTGGCGTCTGTCGTCGTCTGTAACACTCCACGGCGGCGCATATGCAATGTAACTCAGCAGGGGCAGCACGCGACGGCGGGCCAGTAGTGTTACGCCCCGTTAAAACGACACTTTGTTATGTCGGTATTGGATCGTAGCAGAGATGAGCTACGGGTAGTTCATCCACCGTTTGCCCGCTTTGTTATACGATTGTGACTTTTGTGAGACATGACAGATAACATCAGCTGATAGGCCTAAACATAATCTGTGTATACTGTGTAACAGTGGTTTCCGTAAAATCTTTAATCCCTCTGTAGCAGCGAACATGTCAATCCGCTTCTCTTTTATTGTGACATTCGTCGTTGAACAGAAGACAAGTCTACTCCGAAGAAAAATGGCTGACAGCATTAACATCGCTCCATATAATACGATATTTCATCATCATCATCAATAAAACATAGGTTACATGTACATAAAAACACTGGCAGCACAACAAGGTTGCAAAACACTTACAGTTGCCTGCTTAAAACATAAAACAGTAAACTAAACAATCAACTAAACATTAAAAAT
>Ga0209780_1002309_pt1 | contig 13452 bp, 9 predicted proteins | sample WorMetexBAHAMAS2_FD_187384 | JGI IMG/M metagenome (GOLD analysis project Ga0209780, IMG submission 187384) | Marine gutless worms symbiont microbial communities from Max Planck institute for Marine Microbiology, Germany - Inanidrilus exumae... | ecosystem: Host-associated > Annelida > Digestive... | reverse complement strand
AGGCTGTCGCATCGACGACGTCGGACGCCGGCACACGGCCGCGGCCCATCAATGTGTCGACGGACCGCCACAGCTGTCGCGGAGACGAGCACTCCGAGTCGACAGGTTGTTAGTAAGAACTTGCCAAAATACACAACTCTTCACTTGACACCTCCCACTCTGCTGGTAACCTTGGCTTCGTCTTTGACGAACATCTTACTTTCTGTGATCAAATTACAGCTCTCTCCAAAGCCTGTTGCTATCACCTTCGTCAACTTCGCTGTATCTGGCGCCTTATCTAAAACATGCCGGGACGACGCCAGGACAGTATTACAGGCAGAGACGCCGGGACAGCCGCTGTAAGGGCGTTTTTGTTCCAACATGGCTGGTGTTTAGCATTTTATTTATGTTTTAATTTTATTTGTAAATTCAAGCAGTAACATTAACAGACACGTGTTATTATCCTTTATAGAGACCGCGCAAATTAGCGCGTCTTCAGATAGTCCTAAAAGAATCTGGTGCTGGAGAAATGGCTCTCTGTTGTCCCGGCTTCAACAACGCCGCAATGTCGTCCCGGCTTGGATTGTGGTAATTGCTCACAGACACTGGACGACGGTCTCACTTAGTACAGCGTCTCGACTGTCCCGGCGTCTCTGCCCGTCTCTCTGCCTGTTATACTGTCCCGGCGTCCCGGCATGTTTTAGACAAGGCTGACGCCGCATCCGGCCTTAAATTGATTCGTCAACTACTGGAATCTTGCGTCTGTCGGCAGCAGTCTTTGTATGCACAGTGGCCTGTTAAAAGCAAAAAACTTAGAAAGAATTTTCTAAAATTTTTGTTAAAGGTCTGTTTATCAGTGGTCGAATTAAGAAAAAACTAGGGGGACGACACCAAGGCGCCGAAGAAACCACAGTGGGGATCCCCTATCCCTCGGTAATTCTTCATGATGATGATCATGACGACGGGGGTTCGGCAAGATTGGAGCGATTTGTTGCGGGCAGCATATAACTGCAAGTGCGCCGCCAGTTGTGCTTTTGAAGTGGTCCTAATTATTGTGGCATGTACTTGTCTTAGAATGTAAGGAATTATAGGTATAGAGACCGAATGGAAATAGAACATTTTGGAGATCAGTTCTGCTGGTATCTCTTATTTTTGTCAGCCTAGTAATAGGCTTGTTACTTCCATATTAGTAGGCCTACTACAGTACTACTACTACTGTGTTGCTGAGTTCTGATGCGGTTTGTCTGTGTGTTTTTTTTAGATTAAAACTTGTAAAAAATATCTTTGCGATTAAACTAGGCCTATATATTCGTTCTTATTAATAATCTACACATCTGATTTTGTTCCGGCAGTTTTGTAGGCAAAATGGGCAATATGTAGGCGAACTGTCCAGGCAGTAGGCGAAATGTGTCGTAGGCAAACTGTCCAGTAGGCGAAATGATCAGTAGGTGAAGTGTCCAGTAGGCAAAATCACCAAACAGTAGGCAAACTGTCCAGTAGGCGAAGTGTCCCGTAGGCGAAGTGTCCAGTTACCGGGGTTAGGGCGCCGGACTTACGACTGAATGATCGTGAGTTGGCTGACAGACACTTCGGACCCAAGACACGCATGCACCACCATCTTGCGTGCTGTTAATGACATGCAGTGTTAAACAGCAAAGAGTCGCGTTGATTTGGTGAAAACTTTGTATTTTACAGAACATACGTACGTCCGCGGACAGCAATTAACGGTATGAATGTTGTTTAGGATACGTTCTAACAGTTGCTTGTAAGATGGAAGTGTTGCGATGGAGTTACATGCGAAACCAGTCTAGTGCCGGGCTTGGAAGCTTTGTGACATTTCGGCACTAGTGCTGAACTGTCTTTTGGACACTTCGGCACTGGTGCCGAAGTGTCCGGACAGTTCGGACCCACCACACTAGTTCCAAAGTGTCTTGGGTCCGAACTGTCTTAGGTCCGAAGTGTCTGGTTCCCCGTGAGTTTGACCCCAGCCACCTTGGGTGTCTTTAAATAATACATCGGCCCTATTGGTGCACAGTAACGGATCTGCGCATCTCAAGAGTGTAGACCTTTGTCTACGTTTGTTGGTGTACCTGACGCAGAACTTTGATGTTGAGTAGACATGTCATGTAGCAACAGTGGGTGTGGGCGCATCACGAATGTTAATCACTTATTACAGCATTTCAAGCAATATTTCATGGCACTTGTTTGCCGTTGTCGTGCCACGATGCATTCTGAGTGCTTTGAATTTGACTCAAAGCCGTTACGCTGGTCATCAACAACATGCTTGAAAGTGGAGTTAATTGTCTTAATGTGACTAACGAGTACACACTCCATTGCTTTGCCAACAGACACACAAAACAGCTGAACCATACTTCATTCACACAAGAATCGACCGTATGCACCAAACAAAACCTAGGGAGTACAGCATGCTACCATCCGTTACCACACACTTATTGTTTACCGAGACTTTCATGATGTCGGTCGTTCTGTCAGAAGTGAGAGTTCTTCTTTATTGAGCCTGAAGTGGAAAGTCAATGTATAGTATTGGTGGGATGTCTTACTATCTCAACAAATGTTAGCTGTTATCAAACATGTGGTCAACTACAATATTATTTGCAAATGATAATATTATTTGCCTTTCAGCAACACAGTGAATGCACCAGCGTGTATTGTGTGCAATGGTGCGTGCAACACAGTACAACAGCTGCTGTGCAAAACTCACCTTCATTTCTCCTGAGCTGTGTGTACCCAACAGGCCAGAGCTGAATTCAGTTACAAGATTAGAGAGTCTACAGCAGTGTTAATGCGAGCTGCAAGTCAACAAAATTATCAAAATCAAGCAGCGACTGGTTGAACGACAATCAAACGTCAACGACAAATTTAAATGGTTCACGTGAGCTGACCGCGCCCCTTTCAGGGATGATTTATCGTCCGATGGCTAGGATTTGCAATACCAGACAACATTCAGTGTTTCAGTGAAAAGACACAATTTTGGCTTTCTGTATACCCAGGTAGTGCAGAAGCACTAGTTAGGTGAGGTGGGAAAGTAAAGTACCATTTGACTGCTTACTTTCTTAGCAACATTCTTGCCAAAAATTATCAAAATCAGTTAATGTACGTCGAAGTTATAGCAAGCCAAAGCAGAGTCGTTTTTTGGGACACAGTGTATGTGTTAGCATGGCCAATATTATACTGTGACCTCATGCAGTCTGAATTTCAGTTGTGGACTTATAGTTCTCCTGAACACTCAGAACCTTTACTGTATAGTACTACTGCTACTACCATGTTAAACTGTGTTGCACTGTTTTATAGGCTGTCATTTGTTCGTTTGTTTGTTATTGCGAGCAGAGGTCCAGCCTACTGTGAACCTCAGCACTGAGATTATGTAGCGGTCCAGTGCGCTTGCCCAGGGAGAGGAGGAGAATTGGTAGGTGTATGCGATGTGTGCATGACTTGCAGGGAAGGAGGGATAAGTAAAAGTGAGCAGCTAGTCGGGTATTTCTAAAGCACACCCTCTAAACATAGCCTACCATCTGGCTTAGCCCTGAGCCCCTGACTGGTGTTGTGTGTTGCTCCAGCCAGTGGCCAACCAAGTCTATTTGCTTCAGCCATGCTAGCGCAGCCAACATCCTGATGCTGCTAGATCAAGGTGTCGGGAATGAATGCAGTTTATAGAGGACACCGTTGAATCCTCTTTTTCCTGTCCTGGATTATCTCCCTGTTCATCATGTGCACAGGAATTATTTGAATTTTTTTTTGGTAGGAGGACGTGCCCGGGCTGAGGTTTGAACCTCGGCCACTGAGCACATCACGCTATACTGCACATGACACATGAGTTCTTTGACCACTGGGCTATAGACTGTCTTTATTGATGCTATTACTCTTTTTATTATATAATACTGATACGATGATGTGTAGAATATGAAAGCGTGATCATTGACCGTGCGAAGATGGCTGGTAGAGCAGTGTCTCTTGATGTGGAACTTGCTGGTGTGATACCAGCTGAAGCACGATCTGAGCTCGTTAAAGAACTTGTAAAGTTCATTCTCTATCAGCGAAACCAGATTCCAATGTATTTTGACCAACTTGCTGACTCGCTTGCACGTGAATCACAGTCAGTGGAGAATAGTGTAACTATTTCTCGCTTCTTACCGCTCAACTCTATGCTAGCGCTGTATATGCTGTCGTGATGTGTCTGTCCGGCTGTCTGTCTGTTCGTCTATCACAAGTCGGTGTTCTACGAAGATGGTTAAACCTAGTATCACGCAAACAATACCATACGATAGCCAGGAGGACTCTAGTTTATTGATGCCGAAGATCTCGGCGAAATTCCAACGGGGTCACCCCCAACAGCGGTACCAATTAGAAGTGGGGTAGGTTACAGTCGACGACGTTTGGCCAACATCTTGCTATATCTCAGAAACGGTGCAAGATAGGGATATAGTTACAACAAATCGCCCTTAAAAGGGGCGTGATCAAGGTCACGTGACGCATTTATAATTTTTGCGGCCCCAATGATATCTCTGGATTGGCTGAAGCTAGAGTCGTCACATTTTGTACACAGGTAGACCATATATCCCAGCCTGAGGATGACAGACCACCCCTAAAGGGGCGTGGTCAGTGTCATGAGAGCCATTTTTCAATTTTGACGCCTGCAATCATATCTCAAGAACGGCTGAAGCGACAGTTGTCAAATTTTGTATGCAGGTAGAATATATCAAGTGCTTGGCTTTCGATGACACACTACTCCCTAATGGGCGTGGTCAGGGTCACATGACCCGTTTTTTTAAATTTTGCCCCAATCATATCTTTTGAATTGGTGAAACTAGGCACTTCAAATTTCGTGTACTGATTGATACATAGGAGTACTAATGCATGCATCATATATTTACTCCTAAAGGGATGTTTGATGTTCACGTGACCTCCTTAAATTTTGGGAAACAACTGCTAATTTATCTTATCAACGATGCAAGATAGAGACATAGTTGCAATGGAACACTAATAGAAAATTTTATGTGGCCTATCGAATGGCACCATTGCCAGTGCCCTTTGAATGACCTTGAAGGTCACTTTTGCTGGCTGAAACCTTTCTAACTCCCATACTTAGTGAAACATAGCACGAATTTACTATCATAGCACGTCGTGCGGTCCCTCTGCAGTAGCAGAGCTTTTTGTTCTGATTATGAAGAGCATAATAATAGCTTTAGACTGTCATTTTGAATGTAAATCTTTAAGTCATTGTTAGGTTTATATTGGGAATTCTGACATGTACTATAGTAAAAATTGCAAAATCGGTTACTATCAGACATCGACTGTTGTCTTTTGGTAGCTTTCAGATTGATTGCCTTCTGGTATTGCCGTCTGTTTACTTTATTTTCATCATGTAACTTTTGAATGGCTGACATTTGAATCCTATGCGTTTTCAACAAAACATGCACCGTGTGAGCCAGTAAAACTAGTACAATACTGTCTAGTGCCAGTTATAAAGAGTAAATCATAGTTTACATTGAAGATAATACACTAAAATAAGTAGGAATGAAGTTAGTTTATATGGAAATGTGTTGCAGGGATAGGACAGCCCAAATGGGATGAGTGATACTGTGAACTTAATAGTTTTTAGCAAATGTGAAAGTTCACGTTCGCTATATGCTATCGCCGTTTTGTCTGTTGTCTGTATGTAACTTATGTGCGCCCTACTCAGCTGGTTGAAATTTTCGGCAATTTTTCTTCGCCGTTTGGTACCTTGGCCTCCATTGACATCCATGGAAAATTTTACAGAGATTGCCCCAGGGGAACCCGTCCGTCGGAGGGTTTAAACGCAAGATGGTAGCCAAATATAGCAATTTTTGACATTTGGAATACTGTATCTCCAAAACGGTGCAAGATAGGAGGTAAGTAATGGGAAGTCGTATACAAGCTTTCGATTGGTACCAAAATCGGTGACCTTGAATGGCAAAATGGCCCATATTTTCAGTTATTTCCCCGAACTCGGCAGCTTCCGCAGCGCATTGCGCCAGAGTGACTGAAGATAAATGTAAACATTCTGTGGCAGAAATGTAGCCCGAAGCATCTAGTTTTTAGCGATGTATCACTTACGATGATACAATATACATGATATCAACATTTTGGAATCAGAGGAGTGTCATTCGAATTTCCATCTGTATTTTGTTACTTACTGGAGGCGGCGATGCTGTCCTAAGTATGTTACTGATTTCTTTACATGAATTCTTTATTGTAGCATTTACTTTTGCACTATTTCATACTTTTTACTTTTATAATTGTGAATAACTACATTAGTCACAAAATGAACTGCAACAGGAATCGACAATTTGTATGATTGGAACTATAATAAGCGTATATCAACAGCTTAAAACCAATTTGCAGTGGGCCATGTAAGGTAAGACGTGGCCACATGTTTTAGTAGCATACCTCAAGGATCTCGGGTTCGAATCCCACAGGTACTGCTGAATTTTTACTTTACATTTTTTATTCTTGATACTGTAAAACCCTTTAATTTGGCTGCCCTAAAAGTTGGCGATTTTGCTTGCATAATTATTTGGAGCCTTTTATTTTGGCAAATTCAAGCCACACGATTCCAACACATGAGTAACGCCAATAAAAGTTGGTACAGTATCAATATTAACGCCGTTTAATTTTGCGGTTTTGTTAAGCTCGTGAAATTCGCGTAATAAAGGGCACGCGAACATAAAGGGTTAAAGTAAGACAAACTGTCACCTGTCGAGTACGCCAGTGGGAAACGCTTTCTTCGAGGTTATATTGTATTGTGTCTCCACATACACGGCAACCCGTCAGTCCTGTCTGGTCTTACAGATGAATATAGCTGCTGATTGCTGAGGTTGATCCAATATGTCGAGTCTAGTGCTTCATTAAATACTTGTTGTAGCTGTAGACAATAACAGAATTTGGCTTCTCCTGTGTGCCTGTCCCTATCATTAAAAGAATGTATAGCGTGGTCTGTTGGTCTCAGTCGGTCTGTCACCTAGTGAGCCCTGCAAGTGCAAAAACGGCTTAAGCGATCGAGATGTCGTTTACGTAGATGACTCTGGTGGGCCCAAGGAAACACCTGTTGCATATAGCAAGACTTAATGTGCAGTTCTTGCCTAGCTATCATTTAATTTTTTAAACGAAGTAGGTTATCTTTTTTGTTATTTTGAATTACGTGTGCGATATTGTCGTAAAAAGGATTCATGTTCGCTATCTCATCTCTTGATGAGTGCTTGTATATATTATATTCACAATCTATGTCGATTATAAACTATGAATGAAATGTATTTTTATTTACATAGAGTTCTGTTGATTTTGCAGTCGCTTCAACGACCTCCGCATGTAGGCAGACAGCGCAAGTCTTCAAGAAGCCAACAGCAGGAATTAGTCAAGGCTGTAGAAGCTCTCTTTCAGATCGTGAGAGATTTCTTTGAAAGTGGAGACTTGATCAAGCAAGTCCTGATTATTCTCGGCTCCAACATAATCTTGCCCAAAGATGCATATCTTCTTCACTTTCCAACAGAGTTCTATGAAGGCCCGTCAGTAACTGCTAGATCATGTGTTCAGTCTGTTTTCAGGATGTTCTACAATAACGATTTTTTGTCAGATGCTGTTCCACTGAGTTCCAGCACTAACTTATTCCTATTATTTTTAGCACCACGCAGTTGTGATCACACCAGATTTAATCTCATTCCACAGCTTGTTTACAGCCTTCCATCGGCTTGTGCTCTCTATGAGGTAAATTTAGTATGTACAGCAAGTACAGTCACCCTTGGTACGGCAGAATTGCATTCACCCAATGGCAAAGAACTTAACATTTCAGGTATTCATCCTCTAGATAACTCAGTCACTGATAGTGCCGCAGATGACACGGACGTATTATCTGTTCACCCGCCTACTAATGACGACTATGTCTGGTTTCAGGCGCCAATCACTGTGAAAGGGTATAGAGAAAAAGTTCCTGACACAGTGGGGTCTTGGATTGTGCAGTAAATATGCAGTCCTCTTATCCTAGCAGTCTATAAGCTTCATTTCTCTTGGCGGGGTGGCCAAAATTTGTTGCCATAGCCTTTGTGTGGACTTTACTTGCTTAGTTGACATTGAAAATGTTGTCCTTATATTATGACTTTACACAGACCATGACTTCTGCAGCAGTGCTAAATGATTTATCATTTGTGTCAAGTTAATGATGTAAAAATGTTTTGTCATTTGAGGTGATTTTGTACACAATCTGATGTATGACTTTGTTCAATGCTTTTTTAGAGTTATTGTAGAGTGTTGGCATTGCTTCCCATGGCCTTACTTAGCACTCTTTATTTTATGATATATGAATATTTATACGGAGAAATGCATGTTCAGTAGTCACTTTCGGATTGTTTACGGCATGTAGTTGCTTGTTTACAAGTAAAGTTTAGCGACCTTGGCCTTAAAAACTGACCTGTGTCTGTCTTTGAATCATGTCTTGCTGACACTTGGGTGTTACTTGGTGTCTTTAAATAGATGGCGATTCAGTACAGTGGCAGCAAATCGTTCCTTTATATGCTTCACCTTCTCGCTTGAGTCATCTCCCTGATTCTTTCCATCTGCCTCATCCCATTCTTTCTCTTTATGACTCGCCTCTTCTTACATCAGTCACGTCATCTTTTTCAATCAAGTTGCCACTCTTACTGTCCATAACCCCATTTCTCTTTCAGTTTCACTTCTGGCTTAAAACCCACCTGTTTTATAAATCTTGCCCACAGTAGGAATAGGACTCGAACCAGGTCTTCTTGGTTATGGGTTTGAACATAGCAAGTCCCAGCCTACGGACGACAAATTGTCCCTGAAAGGGGCGTGGTCACTGTCACGTGACCTCTTTAATTTTTGGAAAATAAGCGATAATACCTCGAAAATTGTATGAGATAGCCTCATAGTTTGTATTAAATTCGAATAGGAAGTCGTATGCGCTCTATTGTAAACACTTACGTGTGAAACTATCAACTTAGGATACTCATTGTATGCTATGCGTGCTGTCACAGCTCATTAAACAAATATGAATGAATGGATCTTTCAAATGGTTATGTTGCCGATGACCTTAGGTGACCCCTAAGCACGTTAAACCACCTCAGTTTCTGCATTGCCTTACGCATCTTCATAATTGGTGATCGCAGAGACTACAGATTTGATGTGCATGTTCAATGTGCAAGTCACAGCCTATGGACGACAAACTGTCCCTGAAAGGGGCATGGTCAGGTCATATGACCCATTACAAAATTTTGGGGCTCCAATCATATCCCTGGAACAGCTGAACCTTGTCGTTAAATTTTGTACACGAGTAGGCTATATAAATTCTATAACACGATGACATATCACCAACAAAAGCGCGTGGTTATGGTCACGTGACTGTTTTAACATTTTGCCATTTGTGGTGATGCAGCGCTTCGCGCGGGTTTGGCAGTGACAGCTGAGCTACTTGTACTTTTAGTTCACTGCCGATATGCGAAATTTGGTTTCAAGTTTGTCACGAGTCTCATGGCAGACATTTAGTGTCGTTCAGCACGTGAGCATTCCCGACATGGCGAAACTCCAGTGCATCTGCATGACATGCTATAATCTGGACTTCTGTTATGCACTTATTTAGTGGAAAAGACACAGATATGGGATCACAGCATATATTGAGTTGACTCCGACTTGAGCAGTGGATGGTGCAGATGTTGTGGATGATGCAAAGATTTAAATGTCTTTAATGATGGTGCAGCATCAAAATTATGCCGGTACTTATTGATTTCAAGTTTGTGAACCTGGGCTAGAAAATACTTATTAAAACCTTGCAACAGTCACGTGTGCTCAAAATGAAGAATACCTGTGGATCCATGTTTTGATGAAACTAGAATTAATTTAGTTCATTTCAGTTTCACATTATTTAGTTCCACTTTTACTTTGTGCAACTTGTAAACTTTGTAATTTTTATTTATTTTTTCTTCACAAATTCCTTTTAGTTTTAGTTTCACTGAGTGAACTGCAATCATGTTAGTTCTAATTCTAGTTTTAGTTTAGGTTTAGTAAAATAGCACTGTTGCATCCATCAGAATTACACTGAATCAGATTAGTACTGCGTTGGACGGCTGTTTGTATGTATACCTTGTTGGTATTTATAGTTTTTATACCAACCAGACTGGCCAAACCTCCCTAGGTTGGCACAATGAGTATTGGCGATGATCACAGCCACCTAAAGAGAAGAAGCAGTGAGTGTACATAACGTTGAGCCTGTTACCAGGACTGCTGGCATCCCCATGATACTAATGAAGTACAAGAAGATCAGTAATTGCCGAGGGACCACGTGACGCGATGTCAGTTTAAATCTTGTCAACTGCTGCACAGCTGTACAAACGTTTCACATTTCTAAAGGCTTGCAGTAGATGAATGTCATTGAAGGTTACTCGAAGTCATCCAAAATGCCGCTATTTTATAGGCCATATATATCACATTTTTATTAGTGGTCTGTAGTAACGATGACTCCATCTGGTGCCGTTGCCGAGATACTGCCTCAGTTACAGTGTAAATGGTTGCGTGTGACATTGAGAAGTCCTTCGTTTTGTTGAAAGAGAGTTGAAATTACAAGCCAGTGTGCTTTCTGATTCATATGTAAACTATCATATACATAGTGCTTTTCCCAAGGTTTGAGAGAAAGGTTTCAGTCAGCAAAAGTGACGTTCTGAGTTATTCATGGTCATTGGTGATGGTACCATTCGATGGGCTACATGATACGATTTCCTATCAGTCTGACATTGCAACTATGTCTATCTTGCAGCGTTTCTAAGATACTAACACTTATTTCCCAAAATTTGCAGAGGTCACGTGACCTGAACACATCCCTTTCGGGGTAATCAATGATGCATGCACTGGTACTTGACAGTACGTATCGCATAAGACATTTAAAGTTCCTAGTTATACGGTTATACCGATTAGAAAGATATGATTGGGGACCAAATTTTTTTTAAATGGGTCACATGACTCTGATCATGCCAACTATGAGGTAGTTTGTCATCCCAAAGCTACTGATATGAAATGAAAGGTGATACAAAATATGGAAAATGGAGTGGTTTGGGAACTTAGGGTTCACTCAAGGTCACTGAATATAGCGCCATTCAATAGAGCACATAATACGACTTCCTATTTGCCTTTTATAGTAACTATGTTCTTATCTTGCTCCTTTTCTGAGATATAGCGATATATTAGTCAAAAATCGCCGATTTTAACCTACCCAACCTCTATTTGGCACCACCGTTGCGGGTGATCCCATTTGAGTTTCGCCTGGGCTATTGTACGACGTTGTTTGCGTGTTGTAGCGTGATCCTAGATTTAGCCGTCTTGGTAGAACTCCACCTTGTGACAAACGGACACATGATGACATCATACATATTATAAACATATATACCGCTTTAGCATACAGTAGCGTTGCGCAGTAAAAACTAATGGTGCAGGCTGTTAGGGGAGGGCTAACACTCTGGCTGAAGTGGGATGTATGCCACTTTAGCGGGATTATTTAGCCTTCACTGGCTTAAAGTGCCTCAACTCCCATACGAAGGACCTTAATGTTTATGCAAAATTTTATTTTAGCATTTTTAAGTGGTTTCTATGTATGTCTGTCATAGAAATACCACTGGGTAGCATTGACTAAAATAATAAATTTAAGCACTAGTTTTCTAAGTAATATATTTTCCCTTCAGTGTTTTGATGCTTTTGGTTGTGGCAATATAGGCAATCAGCCAGTAAGAACTTCAACTAATCCAAAAGCTGAGCTTTTGTTAGACCAGCCTAATATGAGTAACTCAGGAACACTGGGGTGATTAGAGTGAACTGAACCTGAACTCAGCTCGTCAGCTTCAAGAACCAAACTCTGGGTTATGAAAGTATTCATAAACTGAACAGAATTTAACCACTGTCCCCACGGAATATGAACCAGAACCCAAAATTTTGAATTCTTTCTTATGTCTATCCAAAACTGACAGTTCTGTGAGATCTTTGTCAAGTTTCATTATTGTGGAATACTAGTGTTTACATGTAGTCATTTTTAGGCCGCATCACATGTAAGCAGTGCATATATGTGGCCTGTTGATACAGATATCGCACGTAGAGTAATCTATGTGTCTGAGTGTTTTGTTGGGCACATTGGTGAGCTGTGCAAAAACGGCTGAGCCGAACGAGAAGCCGTTTGGGGCTGACTGTTGGGTGGTGGGTCCAAGGAAGCATGTATTAGATGGGGTGCATATCCATCTGCGGGAAGTGGTACTTTTAAGGAGGTGGCATGTGGCGGGTCAATGGGTCATGGTAACGTACGTGTGCATTTCGCATTGATCATCTGCCGCCGCTGGCGAATGGACGAATGCATTCGCCGCCACGAGGGGTGGCAAAACGGCGATGCAGCCTCTTGCCAAATTACTTTGGACACTTGTTAATTAACTTTACTGCATTGTTCACGCCACGTTAACTAGTGAATCACTAAATTTATAAGGAACAGTATCAGATATTTATTTCTGCAATTGCCGTTTTATGTGTTGAAGAATATTAGCAGTTAAGTGGAACTTAATGCAAGAAATACATGACTTAGTTTGTAAGACATCATGTTTTAGCTAGAGTCATAACGTTTATCACACTGTTCATGTTTTTTAAGTTATGTAATTGAAACTTCTGTGTTAATCTCATATTATAACGTTATTTTGTTAACGTGTAACTGCATTGTTTTATGTCGATCAGATTAAAATTACAACTTTAATGTCATTTTGATTTCTCCAGTCTTGTAATCTCAAGACTATAGGTCTTGGGTCTCGAGAGCACTCGAGACCAGTTTCTAAAGGTCTTTGTCTTGGCGTCAAGGTCTTGTCTTGTCTTGCAACCAAGACTTAACTCAATGGCAAGGTTATGGAAAAATCCACGTTTTGCTTTATTCAAAAGCAGACTGTGCATGCACTATACTTGACATTACGCAGTATTCATCTCTGCAAAGTCATCTCTGCTAATTCTGATATGACAGTGGTTGATGTTGATAAATCTCCATCACTAACGTAGTAACGTTGGCTTTTGTCGAAGTTTCCTTCGGTGAGTTTATCATTTCGTTGATTATTATGGCTGCCGATTTGTCATTATGATTTATGCCCGCTGATTTTTTTAATTTCGTCAGCATAGATGAGAGACCAGCCATGGGATCTCAACCAAACTTGGTCAGTAGGTCGGAAGAGTAGATTTACAAATGCCCCCAATAATGTTGGGGCCCTTCCCCAACTTTGGGGCGCAAAAAAAACATGAATTTTTTTACCACTGTGACTTCCGCACTTGACACCACATATCTCGATAATGAAACGTCGCATCGACAAACAAAAATGCTAGTGTCAATCTGCAGTGTGTCGCCTAAAACTTGACCTAGTTTTCGTGACTTTTGACTCAGAAACGGCTCAGATCAGTTTGCTCATTGTGACCCCCCCCCCGCCC
>Ga0209780_1002308_pt1 | contig 13454 bp, 11 predicted proteins | sample WorMetexBAHAMAS2_FD_187384 | JGI IMG/M metagenome (GOLD analysis project Ga0209780, IMG submission 187384) | Marine gutless worms symbiont microbial communities from Max Planck institute for Marine Microbiology, Germany - Inanidrilus exumae... | ecosystem: Host-associated > Annelida > Digestive... | reverse complement strand
AACCCCGAGTTATCTCGTCCAACTAAATCTTTCGCACACCGGGTACCCCGAGTTAACTCGTCCACACCGACTTGTTCCATTACGTCGCCGTGTACCCCGAGATAACTCGTCCTAATGCTGTGACAGCTTTTTCCGGGTCAGTGTTGCAGATATTACACATGTGTGAAAAGATTTCAAAAATTTTATTACCCGGTAAAGGGGTTAAAAAGTACCTTTTCATTGAATGGAAACTCTTTATGCAGATAGGAAACGTTTGATCTTGCATATACATATAGCGCGTAGTTGATGTAAACTAGTTGCAATTTAAGCATTGATGATGTGTCGCGTATTTTTGTTGGGTAAATTGAATTTTATCTTGAGCTTTCTGTTGTCAGTTAATTGACTGTTGCACTGTCGTTTTATGCATGGTGTGCATTGATTTATGTTTGCTATTTCTTACAGTTTAAATTGTATATTTACATCGAAAATCTTGAATTTATTGTCGGTAAAAGTCTATTTTATATGTCTTTGTTAAGTATACACTAGTACTGTATATCTGCTGATGCACCAGTACGTTGTATGTTACACAGTTGCCTACTGCACAGCGTTCATAATTAATTGACATAGAGGAATCAATGTAAACAGTGTTGGTCAGGTTTGAAGCATCTGCTGTTACCTCACCTGAAATGCAGCTTTCACCATATAGCCGCTCTTAGTATTGCTTTGCAGTAGCTTGAACTAGTGGCTCAGCTAGGGCTAACAACTTGTTCAGCTATTCACAGTATTGTCGATAATATTTAGTTCTTAAATGTACTTGTTCAAACCAATCTTTTGCATGTTATATGTATGAGGTAATAATTTCTGTGGACTAGGATAAGGATTGGATCTTTGGTTGTAATTGTATCTCTACAACGAAACATGATATCAACAGGAGGAAAGAAACTTGTCAATTCACAGGGAGTCCCCTACATGCCCCCAAATTTGGTAAACTTTAGTCCAGAAACGGCTGAGAACGGTTGGCGAGTTTTTGCCCACTCCCTAAATTTTCGCATTGGGAGACAATGCCAGCCTTACAGCATGGACGTTATATAACAGACAGCAGTCAAACTTTGGCACGTGTTATGTAGTGGCACGAGCTTACAGTCTAGAACAACAGAATACCGGGCGGGCTCACGCTGAGCTTTGCCATGCATCCAGTTTATCTTAAAATTTTATTTAATGTTGTTTTTTTCATTAATAATGTTGTTATAGCTCTATGTACTGCGGTAGAGTAAGCTGGTCACATCTTAGCCTTTTAATGTGTATGTTATACGTGTGTATGACTGTATGTCATTGGCACGTCATGGAGATTGAAATTTTGCTGCATTGTCTGTCATTACGGAGATCTTCCGTGCTTTACTGGAATAAGTTGGGAGTTACAGTATCCAGTTTTATGCTTTTCCTGCATTATGACTGGATTGCCACGCATTTCTACTATTTTATTTTGTTGATTCTTGCGTGGTGTATCTGTTACGTGTTCCTTTGTTATAACTATAAGGACACCTGTAAGTGCATATTTTGCCTTGGTGCTCCTGCTTGTTTGAATGTGTTTTTGTTCTTTCAAGCAAATAAATGATGATGATGATGAACTATTGCGTAGCTAAGCTAGCATGGTAAGGTCTTGTGAATCAGCCGCCACCGCGTATCACTCTAAGCGCTTGCAGATGACGCTAGGTTACTGTATCTTTCACGTAATCTATTGCTTTTCAACCGGGGCTTCAACCAGACCTGAATTTCAAACAGAGTTTAAACGCCGAATTGAAACCACAGTTTAGGCAGAAGACAAAGTGCGTTCGTTTTAAAACCCAAGTTCGTTCAACAAGTGCGTTCGTTTTGGTCTGTGTTTTCGAAAGCAGAGTGAAAGCTGTTTGCTGTAGGTGCTGTCTCCAGTGCTGATGAATGATCGCAACCATGACGGTTGGCCGGAAGTGGTCGCTTACGACGTCCTGCGACATGTCCATAACATCAAGAGTCGCGTCTACGTTGTTTCCGGTCAGGTCCGTGGTAAAACTCTGCTTCCGCTGCCCGTCCGAGCCGACCGCCCGCAGTCCCTCCAGGAAGACTCGGCCGCAGAAGACAAGTCAGTTTCACAGCACACAGACAACCAACTCCCGACTGTGCGTGAAATGTGCACTGCGCGTCACAGTTTTAAAGAGAGTACCTGTTAGTTTATCGAACAACTCACAGAACGTAATTGTAACGTAATGGAAAAACAAGTTACACGAGCGATAGACTGAGTGGAGAAGGCTGTTGTAAATGTGTTAAGGATACGATACGATGCGATGCAGTAGATTAACGTGCGCTCAAAAGCTGACGAGATGGCCAGCTTAATCTAGCGCGAAACGAAAAATAAGAAAAAATAAAATAAAATCAAAAACCGAGTAGCTAAGAAGACACGGTGCAGGCAAATGTCTGTGAAGGCAGTCCGGGAGGATGATATGCAATGATTTTTTGGTTGTTAAAGTAAATTGCCAATCGTATGTATTTAATATAAGCAAATATATTAGAATATTAAGGAACATCAAAAAATAGGAAATTTTAGAAAAAGTGCCCAAAAGTGCGTGCCCGATGATTTGTTTACTTTTGCAAGTGATGACGTCATACCAGGAATACAAACAAGGGAACAGGCTATTGGAGTGTTGAGTGAGACATTACAACACATTCAACACATTACAACCATTCTGACCAGTTTATGTTTTAAGAACCTATTTCTACATCGTTATACCTATAACGACGTAGAAATAGGTTCTTAAGACATAAACTGGTAAAATAAGCTTAAATAACTTCTTATCTAATCTCAATAACGCATAACAACGCAAACAAGACAAGCGTATCCTGGTATGGCGTCACACATGACAGAAATAACCGAAGAATAACTATACCAAAAAGACCAATAGACTTGTACTTTTTTAGCATTTTACGGCATAATTTAGCAAAATTTGTTACACAGATGGGTTTATATTGCAGTAAGCAGCTATGAACTACTTTTAATCAATTTGGTAAAAAAAATCGTTGCATATCACCTTTAAAGCAACTAACGAATAAATGAATAACGAAAATCTTTATTTCACCATGAAAATGTGGTAGCATAACAAACAGATAAATATACCGTCGCAACGAATGTTTTGTTTCAAACGTACTCTACGGATACAGAACCAGGCGCATTTTACACCAACCCTATTGCCGTTCAGTAATACAGCGAAAGTAAGTAAGTAAGTAAGTAAGTAAAAATCCGATTAAGTGACATAATCATTCAGTAAAATGAATCAGAGGCGCTGGACAAGTCGTAGGGGCTATTAAATGGAGACTGGAACAGATGAGTTTTAAGATGTTTTCGGAAAGTGTTTAAGGTTTGAGACGAACGAAGAGTAGAAGGGAGAGAATTCCAGACTGTTGGAGCTGCAATATGAAACGAGCGTGAACCGAAATGAAGGTTAGTGCGAGGGATGTGCAAGTTAGCGGAGAATGATGATCGCAAGGTGCGAGAAGGAACGTAGGGATAGAGGCGTTCAGACAGATATGACGGAGTACCGGTGTGTAAGACTGGGGCGTCCGTTCACTGAGCAGTCAGAACTTGGTTAGATGAACAAAGAATGAGACCTGGTGTGTAATTGATTGTCTCTAGTTGGCGTCAGTTTTGTGGGTTCCTTTTAATTTTTTGACCCTGTTGGTTGCGTGCAGGAACAGTGTCTCGCGTGTTAAAACCTGCCACAAGAGTTATACGATCCGATACGATCCGATACGGTAGATTAACGTGCGCTCAGAAGCTGACGAGATGGCCAGCTTAATCTATCACACGGCCCAGAAACGAAAAATAAGGAAAAAATAAAATCAGAAACCGAATAGCTCAGAAGAAACGATCCAGGCAAAGAAGAAACGGTCTTCTGAACCACCTGACTACGAGTACCTTCGGACAAAGAAGACTTGATAAATGAATGTGAAAGTGGTGATCGGCTGTTGCTGTCAGGGCTCTGGTACACGCTGTTGAGTCGGTGGTCATTGAGTGGACACACCAGATCCGTGAGGTGCTCAAGAAGGACTCGGCACAGCCGCTGTTGGAAGGCCTCAATCCGGTTCCGTACGTGGAGATGGAGTTCTGGAAGATCAAAGCACAGAATCTCGAGTGCATCTACGACCAGGTTAGTTCTTTTGGACGACGATTGTCAGCCTTGTTACCAAAACGTACGAGTGTTTCGGTTCTTTGATTAGAGAAATAACATAAATATAATAAGTAAACTGTGTCACTTGATAAGATTGGTTCAGTGGAAAATAAGTGATAAAGGTGATAAAGATAACCGAGTAGAAATGACAGGTCACGTTCCTGCACGAGTCCTTTCCCCCGTAGTTTTGCTTCTTCCTGCCGGACTGCCTTCATGGACTATTGCCCGGACTATTTCTCCTGAGCTACTCGGTTTTTCGTTTTTGTTTTCTTTATTTTTCGTTTCTGTGCCGTGCACTAGATTAAGCTGGCCATCTCGTCAGCTTTTGAGCGCACATGAATCTACCATATCATATCGTATCCTATAGCAATCATGTTGTCATAAACATGTTGTTTATGCCCACCGAGTGATATGATACTTTGTTGTTGTTGCTGTGGAGTGTGGACGCTGGGAAGGTAACCGCAGGTTATGGAAGAGGTATATAACACTTGGTATAAGCAGCTCACAGCTTACTCAAGACCACGAAGGAGAGATGAGAGCGGTTGTGGTACACATCACTGGGTCGTGAATCGCTGCGTTCCAAGTGCCACTGACTTTGAACGTTGTCAATCGTGTGTCGACTACTAGTATATAGTGCATAAAATAACACTTGTATGTTGCCAGCAGCTACAGATAGCGTGAAGTGACGTCACAGTAATCTATGGTCTAGATATAAAATCTCCTTGACTAAAGAAATTACGTCACTGTCAACCTATGTGTAAGCCAAAAAGTCGATATTCCAGTTATTCGATGGTAGTATAATTTTTGTTGTCAATATTTTGCTGAGATTGTAAGGTATACTGCAGTCTGGGTGCGTAGTGAAATGACAGTTGTACTGCGCATATCATGTTCATTGTTCAGCTTCGTGATCCAAAAGTCCAAGCACTTGCTGAGCTGCTGGAGAGGTCCAACAGCAGCTATTTCTCGTACTTCCGAAGCATTTTCCAGGACGTGGTTGCAGGTAACGATGTCACTTGTCTACGATATGATTATGCGTACGCTGGTATTTAGATTACTTGGGATCCATTTTGAGGTTTTTCGCTCCATAGGGGCGATATACGTTGCACCAGTGATGGAGCAATTTGGCGTGGAGGAGTCGACCAAAAATTATGTAGGGGTGTGGGACCCCAGAAACTAAAAATTTTATGCATTTTCGGAAAATCAACGTCCCACAAGGGCGTATTTCTTTGGCGTTCTTGAACGAAATTTTTTGCGTTTGTGGGACGTTTCATGTTCGATTAACAGTCAAAATTTGCGGAGATTTGTTCAAGAAGTTTTGAAGTTATGGGGTTTAACCTCGGGGATGCGTTTTTTTCCAAATTTTTAGCGCTACCTAGCGATGAAACTATACGCATACAGATGCAAAAACTCCTCTATCACCATCCCCTATTTGGCGGAAATAGGATCATAGGACTTTGCACGACGCCAGTGGGCGAAAACGTTCAGTGTTTTTGTTTTTGTACATCACGCTTTTGAACGGCAGAGATTGTGCTAACAATGAAAGCATCTGCATATGGAAACTATTTTGACACTGTTGGATAGAGAAGCTTTGTAGTGTGGCCCGCGTTTGACTGTTTCTCTGCATTGCTTGATTGCGCTACCCCGGGATGTTGAAAATACGGCCAAAATTGGGGTTGTTTGCCCCTAAGGACAGCTCAGCAAAGCGATCCAAATAAAATTTGGCACGTAAGCGACGTAAGCGTAGACTATCGGTTTATTCTCGCATGCAAGATTTGGCCCTGATCGGCGATGGGGCACCGGAGCCCCAAAAATTTGGTCAAAATTGCGGTATTTTGGCGTGTTGCGTTTTTGCCTCTCATGGGCGAAACTGTATACCGATAAAGCTGAAATATGACATGTAAGAGTATACTGTGGGTTTATGCTCCATTCGCACGCCAAATTAGTGGTAGGGATGTGCCAGTATGATTATCCTGCCGGTGTTGTAGTCGATGCTTACTGTTTCTAGTTGATATTATGACTTAGACGACGGCTGTGTGTTGGTCGGCGCAGCACTGGCCGAGGCTCAAGATATCAACCTTCATCTGAAGCCGTTGCGTTCACACTTTGAGGAAATCGAACAGGCCGAATTCGAGTACTTACCGAAGCACCTTGAGCCCATGATGCACGTCGTCTGCCTGGTCTGGGCCAACTCCAAGTACTACAACACTCCAGCGAGAATCATCATTCTTCTCCAGGAGATCTGCAACCTCATCATAGTGCTAGTGCGTTCACTTCCATTATTACACGTATTTGAGTCCAATTAAATATTATTTTTTAAGCCTGGCTGTAGCTAGGCGCAGTGAGTGCTGGTGATGGTTTCGGCCGCCGCTGGGGAAGAAACAGTGAATTCTGCGTAGCAGTAGGCCCTGTTACCAGCACTGCTGCATACTGATCTAGTCGGTTAAAGGCACTGACTGCTAACTAAACCGGTCGTTCGGCTGATGTTGGTCTTGTGCTAGATTAATTGGTAATTGTTGCCGATAGGTCCGTCCCTGGAAACCGACGTTTAGCGAGTTACTAACGATAGAAAATTATGCTGTAAGCTTAGAAACGATTTAATTTTCAACCGGAAACGCAATACATAGCTGCTATCGAAGTCTATATGTAGACTGTGATTGTAAGTCTATCGGACCGCAAGCATAGATTGTACGTTGCGTGGGTACCAAAAAAACAACAGCAGCAGAACAACGACAGTTGCGTTACTATTTCATTTACTTTTATTTACTTTACTTTTTATTTATTTATTTCTGTTGTTTTGTACCATTACCGATTAATTGGCTCCTCAGAGCTCGTCGTCTCCGTGAAATCTTCTTCCTGTTCTTTTATGCTTTGCAGACGTCACAGTTGAACTAGTTTGTGAACGGTCCGTGGCAGCTGTAGATGTGATGTTGTTGTCTCAGTGCCGGACGTATCTGGACCCGTCGGAGGTGTTCAAAGGCGAGGTTGAGGAGACGGTTGTCAAGGTGAAGACAGTGATGAGCAACCTGACAGCACTCAAGGACATCTATGAGCAGTACCGTACCAAGGTCACGACCTACTTCCAGCCCGAGCAGCCAGCTGTGGACTGGGAGTTTGCGCCGGTCCTTGTGTTTCACCGCTACGACAAGTTCATTGAACGAGTTCAACTCATTTACGTACGTTTGACCGTCGGTTAAATATTCTCTGTGTCTGTAGTACAGTGGACATACGATACGATACGGTACAATACGGTAGATTAACGTGAGCTAAAAAGGTGACGAGATGGCCAGCTTAATCTAGCGCACGGCCCAGAAACGAAAAATAAGGAAAAAATAAAATCAAAAACCGAGTAGCTCAGAAGAAACGGTACAGGCAAAAGTCCATGGAGGCAGTCTGGGAGGAAGAAGTGAAACTACGGGGGGTAGGATTTGTGAAAGAGGTAAGTTTTAAGCCGGGGGTGAAAGAGAGATGGAGTTATAGAAAGTAGTGAATCAGAAGAGGAAGAAGTGATGGTTGAAGGAATAGGTGAGTAGGAAATGGAGGAACAGGACAGACAGGGATGGCCAGGCTGAGTGTGGCTGACTAAATACCAATACGGCGTACAGTCATCCGTCTCACTACTGACGTAGAGTAACGGTGTTGATGTATACAAATTGACTGTACAACAGCCTGTAGATGTGTGGTTACATTTTTGTACGTGTGCGCAGATTTTCAGTTATTATGCATCTTACTGCTGCAGTGACTGAATTCTATTATATGTAAATACGAAACTTTTTTAGTTTGCTATGTTTAAATGCTTCTGCCACCATTATTGCATGTTTACTATGGTAATTGGTCATGTGATTTCCTGTCTATATTCTGTTTTCTGTTTTCACTCTGTCTTTAAGAAATATATCTGTAATATAAACCACATGTACCGAAGTACAAATAACACCGTTCAGATTTCAAAAAGCAGTTGCATCTTGCGTTCCAAACAGTCCATTCAGTAGATTATGCAGTTGTGGTGTAGTTGTAAGCAGAGACAGTGAGTCACTTTATCTTTCGCTAAAACCAAAGTCTAAAACCTTAGTCTAAAGCTTAATCTGAACGGCTAAAACCTTGTTTTAGACCGAGTTCAGATTAAGCGAAAGATAAAGTGATTTCGTTTTAGACCAAAGTCTTAACTCTAAGAGATTAGTGATAATTGCCTATCTAAATGCACTAGGACGGTTTGGTTTGAGACCGGATTGCTCAGATTAAGTTCGGTTTTAGACCAAACTTTGGTCTTAAACTTTGGTTTTAGCGAAAGATAAAGTGACCCAATGTGTGCACATGTTGGCCATCAGGACATGTTCCAGAATGCCGTTGAGTTCATGAAACTGGAGAAGGTGGAATACGCTGGAATCAAAGGAAGAATGCTGAGTGCGCAGACCGTGGCTATTTTTGACGAATTCAACGAGACTTACAAAGCATTTCAGGATGTGACTTACGATGCACTTGATCCACAAGACACAGTAACTGCTCATTACATTTTTTTTTAATTTCTGTATTAAAATTATTAAATGCTACTAGTTTTGCTGTTTTATCATGCTGTTGATGTAGATTGTTAGGCTATACTCATAAGACCATTCCACATTCCTGTAGGCCTACATTCTGCATATTTTATGGTTAAAATATAGTTAATAATTGGCATTAGTTAGTAGCGTCGCTGTATATAACAATGTCATATGGACCTTGGTGTATAATATAAGGCAGTGACGTCATTGCGGTGCTATTTAATGTAGGCCACTCCGACAGGCAATGAAGATAAGTGCAGATAATTCAGCATCAGCTAATTACTAATTGGAAGTCAAAAATGCGTGGAAAAACGTAACTTCGTTAATTGACGATTAACTTCGACCATTAAATTAATCGGAGATTACGTAATCAGAGATTAAAGTTAATTAAATTTGCGGCGGAAAAACCGGCCCTTAGATTTTCAGTTGTCAACATCCGTGTATAAATTATTAGGTTTAGGTCGACTCCTCCGAGTCGACCTAATACAGTCGGTCTCAAATGTCCGTCCGCCCGTCCGTACGTCCATCCGTCCACAAAAAGTTTCTTCGATTTGAAAGAAATTTGGTCTGCAGGTAGAGGTCGACGAGTGATGCATGACGGTATGCAGTATGTCCCGATCCAAGGTCAAGGTCAAGGTCACGAGCCGTTGAAAGTCGGAAATTCGGCCATTTCAAAGGCTATCTCCTCCCTCATTTATAACGGGGGCTGGCAAGAGACCACGGATCTTAAATTAGGGCACAATACCTAAAGCTTACCGGGGCCAGATTTTTGATATTTGGTCTAGTTTTTGTTTCATGTGACTGTGAAGTTTGCAGTAAGTAGGAGTCGACCGCCAGTCCCGCACCGGGCTAATTTATACAAAGTGATGTCTTCACTTGCTTCATGTAGATGCATCTGATGCAAGATACTGTTTTGTCTTTTTCAGGCATTTCTGAATGACTATGAGAGATTCAAAAACACTGTTAACGATTTAGATCTTCGCCTCTCTTCCATTGTGATGCAAGCCTTCGACGACTGCTCTGGACTCGAAGGAATGTTCAAGGTCGTTTTACAATTGCCTTGATTTGGTTTTTAAATGTCTATTTGTGTGGAATTAATAATGGATCGTAGCTCGGCGAGTTTGTGCTACCTGGATTATTGAATGCCTTAATACAGAAGCTGGCTCTCCCGCGGCCGCTTTCAAACGCACGTAAATATGCCATATTATATCGTACTGTAGCCAAATGCTTCATTTCGATAAATGCTCCTTTTACTACCGTCTGCTGCACAGAATTACAATGTTAGAAAGAGACAACTTCCAGACCTTATATCACTCTTGACTGATTGCAATTTTATTACGAGAATGCTATGAAAATCTTTATTCACCACGTCTGGTAGAAGCAACAAAGAAAGAGAACAAAAGGAAACAAGAAAAATAGGCCTACAAAAATTTATCATGATGCACGTCAACTTTTACCTCTGTTTTTATTTTACTTTTATTGCATAATTGCGGTCTGACAATTGTTATTAAACTAATATGTTGGGCATTTCTAGACTGCCAGCATTTTTTCAGCGCTTAATCACCGGACGGAAAACAGCAGAAACAGCAGAGTTCTAAAAATAAACATTACGTCGGTGATTGATGTAGATAAGTCACAAAAACAAACATGTCGGCAAAACAAAAGTTAACTAATCAACACTTTTTAAACTCAGTGTGAATGCTATGTAATAACTTTGAAGTGCATTATTTTCATTTTTCTCTCACTGTCGAAAACCAAACGTTCCGTCATCTTTTCAAATTCGCAAAACAAACGTAAACAACGTCTATTTTTAGCACTCAGCAAAGATCTTTCTGCTGTTTCTGCTGGCGGCAGTGAAGTCATCGCTGCTTCACTGGACAGACAATTTCACGATTTTGCTGACTTGGCTGACCTCAGCGCTGCCAGTCTGGACAGCCCCGTTATGTTGCTTGTAAACAAGTTGTCGCTCAAACGGGACGTAACACTACTGGCCCGCCGTCGCGTGCTGCCCCTGGTGAGTTACGTTGCATATGCGAGTGTTACAGATGACTACAGACGACGACGACAGACGACGACAGACACCAACGCCAACAACCATTACTAGTCTGGCCCTCCTACACTATGTGTAGGCGGGCCAGTAATAATCAAGGATAACGTACAGTAATTTTACGTCCAATAATGTACAGGTTAGTACTGGGATGGGTGACCGTGTACGGGTTCGACTCCCGGAGGCGGCACTTTATTTCGTTATGCAACCAACCACCCAGGTCGACTCAGCCTTCTACCCTCCGTGGGACGGTAAAATGAGTACCAGCCAAAGGGCGGTGATGTTCTGCGGCTGGGGAGTAAAGGTAGGCATGGTGTAATTTGCAGGTAAAACTGTGTGATCTATCTCTGAGCTCATTTGAGGCGCTTTACGTAAAAATGCGCTGCACAAATCGACGTATACGTAAGATGGCATGCCTCGCACACCGACGTTGTGTTACAGCGAGGTGAGCTGTTGTAGCTGGTGGACATTCTCAGCTCGTTGCTGGAGCGACCAATCATCAGGAAGGACTTTGAGCCGAACTACGAGGTGATAATGCAGTTGCTGGACGCCGAGCTGAACAACGTGAAGAGGCTGTACGACGAACAGATGGCTGTCTTCGTTGAGACCGGCATCATGCCCATCCACAAGAACATGGCGCCCGTCTCCGGCAGTCTCAAATGGTCGCAGGAACTACGTGATCGTATCACGGTCCCGATGAATGAGTTTCGGCGACTTGATCATCCGTACGTCGTAACACGATGCTGGCTGTCAGCGCTTACCAAAGTCTTTTTTCTTTTGCTGTCGTTGAATATACAATTAAAGTCGATTCACACATGTTCACGTCCAGTAAACTGCTGCCAATTTGTACGTCCAAGCGAGAAGCTTCCACCAGATGCATTCATTAGGTCGACTTCTCCGAGTCGACCTAATAACATGGGTAGAAAAAATGTCCATCCGTCCACAAAAAGTTTCTTCGATTTCAATGAAATTTGGTTTGTAGGTAGAGGTCGATGAATGATGCATGAAGGTATGCAGTATGACCCGATCCAAGGTCAAGTTCAAGGTCACGAGACCTTCAAAGTCGGAAATTCGGCCATTTTCAAAGGCTATCTCCTCCCCTCATTTACAATGGGGACTGGCAAATGACCACTGATTCTTAAATTAGGGCACTATACCTACAGCCTATCTGGGCCGGATTTTCGAATTTTGTCCCAGTTTGTGTCACGTGACTTTGAAGTTCGCAGTAAGTAGGAGTCGACCGTCAGTCCCGTATGGGGCTAATTTTTTATTTAATTGGTACAGAAAAAAACTTTAATAACTTGTGATGACGTTTATCTAAAACAGTTTACCATAGACAATTTGAGACATAGCGGAGTGTGTTGGATTTTTTGATAAGTTGTTGAGAATTATTGCTGCAGGTGTGTTCAAAGTGAGGAAGCTAAGAATATCGAGAACCGTTATCAGAAGATGTTGGAGCTACTGGGCTTGTGAGTTTGTCCATTCATTTTATTTATTCTGTGCATTTTCAACAAAATTTGTTTTAAATGAGAATGTTTCTATTAGTTGCTATATGTTGTTTAAACTTCCTTATTTCTTATTCTTGGTTTACACACTCTGTTGTAAGCTTACATTTGGCTTCCATTTGTCTGAAATCAGTGTTAAAATAAACGCCTGTGAACTGCTATAGGGCTCTGTAGCCTAGTTAGTGTAACAGCAGAAGCGTAAATTTGCGGATATAACGACATTGGCAGCAGAACTGGTATACGTAAATGCACATGACACGTCACCCCCGTGTAACACACTGTTCCTCGGGCCAACCCCACTCATCGTCCCAAACGGCATCTTGATCGATTCAGACGTATTTGTATGGGTCCCAGATGCTATGCAATATAATGCATTGTCAGTGGAGAAGAAAACCACCAAAACATCCTTTCCCTTGGGATTTCGTCACCCTGCCAGAGGAGGACCGAGCCACGGCCAACATGTATAAAAATTTGGTAAAGGTTGCGAGTGTGGTTCCGGAGATATGCTGATGGACAGACAGACGAACAAACAGACACACACAGACGTGCTCATCACAATACTTCGCAATAATGAACTTGAAAACAGGCGATTATCACAGAAGATGCGGTCGAAATGCTGGCTTGAAGTACACAGTACTGCGTGTAAAACACACTGCGTGTAAAACACTGCAATGTTGCCGTTGTTGAGTGAGACTGTTGGTTTTGCTGGAGCTTTGAGACGAATATCTACCAGCGGTGGGTTGCTGGCGTCGACGAGGCGTGCAGCTTCAACCTGGCACAACCGCTTATCGTCCGCAACGAAGAAACCAACTTCATTGCCGTGAACTTTGACCCTCAGGTGAGTCAATCACATTACCTGTGAGTGACGTCATGCGTATACATCCAGTCCAGAAGGCGACTTCGTTCGTTGTTTTCGATAACGTTTTAGTTCTTTGGCGGCGTGGCGTAGTGGTAACAGCGTTGGTCGTATCAACGAAGTTACTCTACGTCGAGCCCGGTTAGTACTGGGATGGGTGACGTGTCCAGTTTCGACTCCCGGAGGCGGCACTTTATTTCGGTATGTAACCAACCAACCAGGTCGACTCAGCCTTTTATCCTTTCGAGGTCGATAAATTGAGTAGTAAGCTGTAATCGGATGTTTGCTTCCTCGCACGGGTGGCGACGTCTGGTGAATGCTTACGGGGTATGAAGG
>Ga0209780_1002307_pt1 | contig 13457 bp, 9 predicted proteins | sample WorMetexBAHAMAS2_FD_187384 | JGI IMG/M metagenome (GOLD analysis project Ga0209780, IMG submission 187384) | Marine gutless worms symbiont microbial communities from Max Planck institute for Marine Microbiology, Germany - Inanidrilus exumae... | ecosystem: Host-associated > Annelida > Digestive... | reverse complement strand
TGCCTGTATTTCGACTGATTTATTATAGTAATATAGTTTTACATTTGTTTTAGAAATACAAAAAGAAATTGCACCAGAAGAGAAAGTCTGCAATAATATTGGTGTAACAACACTGTCAGAGTATGACCAAAGCAAGGTAATTTCTGTTGCAAATGCTAACCGGAGAAATAGTGAACTTGAACAAGCTGCACGACATAGAACACGTAAGTTGAACTCATGCAGTGTGGATACAGAGTATGTATTAATTTTAGCTGTTGTATACAACATGTTGTCATGAAATGACTTCTTCACTTTTACAGTGGAACAGCTGCACATATATGTGCAGACCTTCAGTGCAGAATATACACTGCTACAGTAATCTTGCACACATTTTTCATCATAAGAGTACAGTCTGGTGTCCTTCAATATTAGGGCCTCGAGTAATCTTACATCAGTCACTTTTACTGATATTTTATTTGCTGATGATTGCACATCAGTAATATACAGGGTCACTGAGTCTCAGCATGATCATGTTATTCAGCAGTTTGATCTCACAAAGCCCAAAAGATGGTGCCACTGCAGAATAATCCTGCTGTTATTGTGGTGCCTTATTGCTTGTAATTTCTAGTTATTATTAACTGCATTATTTTCAATGTATCTGTAATGTATGTCTTAACAAAATACTCATCTGATTAAGGTTTTTTCTTGGTATTAATCATTTCCTTTAGCTTTGCTGTCCTGCTCACTGTAATTTGTTTTAGATACAAGCAAGTAAGTAAAACAAACGGGACATTTGTATAGCACTATGACGAGCATGACTCATCTCTAAGGTGCTTAGGTTCAGCACGTGTTAATGATGGTGATACAGTTTTACTTGCCGCCCACACATTTATCCACACATGGAATGAGCCATCCTGGCTTTACTTCCCAGCCACAGAGCATCACCCACACCCATGTTTTAGTTATGGAAATTTTTTAGCAAATAAGTGGTGAATGATGGCGAACATGCATGCTGTTTGCTTACTGTTTCAAAGCTGTATATTACGTTCTTTCATATCATGCACAGTTGCACACAGATTGATATAATGTGGAAGTAATATGCGGAATAAATGGTTGTGTGGTTTGTTGCAGTTAAGATTGCTTTAATCGACGTTGAGAAAGAATGGCTAAGGGAGTCGGCAGCCAGACACATACAGATACTTGCCGAGCATTACGGCATTTACCAGGATCTGTTTAATGGCGACTACTTCACACCTGTGATTAATCTTCATGTCTGTTATGATTATGATGATGATCTCGTTACACCTGTATACTATGGCAACAGGATATTTCCAGCCGAGGTGACTTGTCATGGACTCATTTTTGAACAGTTATTCTTGAATAAGAATACTGCTACTGTTACTATTTTGTTTCCTTCGATTAAGCAACTGTTGAATGAATATTGAATAACTGGACATTTTAGTGTTGTTACGGTTTCAAAAATTTTGCCGTCGGTCGGTTTCGGTAGGTTTTGCAACAAAAACCTCGGTTTTCGGTTCGGTTTCGGTTCTCGTAATTAACGCGTTGTAAACTTCTTTATGCCTATGGTCATGTGGTATGACAAGTTGACAACTTTCATCATCCCTAGTTCGAATGGCAAACAACCGCATGCATGCAATAAGGCACTCAAAACAAACAAGCTATGTACGAACCAGTAATGTAGGCCTGAAAACCGTCAATTCCAGCGGGAAAACCTAGGTTTCGGCGACAAAAGGTCTTGGAAAAAACCTAGGTTTCGGTGGCGGTTTCGGTTACCGTAACAACACTAGACATCATATTAACTTTTTCTCAAAATTATAAACATGTTATGTTAATGCAAATAAGTTGATAGTTGTACTGGAAATGCTACACATTATTTAGCTTAAATACAGCCTCTTCTCCTGTTTTGTTGTGTATTTCTGATGCAAATAACAGTAAGTTATAAATTTAATAGACTACTTAAACAGAAAATGTGATGGAAATCTTGTGACATCAGAAGTCCATTGAGTTGATATATTTCACCTTGATTTGAACTGTACTAAGTGTAGTTGGTTAAGTGAAGTCATACTGGTGGTTTTGGGGCAGCTATGGTTTGTTCGCTGGTGAAGGCAGTGGATTGATGGTAGCATATTCATATCCATGGACCTGTGTTTCCTGCTGTCCCCATATGAGTTACTGGTTGTATGTGCCGAAAGAGCAATTTAGTTAAAATTGCCATCTTTTAGTGTTGTTATGACCACTGAACTTTCACCGCCACTGCGGTGGTTGGCTGCCATCGAACCAACACCGCCATCGCAGTGTTTTATAGTGTTCTTGGCGGTCTTTTTGGGCGATGTTTCCTGAAAACTGCCCCTCACTTCTGCAGAGCAGCGATAGTCATCTAAATGCAGCGTCTTTTGATCCCATCATTTGATAACGAGTGAACGCACTGCGAGTCAGTCCAGTCAGCCACACCGCCCGCCCTCTCCCACGTGCGCATCCGCTTCCCCACTCGCATGCCGGGACCGCAGGGACAGTCTAGGCACTGTGCTTAGTGAGACCGTCGCGACGGTCTCACTTAGTGCACTTCCTACTGTGGCATGCCGTGAGCAATTGCGCATTCCAGGATAACCGGAACGATCTGATCTCCAAGCCGTTACATCCACCTGTTTCCGTTAGCAACCCTAGCCTTGACACCGACCGATATTCGCCACCGACACCGCGGTGGAACGTCAAAAAAACACCACCACCGACCGAGTTGCAAATTCCTGCTACCATAACAACACTATCATCTTTTCCAGAAAAACACCTTTATGTATGGTCATGTCCAGGCTGCTGAATTGATTAATGCTTAGTGTTGGATAGGCATCTATGTTCATTCATCCGTGTGATTGTGAAGGCCAAGCGAGAGCCGACAGTGCGATACACTGCTGGTGGTGGTGATACATTGTATACACTGATGATGACAAATCCTGATGGACATCTGTTTGATGATGATGGTGAATACATTCATTGGTTGATGTAAGTTTTGTTCGTCATTTAATTATGCAGTTCACCTAGGTAGTTCCTGAATAAGAGCCGTTTAAAATGAGTTTGATTTTCATTGCTTTATTTGAGACATGCTGTATTGTTAACCTCCTTGCTTACAGTCATTTGCTATGACTGATTGTGGTTGGTATTTGCTGCTGTTACTACAAGTGGCAATGGTCTGGGCAGTGGTTGTGAGATGTATGTGTGCTGTAATCTGGTGTGCTGTAGGTGAACTCTGTACAGTTTGATTGATGGAGTCGTCATTGTAATACAAGAGGCTATGCAAATTTTGTTTTTAGGTCGACTCTTCTGAGTTGACCTAATAAAGTACATCCATCCATCCACAAAAAGTTCCTTTGATTTCCGTGAATTTGGCTTGTTGGTAGAGGTCGATGAGTTATGCACGACGTTGTGCAGTTTGACCCAATCCAAAGTCAAGGTCACGAGCACTTGAAAGTTGGAAATCTTCCATTTTCAAAAGCTATCTGCTCTCCCATTTACAATGGGAGGTGGCAACTGACCACGGATTGTTAAACTGGGGCACAGTATCTACATTTGATCGGCGGGAATTTTGATATTTGTCCTAGTTTTTGTGTCACGTGATTTTGAACTTGGCAGAAACGTCAGATGTGAAGAGTCGATTGTCAGTCCCATAGGGATAATTTTTATTACTAGTAATATTATAATTATCATATTACAATAATATATTGTTATTATTACCTATTACCTCTGTGGACAGAGGTAATATTCCTGGCAGTGACATCAGCCGTGGTGAAAAGCTTGTTGACTATATTCAGCCGTTTCCAGTCCGAGGCACGGGGGCACATCGATTCATCTTTGTATTATTTGAGCAAAACAAACACATCGACTATGGATACATCAGACGACCGTCTCCATGGTAATATTGCTCATATGATTGATATATTGTAATGCAGGGTGCCAGTAGTCTCAAAAACAGGAATTTGATGAAAAATCAGGAAAGTGTACAGTTGTTGGAAAATAACATTAGTTAAACTCCAATACCTGGACCAGACTGGTGTGTAAAGTTGCACTCGTTTGGTCTTACAACTTGTAATTTGATCTTAGCTGACATTTGCTGATGGCAGTGTCGACCAATCAAAACAGATTTATACACCATAAGTCATAATCGCCACTTCAGTATTAATGAACAGCTCACGTGGTATGTTGATGGGAACAATTAGTGAACTGTGCTGTCCAGGTGAATCGTCTCCATCATTTTGAGTAATTCTGAAAACAAATGCCAACTAATTGCACTGTGGTCATTTAATACATGTTAGAAAAATTTTGGAATTTTTGCCCAATATTTGTCCTGAGTGTGTTGTAAAGAACACACTGTGGCCTGACGTTGTTGTTGATGATGATGCATTGTTAGTTGTTTAATCATTGTATGACTGCTGTTGCAGTACTGAGCTGGTGGACAGATCACATCATACTGTCGACTTCTTTACCGACCATGCTGATGATCTAAGACCTGTTGGCTTGGCATTCTTTCAGAGTGAATGGGATGACAGCGTTCGACATGTGTTTCATCACGTATTCAGTAAGTCATTCCACGTTTTCCCAGCATTTTACTGGTTACATTTAGCGTGGCTTAAATACACTTCTCATGTTAATTGGCATACGTCGTGTGGTGTTACTGCATCTGTTGTTCGTGATAACTGGAACGTCAACATTCTTTACCCTGTAGACACAATAAAACCGAACTGTGTTGATACTTATTTGGTTTCCATATTTCATGTCAGTATGGCTTGGCTCTATGTAACTTGTGGTGATAAATGCCGTTGTGTGTTCCATGTCAGATATGGCTGAGCCTGCGTATGAATATGCACATCCTCCACTGTATCATCCAACTCCGAAAAAATATCCTCACAAGGAACCGTTCGACAGGTACGACTTCTTTACAGACAGTCATTCATGTTCAGTTACTGTGCCAGCGTTTTTTGTTCCTCTTCATTTCGTTTATTTTTATTAGGTCGAAACCTCCGAGTTGACCTAATAAAGGGGTCTCAAATGACCGTCCTCTGTCCACAAAAGGTTTCTTTGATTTCAATGAAATTTGGTCTGCAGGTAGAGGTCGATGAGTGATGCATTACGGTATGTAGTATGACCCGATCCAAGGTCAAGATCACGAGCCCTTGAAAGTCAGAAATTGGGCCATTTTCAAAGGCTATCTCCCCCATTTATAATGGGGGCTGGCAAATGACCATGGATTCTTAAATTAGGGCACAATACCTAAACCTTATCGGTGCTGGATTTTTGATTTGTGTCCTAGTTTTTGTGTCGCATGACTTTGAATTTGGCAGAAAGTAGGAGTTGACCACCAGTCCTGTACGGGGCTAATTTTTCTGCATGCTTTTTCATATCGATATATACACACCGAGGAACCTTCATTTTACAAATTTAATTTCAAGTACTGTACTGCTTCTACTTCTGTTCTATTGCTCAACCAGCAAACTTTTGCAATATATGCTTTTTCTGCCGCAGATCTCTCAAGGGGAACTGTTAAAGATTTTGAGAATGGAAATCTTGTAGATGTATGCTTTTGCTGTCATGCATCCAACAGTTTCAAAGCACAGAAGATCTAAAGTTTAACTGACATTTCTAAAGTGTCTGGCTTGTGTATTTTCAAACGTTACTCTAGATATTTTGACCGTTATCGAGACAAGAAAGACATCGCAGAAGAAGTTCTGAGCATGAGACTCGACAGGAAGAATCCTTTTACACGGCATCAACAGAAAGAACAGTTTCCACTCGTTCACCGCGCCCAGGGTTACAAACCTTCATGGCTCAAGATACGTGAGGAGAAGATGCGTCTGCGCCAGGAACAATACAAAGACCTTCCATAATGTCCCCAACTGTGCTTTAGGTCATTGTTTGTTTGAGGTTACTTGTAAAGAGAAACTGTTGCTACTCGATTACAGTTCATGATGATGTACCAGTCAGATCTGCAGTGACAAATTCACTGTGATCGTTGCCAGTAATGATAATCTAGGTATAGAATATCGGGAATTGTAATAATTATAATAGTTTTGCAGCTGACATAGTGTTTGTTTCATGTTGCCATGGCTGCTGTATGAGTTGAAACAGTGTCTTGTTGTGATGGCCTGTGATCCCAGTGTCAGCTGGTTGTGGACTGTATTTAAGTCTTCTATATACGAATCTGTTTTTAGCCAGCATCTGCCATCCACAACCTGTCTACTACAATATTGTGAGCTTCAGTACAATGCTTACAAGAACTCACACACTTATTTACATCACATTTAGGCTTTTGCTGTAAAACCACAAACTGTTCCATTGCTCCATCATCAGAAACGATTACAAGATTGAGTATATGCATGTGGCAGCAACATAGTGCTAACAAAAGGTAATGTAATTACATAGTTGACATTGTCACAGCTGATGCAGACCGATTTAACAACTGGAATGTACTAAACAAAGCGTCAGTGAAATAATGATGAAAGAGTGCAGACATGTTCTATGTGGTGACATCGAAAAACGTGTCGATTAGCGATTAGCATCGATTAGCGGCAACCTACAAGCTGTCTCTGTTCCTTTCCACTCCCTACGGACAGATGGATCCGCTATTATCTTGAGACTTTTACAGTGTACAGTGCAGAAAGAGCCACTCGTTGCCCACTAGTGCAGTAAAACCTGTCGACGAATAATTTAACCGAGAAAATGAATGCGGTACAATGCAGTACGCTTGATTCAAGGCCAGTCTGTAGACGAACGGTTGGTTTGTTGACCACGAAGACTGTGCTGTTGCTGCTGCTGGTGGTGGTGATGCGTTGTTTGCTTTGACTTTACGTCTCTTCCGACGTCGTTCAGATTCTGCTCAGCCGCACACTCGTCTGTTAAAAGCATCTGCTACAGCCAAGTTGGGAGAATATCGGGACGCGTCGCTGACTAGTAAATCATCTGATCCATTGCTAACCTATTCTGTGGTCCGGCCAACTCAGCCCTTTACATGACGCAGAAAGTAGCTGGCCAGGTGATGGAATGAGGGTGAATGCCCAATGCAGTTAACTGCAAGAGTGCTGCATCTCCATGTTGCACCATTCAACTTGTCATGCCAATAGATGGCAGTATAATGCGCTGTTGCACAGAGAAATGCAAACCGCCGTTCCTCAGATTCTGCACCGAAATGTTTGTGCTGTGAACAAGAGATGGTCACACTGGCAGATACGCTGTGCGACCCTCACGGCAGTTTGCGTCTGAACCTGTTACCTTGGCCAGTGATGTATTTTACGGAGGAACATGCTTTTGCGTCCTTCCGCTAAGAAGGACTGAAAACCTATTTTTGCCCGGAGTTCCAAACTGGGAAGAGTGACTAATGGATTCGACGCCAAGCTGGCTAACCGACCAGATGCCCAAATGTCAAAGCTAAATATGGTCCTTTAGCCAGCTGGCGTCGCATCCCTCCCTGAATCAGTGTAGCTATTTTGGGAACAAAGTGCATAAAACGTTAACTAATGTATGATTATATACGAGTAGATATCACAAGATGGACGAGTTATTCTGTCTTATGTCTTATGTCTTACAATGTCTTATACGACAGTGACGTTCAGTGTACTGTGCAGTGAACTATTATGACACTTGATTTTTTCGCAGGGAAATTAATCGCTCCTGTCCTAAAATTCCAGATACTCCACCGACCTTCACTTCTGAATTTTAACGTAAAATGACATTGTCAGGTACACTTGCCGCGAGAAAGATTTTCATCCAATTTGAACTTTCTATGACTTAAGCGTACCGTTCCTGGTCTTCAGAGAAGTGAGAGACGGTCAGTCGGGCTACTGCAGGGGGAGGAGGGGGCGACACGAGATGATATCAGTAATTACTTTACCGGTATCGGCGACAGCCGGTGGGAAAGTGACGGACGAACGAGACCATGCTTGGCTTCCTGCAACTGCAGCGCCATCTCAGTCTTCTCTCGCGACCAACGCCGTGAATTCTCCGTTAGCTATACGCGACAGAATAACTCGTCCATCTTGTGATATCTACTCGTATATAATCAACACAATAGGAAGAACAGCGTCCAACCCAACTGTCAGTCGGACTAATGTATGATTTTTCTCACTTTCGTTTTTATGACACTTGTCACGTACAGACTATAGGTGCCTACCATTTTCAGCGAACGTGAACTCACGTTCACGTTCGCTATATGGTATAGCCCGTCCACGGTCTGTCTGTCGTGTGTAACGTTCGTGCACCCTACTCAGCCGGTTGAAATTTTCGGCAATTTTTCTTCGCCGTTTGGTACCTTGGCCATCCACTGACATTCACTGAAAATTTTACGGAGATCGTCCCAGGGGAACCTCTCCGTCGGGGGGTTTAAACGCAAGAGGGGTAGCGAGATATAGCGATTTCTGACATATCGAATGCAATAACTCCGAAACAGTACAAGATAGGGGGTAAGTTACTATTCATCAATAATAGCAAATCGTATATGAGCTTTCGATTGTTACCAAAATCGGTGACCTTGAATGACCTTGAACTGCGAAATGTCTCTTATTTTGCGTTATTTTACCGAATTTGATAGTTTCCGGGGTGCATAGCGTATAAGTGGTTAACAAAGCCATAACTATGGACAATTAATTTACGATTACTGTCTAGTAGTAAACGTCTACAGAGGGACCGCGCGACGCCCACGGTATAAATATTCTATAAATGCTAGGTGGAAATTCTGTAGCAGATTCATATATTCAAGACTTAACGCGTAGCACTTGCCTAGCTATCGTCTAATTTGTTAAACGAAGTGTATGTTCTCTTATTTGGTATTTTGAAGCACGTGTGCGATATCGTCGTAATTAAAAAGTCCACGTTCGCTATCTCATATGATGAGTTCTTGTATGTTTTCTTGTATATTTTAGACAACATAAGCATGCTAGTACACTATACATAAGCTTACAACCATGGAACTAAAAGTAGACCGCTATCTGGCGGTCTTAAGCCGTTATTTGAGACTATATGATTTTGGCAGGATTTTGCCCCTTAAAAGTTTGGGATGGTCGCACAAAATAAGACCGGCGTTATAAAGTCAGCAGCAGTATAACAAACATTCACGACAGTTCCGCTTATCACCGTTGTCTGGTTTCTGCTGGTCGTAATTCTATTGAAAAAAGAAATAGCGAAAGCAAAGCCTAATAGTCGCAACTGAGCCCATATTTATCAATTACGCATAAAATATTGTCAAATAAACAAAACTAGATGGCGCAAAGCTATAGTCATTGCACCTGAAGACTGTTTATTTTGCGCTTTAATGCACTCATTATTGTTATTGTGTGGAATGCCCACAAACACCTAACCGAAACATTCCACATGCAGAAGTCACGATCACAATACAGTATTCGGCTCGAAGCGGTCCGCTATCTGTGCACAAACTGTTTACTTTCTGCACACGACGATCCTAGTGTCACGTGACTGTGACTGAGTGATGCCAGCGTTATCTGCCGTGTTACTTATTTTCAGTTTTTAATTCAGGTCTGCTTTTCTTCCATGTCGGTCAGCCAAGCCGCACAGCGGCGTACTTGGTTTACGCAATATCGGGCGTTGTCGAAAATTTGGGTAGGTGTCTTGTACGGAGCATAGATCCCATGAAATGATTTTGAATTGATTCTAACGTTATAAATAAACTAAACATCCCGTAGAGGGATCATGGTAGTGGATCTCCGGTAATCTGTAATCATTGCGTATAGTTATGGCGGCCTGAAGTCACAAGACGTTGACATTTTGTGAGAAATGTTTGCGTTTTTTGAAAACGACCCCTTACGATAAAATTTTAAAAATTGTGTTCCGAAAGTTTTCATCGCGATACCGATTGACGTTGAATTTGGCCGACGGGAAATCAGTGAAATCGTGCGTATTTTCCTGACCACAAAATTTCGCCTGCCTCTCAAACTGTCGCTAGGCCTACTGCGTGGATTGCGCCCAAAATGTCCTCAGAGTGCTCCAGATTTCATATAAATCGGTTCGCTTTCGGCGGAGTTATAGACTTTAACACAGACTCTAACACGTAGCTTCAAGCCGAATAAATATGTAGCTTTAACAAAAAGGCCCCTTGCAGAACCATAGCGCAGGATTATAGGCCTATACAGGCAGAGTAGCATTTACGTACAGTCAACCTCAGCCGTGCCTTTATGTTTACCGTTAGATACTTAAAGCTTTGTACCAAATATACCGATAGATTATCCAAATTGCGGCAAAAGTGTAAAATATGCCGGTGTCACGTACTTGTATCTCGAGTGACTCTGTTCTGTGCTGAGAAGCTTGTAGTTGTTGTCTCAACAACGAGTGTTGGTTATCGTTACCGACTTCTCGGCTGTTCCTGCTGCCGACAAGTCTTTCCAGTTTCCTGATCACCTGTTCCTGCTTTTTATGAACGTCTTTTAGGCCGTTAACGCGGTCAGTTTTTTCTTGAAGCTGCTGAACCAAGTCGTTTTGAGAATGAACACTGTCCTGTTTCTTTAAATACTCCTTTTCCTGTTCGTTTTTCTGGTGAACAAACCACCGCTGAAACGCTTTAAATATTTACACACAGTGAACAACGACGGCAACAGTAGGCCTAAACAAATCATGTCCTAACTGTTCGCAGTGGTCATTCCTTTGCTAATGCTAAACATATTGTTAATAAATGTGTGGAATTCTCTCCCTGACTTTATTCTATTGTCTAAATCTGTCGCAACCTTCAGGCGCCTCTGAAGCTTCCGCGTAATGGCGCTATATAAATGTGCTTATGATTATGATTATGACATACCGTTAATAAATTGTATTTTTCCGATTATTGTGATAATTGAATTTTACGTTGATGTGCATACTAACTCATTTAGGGTTTCGTGTAGTTTCTAATATTGTTTACATTTTTTTCTTTTTTGAGGGGCTCATGCTAGAGCAGTTTCTCTGCCTTTGAGTCCTGCTAGCAATCCTGTTTGTACGTGTTGTTCCCATTTGTTCAACTTCTTCTTTATCATCAGCATTTTCTCTAATATTTTGTGCTTGCAAATAAATTTGATTTGATTTGATAAATGACAGGCTATTACAATGCGATTTACATCCACGCTGACCTCAGTGTCGGGGGCAATTGACGTTTAGGCCTATACTCAGAGATTGGTTGCAAACTAAACGAAAACTAAAATGACTGTTTAATGTAATAGTAGGCCTATTAGGCTACATACAATCGTACATGACCATACAACGCGAACAAGGTCACCACCTATGAAAGCGTGAGTCGTAGGCGCGGACAGTCTTTATTCGCTAGGTGGATGAGATGCGGTTCAGCGGTAAAAGTAATGTAAATGTGCACTTTTCGTTTGAATATCGTAATGCACGTCCCTCCGTATTGCAAAAGCCGATGGTACATGTAGGCCCTAGTCATCACGTAAGTTTTCTATTAAGCCCATTAATAGTTCTTGCACATTCATGTATGGTCTTTGTATACTGTGGTTATTCTGCTCGAAGCGCTTCGGCAGAATATTGGATTTACTTTTGGGGCGATTTGGCGGTGTTCACGCGCTCGGCTGTAACTCCGCCGAAAATGAACCGATTTATATGAAATCTGGAGCAGGCTGAGTACATTGTTGGGGACTGGCCCTGGCAGATTTAGTAGTGACAGTTTGAGAGGCAGGCGAAATTTTTTTGTCATAAATAACGCACGATTTCACCGATTTCCCGTAGGCCAAATTTCACGAAATTTGACCAAAACAACGTCGATCAGTGTCGCGACGAAAACTTTCGAAACATAATTTTAAAAATTTTATCGTAAGGGGTTGTTTTTACAAAAAACACAAATATTTCTCACAAAATTTCAACGTTTTGCGACTTCAGGCCGCCATAACTACACACTGAATTTATGGCACATGAATTTGATATTGATATTTGATTTGATATTTGACAATGATTACAGGTCGCCGGAAATTCACTACCAAATGATCCCTCTACGGGATGTCTAGTTTCCACTTTTCCATTAGAATCAATTCAAAATCATTACCCTAGGCTCTACGCTCCGTACAAGAAACCTACCCAAATTTTCGGCAACGTCCGATGTCCGATATTGGGTAAACCAAGTACGCCGCTGTGCGGCCTGGCTGACCGACATGGAAGAAAAGCAGACCTGAATTGGAAACTGAAAATAAGTATCACGGCAGATAACGCTGACATCACTCAGTCGCAGGAACCGTGATACTAGGCATCGTCGAATGCAGGATGTAAACAGCTTGTGTACAGATAGCGCACCGATTCGAGCCGAATACTAGGCATTCTACACAATACAACTACCCGGTATCTAATTATACATGACATTAGTATATAAGTGTACTTATCAGTGAAACAATTTCGGAAAGGTGGTTGTCCCGTTTCAAAAATTCATACATATTTTGGTTGGCTATCCAGTGATCGTGACTTCTGCAGTTCTGCATGCGATATTTCTCGGTTATAGGCCTAGTTGTTTGTTAGACCTTCACAAGGTGCACAGCGTCACGTCCACCAACGACTGCGACATAATCTACCTCAATTAATCTCTTCTGAAGCTCCACTACTTTCTGTTTGTACTCAGTGAGCGTCGCCGCTTGACGATGTAGCTTGTTCTTCACGATTGCTGCAACAGGTGCAAAGTATGGACAGCAAATACAGCACACCAATACAGGTATATGCATAACCCATTTTAGTCCAGAGTTCCAGAACGGGGACAGTGACTAAGATATTCGACGTTTGGCTGGCTAGCCGACCATTTTTAGTTTTGAGTATCGGTCACTCTGGCGATCAACATTGAGCGCCAGAGTGACCGAAAGTCAAAAACTAAAAATGGTCGGTTAGCCAGCCTGGCGTGGAATCCCTAAATTGCAGCTATTTTGGGAACACTGAGCTAAATGTGTTAAACATGACGGAGCGTTCGATCTAGCCGGACATGCGTGCATTAAGGAACCAACCACTTAACGCCACAGATAGAAAATTCTCATTGTTAAGTTTACATTGAAAACTACTGGGAAAAATGAACACATTACTTTTGGTTGATGTAAGTTTGGCATTGTAAAAAAGAAACTTAAATTTACAGACTCTAACACGTGTACGAGACTACGAGTCGCTATGATCAGTGTTGGACGTAGGCCTATGTCTATGTTTCTTGAGCAGACCCAAAACGACCCACAGGTGACCAAATGGAGCAGACCCGAAATAAAAAACGAAACTATAAAACAGTGGCATCACATCTAAGCATTTGTAAACGACCTTTCCGATGTTGGGAAAATCTAATAATCTCGCAATAAATAAAGAACTAGCAGAAAGCACACATCAGGTCAGACATTCTTAATATTATAAAAACAAAAACTGGCTTCAGTTTCTCTTCATTGTAAAAGCCGTCGTTCTAAAACAGCAAATATCAAAATTTTATCCGCAAATTCAACGCACAGAAGCTAGCGATCACATTTATTTAAGTC
>Ga0209780_1002306_pt1 | contig 13457 bp, 10 predicted proteins | sample WorMetexBAHAMAS2_FD_187384 | JGI IMG/M metagenome (GOLD analysis project Ga0209780, IMG submission 187384) | Marine gutless worms symbiont microbial communities from Max Planck institute for Marine Microbiology, Germany - Inanidrilus exumae... | ecosystem: Host-associated > Annelida > Digestive... | reverse complement strand
ACCTGACCATTTCCGGCTTTACTTCGCTCAACGGCTTGATTTGTTTACATAGTGTGTTAGACAAAGCCGGCTCTCAGTCGGTTTTCAAACGCACTTAAAATCCTCGCATTTTCATTCATTCATTCATTCACTCATTCGTCCCTGAAATCATGCCTTTAGCCTATTTTTGTCACCGTGTTTAACTAATGATCCGTTTGACTGTTTACTGTGCAACGTTGATGAATGTTGAATTATAAGTTAGACCCGAAAATTGTGACAGTGTTTCAAGTTGTTGCGGTTAAAATTTCTCATATCCTCGTGATCTCAAAATCTGACTTCTGCTTTACTTCAAATCAGCGCGTAATCACAATACAATTGACTGCGGCTAAACCGCATTCCAATGTTCCAGTCGTGTGCTAAGCCTAAACCCGTCAATCCTGTGTATCTTGACCATGCATGCATTTCTTATAAGACAGGGCCATATGTACACCGAAAACTGCACTATAGAACATCTTATCTTGACTAGGAATTATATAAATTTCATCTGATGGGTGTTATGCTTGCCATTTGAGGGCATGAGAAGTCGGCTTTTGTGAAATGATGAAATTGTCTTTCAGTATGAATCTGTTGGGGGGAAAATATTCGAGCGCAGTGGACGCAGGCTAATGCAATTTTACTACATGGGGCGCCTGTAGCTTCGTTGGTTAGTCCAGGATCGTATCCGGCCAGAGGATACATGGGTCCTGACCTCTACCAACGACTATCTAGAGTGATTGAGATTTTTGTACTAATCCGCTGAGAAAGTTCTCAGGTATAGTGGGTTCCCCCTCATCTCTGACTAATGTGGCTTGGTGCTTGAATCGTGGTGAAAATGCGTTGTAGGGCCTATGTTTTGGAACCCCTAGTCGAAAAAAGTTCTTAGCTACGACCCTGTTGGTTGCGAATTTGTAGGACGTGTGACGACGACGATTCAATGATGGATCAGTCTTATGTTGGAAACGGAGCCGTCAGATCTCCGACGTCACCTAAAGTTCCGCCGCCGTTGCCGCCCAACCCTCCGCGAAATTTGCCACCAGGCAGGAGGTCTTCCTCATCGTCCTCGTTACAGGCCTTGCCACCAACGACGCCATCCGGTCAAGACAAACCGCCTCGACTAGAGACAGACCCGGCGTCGCCGACCGCTGCACCCTCGTCACCACCACCCAGACCCTCTCCTCCGAGCATTCCTTCTCCTAGGACGTCGACAAGCCTTGAGCCAGTCGCGGACGACCAAACACCGACCGCTGTACCCACGTCACCACCACCCAGACCTTCTCCTCCCAGCGTTCGTTCCCCTAGGACGTCGACAAGCCCTGTGGTCGCGAGCGACGAGACGCTGCTGCGCGTGTGTCTGAAGTCGACTCCGGTGCGTCAGCCGTCTGGATCTCTGCTCGGCATCGGGCGCCGCAACGCCATGATGCACAGCACCGAGGTCAAGGCCGACGACGGCACCGTGTTCCGTCGCAATGCCAATGGAGTCTACTTCCAGGTGGATCAGGCATGGACATCATTCGACGGATCACCTGGACTGGAGGTCGGTGACGAGGTGCTTGCTATCGACAGTTACAAGATGGTCGATATGTCACTCGACACTGCCAGGTATATTGCACCATACGTTCGGTTCTACTCGATGGCTAAAGTTTATACTCAACCTAATCATCTCTATATACAACCCTGGACAGTTGCATCGCAGTAACATCTAGATGCAGAATGCAGCCTATTGCTACAGACGGAGTACGTAGCGTGGTCTGTCTGTGTGTCTGGCTGTATGTTTGTTGGTCACTTTCGTGAGCCTTGCAAAAACGGCTGAACCGATCGAGATGCCGACTGAAAGGTAATAGTATACTTCGAGACTCGGGTAGGTACAAGGAACCATGTGCTAGGTGAGGTCGAGATCCCTCCACGGGAATGGGCAATTTGGGGGGTTGAAAAGCACTGAGAGTCTCTGCTGCGTTGTACGCAGCAAAAAGGGATCATTCGATCGTCAATAAGGACATGCAGCAAAAGGGATGATTTAATCCTCAATAGCGCGACATGCGGTGCGAGCTTTCGTCGAAATTCTTTGACCATTTGTTCTAAAGATCAAACGATGTACATCATTGGAACATCACTCTAGTACACGCTAGAATCAGTATAGCAGCAGATTTAGTTTGCTGTTGCCGTAGGCAGATTTGAGGGGGCCAAGTGCTATGGCTCCCAACATAAACATTGTCGCTTTCCTGAGGTTCAATAAAGTCGGACTTTTTGGTGGTCTCAAGCAAAAAGCCCGGATCCGCTCGGGAGCTTACAGTAGCTGCAGTTCAGGATTAGTGGTAATATCTGCCAGTATTTGTCAAATATTCAATAAAATTGGACTGAAGTTTGAGAGGTTAGATTTTTTTCGGTTGGGGGGATGCGCTTCACTCGTTAGCATTCCGTCCGAGACGTTTTGTCAGGGGCATTGGGGGACATTTTGTCGATGGACATGCTGCCCGTATAGTACCGCAATGCGTGGACCCTTTCACGCTAGACACTCAACCTGACAACACAACTGTCATTGACCTATACGAGTACTCACTTGTAAGAACTGAACTGTCAGCGGCGAACGGTGTTGTAAATGACTAAGCACGAGACGTGTTGATTCGTGACGCGAGGGTGGGCGGTGAGGGTGCACGATGCCACAACGTTGGCTCCACAGCGCCACTTTTACTACGTCATTTCCTCGTAGCATGTGCTCGTGCATGAGTCGTGACTGCGCACTATCTCACACAGCAGGTGCGTTGAACTAGACTACATACCGGGGTCATTGTACACTGCAGCTTGTCGAGATCGCTAGACGCGCGTCATTTGAACGTGAACAAGGACCCGTCTCACAGTTTCAGAGATAACAAGAAGCTCAGCTATCGCCGAGAGACCCGCGCGATGCTCTGTATCAGTTGAAATGTTGGTCTACTGTTATACGGATAACGCAAGCAGATCGCGTGTCAGCCCGAGGAGCACTTTCAGCAAGTGCCACGTTTTATTCCACAACTACCGCACAGCGAGCATGCGACGCTCCGTGTCACATACGACGCTGAAGTAAGCCTTGGGTGTCATCAACAGACTTTCATACAACCAACATTGTTGATGTCAACTAGACCGTAACTGTGATCATCAAAGTTCGACTACCACCAAACTTGTTGATGACACCGCGTATTCCTTCGCCATCGCACCGTCGTGGACGCGGACAACCGTGGCGGACGGGCTAAATGTTTGGCGGTTTATTAAGGCTTGTGAGCCGAAGACTTCTCAACCGGTCGAGTCCATGGGCTATCGTGCGGCGTTGTTTGTGAGATCCTATACGTTTATCCGTCTTAGTAGAACACCGACTTGTGACGGACGGACGGACAGACACGCGATGACAGCAAGTAGGCCTACCACGCTATCATAACTTCCCGCGGGTAAAACTCGGTTTAATTTCATCATGACAAAATGACAATTAGTGCATTGGTCTATTTGGTCCTACAACGTGATCGCATTACTGTCACATTTGGTGTAGTCTTGGGTGTTGTGAGATACTGATCTCGACAAGCTACATAGTGTACAGTGAGCCCGAAAAAAACTTACGGCGTCATTAACTCGAAAACCAAGCGAGATACAGCAGTGGCTATACTATTAAACATAAATAGGAAGTCGTAGGTTGTCTATCATTTACCGTAGTCGTTGGTACCGCCTAATCACCGAAAATGACCGAATGGCCTTTTGACGGGGGCGGTGTCAGGGGTGGATACGAGAGACATCCCTAATACACATCTTTATTTCGTCATCAAGACGGCAGTACAACACAGGAAATAATAAGATAATAAAACAAAACAAAAGATAATAAAAAAAATTGATGATCGGCCTAATTACATTTGCATGACATGGTTATTTGGCACAACAAATTGTCCAGATATTCATAACCATCAAAAATCTTCTGCCTTCGCTTCATTAACATCGTATCTACATCAACACTGTTAAACATGTCCATACAAAGACGTACATTTTCGTCCGATTTAACATTAAAATTGTCCTGTAGCATGAAGAAGTGGCATAATTCATCGACCTTATCTGGACTTTGGTGGGTGAACAAACTTCCAGGCCATATAATAGTACTGGTACACTAATATAGACCTACTACTTACATTGAGTATACGCACGAAAAATACCCAATATTTATTTTTTTTCTCTCTATTGTATGGTCAAGATACACAGGATTGACGGGTTTAGGCTTAGCAAGTATGTTCGTCCTCGTAACACTTGGATAGAAATGTACGCTGGTCGTGTCGCGTGCTGCCCCCTGGTGAGTCACGTTGAGTATGCGCCGACGGGATAGACTGACGGACCGACGGACGGACGGACGGACGCCAGACCGTTACATTACGCTTTCCGCTTCACGCGACTAGCGTATATAGGTAGTGCATCAAAAACGTTTGGTTTTCGGGCTTCGCTGGCAGAACTTACAGAGAATGTCGACGTCATTGGATGAAGTCCTTGATTGAACTGTGTAGAGTGCTGCTGGAGGATCAGGCTCGTTCAGGCATCGTCACACTCACCGTTGTCCGTCAATCTCCAGATCAGAGGACCAACATCGGTACTGATTCCGATGTCGCAGCCCACGAGGGTTTCCAGAATCAAGATAACCGCTCGCACGAGGTAATGTTGTTGATTTCCAACTTCGGTTAACGAAAATGCCGAGCTTCTAATAAACGGGTTGTTTAAAATTCACTAGCATATTTTGCGTTCTTGGGGCATGGTACATGGCATGCCCCGTTGAAAGTTATAAACTAAGAAGTTCACAGATTCATATTCAAAGACCCGTTTAGTGGACACATGAGCGCGCGCACTACACCGTGTCCGGAACAACGTGCTACTATATTTGCCTCTAACTTTGCCAACTACTGGCCGATTTTCAAAATTCTTCCACCCACAGACTTTGCAGTAAATTTGTAATAAAGCGATAATGAAGTATCTCACTATCCCTCAGACACGTCGCTGCACTATCTTGTGAAATATTAATGTTAGAAAAACAGAAAAACCAACAACCTGAAACGTGTACGGTGATTAACGATACATCAGAAGGTAGCATAGCAACGTGATTTAGTTGTGGTGAGATCTTTTACTAATACTTTGTTACAAATTACTGCTGAGTCTGCATTGACAGAATTTTAAAAATCAGTCGACAATACTCGACATCTGGCGAAGTTAGGCCTATTGGTAAGAAAGTTGACTCAAGCGCCATGTGCGCCGGGCATTGTCCTGCTGAAAGATGAACTTGCTTGAGATGTAACGTATGGCGGGCAGTATAGCTGTTATAACAGCATATCACGTTATGATAACAGCCCTCAATAACCTTGACTGCGTGATTGACAAGTATCAAGATGTTTTGTCGACAACTTGTGGCTCGCCGACTGATGCCATCAGTGACTGTCTGAACGTTGATTATGTACTGAAGCGTTTTTTCGTGACGTCTTTCTTCTTGGTTGCTGCAGATGCGTGCATTGGTGATTCTTTGGGTTTGTCGGTGTGACCACTGTAAATATCTTCTCGTCAGTTAACAAAATTGTGCTAACAAAATTGGATGAATATTTTTCAGTAATTGTTTCGAATGTCTGAGTTTTGCATAGCGGTTCGCACTACTCATCTCTAGAGCATGGCCATTTTTGAGCACAAGCATTTCGCAGGGTAGTGTACCGACGCATTTGAGGGGTGGTGGGACATTTTATTATCTCTTTACTGCACATTTACTGCTAAGTCTCTAAGGTGAACTAATTCTGAAAATCGGTTAGCATCTGGCAAAGTTAGCGGCAAAAATATACTGGCATCTTTTCCCGGACACTGTGTATGCATTTGAATTTTAGAAGGGTGTGGGTGGTTGCTTACTGAAATTTTAAATATGCCAGTGTTAAAATGGCTAGACTAACAAGAACAACTACATTACATACACTCTCTTAACTTGGCTTTCTGTGGTTTGTTGTCGAAACATATTAACTCCTGTAAACATGTGTGACATCGCCATACAGGCGTACGTGCATCGTTGTTTACTCGCTGCGACGTAAACCTGAAACGACTAATGAATTGTTGTCATTTTTATTAAGTAAGCAAACAAGGAAGAACATTTACAAGGCACGAGCAAGCAACATTCACAATGCGCCCTGGGGCCATTCAAAAATTACGTCACGTTCCGAGGGGGAGGGGGTAAGTCTCAGCGTGTCTGGGAGGGGAGTTCGCAGTGTTGTTACGTCGCGAACCGTAATTTTAGAAACTGTTAAACTTTGTTAAAAACGCCCATCTCTACATTACGTTTATATTACATTCTTCGATGGGCACTTTGCGACTGCAACGCCGATGGAACCGCCTGTTCCCGTGTTCAACGTTTTCGAGCATCTGACATCGCCGTGGGATAACGGCTGACAACTTGCCGACTTACATGTACGTGTTACAGCCGCAGCTGGTTGCACTGTGACATAATTTACCCTAACTGTAGGCCCACTTTTATCAAGCTTTTTCTTAATTTAGGTATTTCTTTGCTACTGTTAGTGTTTTCTTGCATGTAGGGGAAGGTTGAGCACATAACAAGGGCCGATCTAGGGGGAAAAGTGGCCCATGTAGACAGTAGAACTGTATCGTCACAGCAATAACCTTTTTATATTTTTAACATTTTTTTTACATTTTTGCCATTTTTGTATGCCCCGAGTTTTCGTAAGCCCTAGGCAGAGTTCGTATAGAGCCTATTGCGGCCCTGAAGTTACCGGTTTCAGTGCAGTCGTTGCGGATCAGCTGAAAAAGCGCGATAATGGATAAATATGCTGGAAAAGAAATGACAAGACAAAAATCAGTAAGTTAATAAATAAATAAATAAATAAATAAAAATCAGCTTAGGGCTATATACATTAACACACGTCATACAGTGAGCATAATTATTAAAGAAGCAGCTTGACACCATGGCGGGTTTGAGCTCTTGCAGCTGCCCAAAACACGAGCAATAATTGGAGGGAAGGGAGGAGATACGTTAAGGTTCGTTCACACCGGATGCGTTACGGTGCCGGTGTTACTGAATTTTTGCGGCGTCATTTGGCATATTGCGGTATATTGCAGTATGTTGCAGCGAAAACAACGCAACATGCCGCGGGCGCCGCAACGCGACGCGACGCATCGAGTGTGAACAAACCTTTAGGCGCGTTTTTCACCGTGCTACAGTTACATTCATCCTGACGTGAAGTCGACTAGTCAACAGACTTTTCAGAGACATTAGAGATCGTTCAGGAATCATCATCATCATCATCACTTTATTTGTCTGTAATAAACAATTTTATGAACAAGTCTGTAACATGTAGACAGGACCTACAAGGCTCATAGAGCACTTACGATGGCCCTAATAATATACTGAAATAAAAAGTATTAAAACATAGTCAATACAAGCAAATGAATACACATAAACCAGCTAAATAACTAAACCATACATCTGAGAAACTGAGAAAAATCAACTTGGTTGATAGAACGTTTTAATTTTGATAGTGACGAGAAATCTACATTGTGAGGCAGGGAGTTCTATACGTTTATAGTAAATATTTTGCAAGACTGTTCTAAAAAGCGTACAATTAAATTGTAATATATATATATTACTATGTCGTCCAGCACTGTAAATCTGTCGAGAGGCCAACATATTGGATTGCTGCCCAGTTTTGTATGGCTGTTGCCGCCAGAGAGTTCAGTAATATAAATAATTATTAACGTTGGCGCAACCAGCCAGTACCGGTATACCGGTAGGCCTAATTTGGCGTGTCAGCATGCACAGTCGGCTAGCACGGCCACAAGCATGCGTTTACTACGAATCAGTGAACAGCATTAGCATACAGTCTGCAAAAGCAGCTTTAGGTCACAGACTGCATCAGGACAGCACGCATCGAAATCTCTTATCAAACTATTGCGTGACGGTCTGACGGATACAGCGCACACTGATAATAAACGGTAGTCGTCGGTAGGTGTTGCATGTAAGTACGATGCATGTGCATACGATAGGCATACTGTTTCCTTTTGCAATCATGAGCAGCGATGTAGCTGGCAGAGAAGTGCAGAATTCCGGACCTCTGCACTTTGCACTTCAGGAGTTCTGACCCCCAGCCACGACAAGAGTGATAAGAATTTTACGTGTCTAATGACAAAGTTCTGAGGTACCGGTAGTGGGTAGCCTATATCCCCGATTGCTGTGATTTCGTTCATGAGTCGTGGTGAAAAAATGCATTGTATGTTAATGGACCCCTGAATAAAAAAGTTCCTGCCTACGCCTCTGATCAAGATGTCATCTTCTCTGAATTTTTCTGCAGACAGTTGCTTTACTTTTGCTTTTCTGCACATTTCTATAACGTTCTGTTTTAGTAGACATTGAAAAGCGATTAGAGTTATCAATTCTTGGCATCCGGTTCTTAGCTGGTTTTACGGACTATCGTTTTATCCATTCCAGAAACACCTGATGAGACATTCTTACAGCTTAAAGGTTTTGGTTTTCCCAGCAATCACTTTTTATCTTTTTAATTCTTTAAATGTCTTGTTCTATAATATCGTAATAGCACTAAAATGGTTTTTCAGGTGCAGATATATGGTAAGAAACTAGGCCTACTTACCTACTCTCTCACTTAACATTTACCTGCAGTTATTGCATACGCTTTAGATTATGACAATTGTGAAAATTAACATCAAATATTACATACGTTTATTGCAGTCAACGAACGACACTGTATTTTCACCAACATCGCCATCTGCCGGTGATTTTGTCGTGGATTTCGCCGAAGAATCGACAAACCAGAGCCTTGGAATCAGTATATTTTGCGGCGCTGATACAGCCAAAGGCCCTTCAGCAGTATTTATCAAAGCTTTGTCGCCGGACGGTTTAGCAGCTTGCGACGGCAGACTGTGCGCCGGTAAAACTCTGCTTTCAAAATATCCGCACTATTTATTTAGCCCGCACGGCATCGCGATGCCGAAGGGCTTTATTGTATTGTATTGTATTTATTTGTATCAGGCAGACGGCCCATAGATATGCATACATACACACCAGTCACAATTTTTAAAAATTAAAAAATTACCGCTGCGTTTTTATCTTCTTTCTTCTTCTTTCTTTTTTTCGACGCCTAATCTCTCATATTACTGAATGGATCTCAATCAAACTGGGACACATGTTTAATTAGGACTGCTATGCTCAACCGGGCATTTACCCCCACGGGAGGGGTGGTGTTCACTGAACCATATAGTCGTCGTGAGTGAACGTATTCGCGACAGTATAGTCGGTCACAATTGTCTGCATGGTGAGTTGCTACCCGCTATATTCCACTCCAGATACTCTAAAATGAACATATATCCAATTAAACAAATTTACACTGCATTGAATTGCTGCAACAATCTTCTATTTTCCAAAGTCTCTGCATCTGAAATTTCCGGAAAAAAATCACAATTCACACTAAAATTAGCTTTGATTACTGCACATGTTTCAAAGTCTGTACGGTACTAATGCCTGTATCACACAAAGCCTACGGTCTATACCGTCAGGCCTGTACGGTCATTGCGTACGGTCACCCCAAACTTTGCCCCGAATGCGGTCTCATACGGTCAGCGCGTACGGTCTCTACGGTGACGTACGGTCACCCAAAAAGGTATAAATAGAGCTGCCAAATAAAGAGCCTTAACAGTTTTCTACAGGCTCTTGTCGGAGAATCATCTCTACAAGCAGAAAAGCATGGAGTTAGTCATGTGGATTTTAGCCTCATGGAGACAAAGGATTTAGAAATATTGTTGAAAATAACTGAAATAGACATAAAGCTTGCTGAGTTGGATGAGAAGCAGAGGAAAGCGAACCGGAAGAGGAGGTGAAGGATGAGGGTCCTATGGACCAGGGAGTGGATTACGAGGAGAACTTTATTTGGAAAGTACGAGAACCTGCTGGCTGAAATGAACAGAGAGGATCCTAAGCGGTATAAGAATTTCCTGAGAGTGGATAACGATTTGTTTGAGCAGCTGTTAGAGACAGTTACTCCATATATCACCAAGAAAACTACAAACTGGAGGTAAGTTACTGTCCTGTGAATATTACTTGTCATTTGTGTTGCTTATTATATTTACTGTACTTTACTATCATTCATTCATTCATTCGGTCTCAGTTGATACGGTCTCTACGGTGAGCCTGACCGTACGAAATTTTTGCTCAAGAGCAAAAAACCATACGGTCAGTACAGCACGGTCTTGCGCCCGGTCAGCCTATAGAGTTTCTACGGTCACCTGACCGGTAGTGGGTAGCCTATATCCCCGATTGCTGTGAGTCGTGGTGAAAAGCAGACAGGTAAAGATGGGTCTAAGCTGTTTTCGGAAAGTATTTAAGGTTTGAGACGAACTAAGAGTGGAAGGGGGGGAATTCCAGACTATTGGAGCTGCAATATGAAACGAGCGTGAACCGAAATGGGATTTGTGCAAGAGACGTTCAAGTTAGCTGAGGGGGATGGTCGCAAGGTGCGAGAAGGAACGTAGAAATGGAGGCGTTCGGACAGATATGATGTAGTTGCCTAGACTGTAGGCTAGGGAAGCCCACTTACATGTAAACTGTATTCGAAAATTGACATGCATTTTACCAGTCATTGTATCGTGATCTCTTTCGGAGAGATTGAAATGCAATGACCTTTGCTGTGGAATGTTCTTGTGAACTACAGGGGATGAAATCATCGCAATCAACGGCACGCCGGTGGCAGGTCTGTTCAGCGCAGAAGTGGTAGATCTATTGGATCGTCACGCCGTCAGTGAAGGACTTCGCATTACTGCACGTAGACACGTCATGCAGCGGATCAACATGTATAACTCTCTTAAGTCTACAAATCTGATGACCATATACGCCATTAAATCAGTCGTTCTCGCTCTACTGACATATTTGTTCACTTCAGCGAATTTTGTTAGACATTTTGGAGGGCAGTAGACAATCGTAGTTCTCATTATTTTCGCCGGCAGCGACAACATTTTTCAACATACATAAAACATACTACAGAAAAGTCATTTATTTTAGCACATTTTATCAAAGCCCTGCAGAGCTGAAGTGCATTTGTACTTTAGGTACAAGTTCATCGGGAGTGGCTATGCACAGTACACAGATAATAGCGGTCTTTGATGCACGAAATTCGGTTTATTTCCCTTGTCTGATGTGATGCCGTTAGGAAAAAACAATAAATAGATGGTCTGCACTTGCTGTGAATGCGGTTGCGTGTGTAGTTCGACTGAGGATGACACACCTCGACCTCCACCGCGAAGACGTAAGAGCAACCTGGACTCACTGCGAACGTCGAGAACACTTGACAAAGTTGAAGAAACGCCAACAGTACGTGTAGTTATCGTTCAACGATACCGTCTCACGATTATTGCTTTAACAACGCGATTACGTCTGGAATATCAATGGATTGTGAATGTCGAATAGCTTATTTCACAGCACATATGACATATTTGTGATAACTGTAGGCCTACATGTAGTTACTTTTGTGCGTTTTAGGTAAATGATAGTGGATGTAAAGCTGAGAATACTGACGAATCTGAAAGGCACGAAGAATGCAGTGAAAGCCAGGAAAACCAATGTTCATCATCTGATGCCAGTCGTATAGGCCTACATACTGATGAAGCACGAACACAGCACGCTGACATAGCTGCAATAAACGAAGCCGACACTAAGCCAGTACTTATTACATCAGGCTGTGAACAAAGTCAAACTGCGCCTGATGATTACGCAAACAACGATAATAAGGAATTTTTGGACTGGAATGCCAATAGGAAGTCAGAAATCGCCTACGGCACTGACTGTACGAGCGACTTGGCTTCGGTGACGGCGATTGAGCGTGTAGATGAGGTACGGGAGTCTCGCGTTCCGTTCACCAGCGATGAAGAATTGATGCTGGAGGAAGTGATGGAAACACACGACAGTAAGTCAGACTCTACAACCGTTGCTATGGCGATTGCTTCGCCGAGCTACTCAGTGCCGCCAACGACAGACTTCGCTGACGCTGATGCTCCACCGCCTCTTCCGACCACACAGCCACCGTCTTCGTCACCTCTGGTCCACGATACGTCGCAAGAATTGTCCATTTTAGTCGAGGATGACTCGCATTCGACTGGAGACATCGTCTCTCCGCCATCACCGTATGCCACCTCAGAGCCAGAGCTCAATGAGAGGGGTTCCAGCTCCTGTCCATCTACTGAACAGCAGCTGCAGTCGTGTAATGAAGATCTCGCCGGGGAAGATCCGACCGACATATATTCTGGGTTGTCGGAAGAAGATCGGCTGCTGATTCAGAGGGTGCTCTCGACCAATAAGGAAGATCAAACTTCAGAATTGGAGGAGACAATGGCCGATAAACCAGTAGCAGCTGAAAATTACAACGAGCCAGAGGAAAAGTATTCTGAATTATCGGAATCCGATCGTAAACTGATCAAAAATACGTTAACTTCGTTGGACAAAGGACAAGCGAACTCGGCCACTGTCCCACAGCTTCAAAGCCACCTGTATGCTGACAAGGACGAAGGTGGAACGGGAAAAGAGGATGTGATTACGAAAGAAATGAAAGTTCAAGAGTTGTCACAGAATCAAAATAAAGACAATAATGAAGACGCTGAACGTTTGTCAAGTGGTGCAGAAAAGGAGGATCTGATTTCCGCTGAAATGAAAGTCCAGGAGTTGTATCAACATGAAAACGAAATTACAGATGAACGCATAGATGCTGATGTCTTGGTTGACGTCTCGGTTGGAGCAGCGCTATCGGACGAGCACGCAGTGACACCGGATCAGTTAGTCAGTACCACTTCTTCTCCAACTGATGACCTGAAGACCTCCGAGTCCACTGATGGTAACCCAGTAAACAGTCCACATGAAAGTTATGAAGAACCAACTATAGGCCTAGGCCTAGTTTCACTGGAAATTTACGACACAACAGTCTCCAAAGACGAGGAGGCAGATTCCGCAAACCATTCGAGCAGTACTGCGACTGTTTCGCCAGAGAATACGACTGACGAAAAGAACTGTACACCAGTTGGTGCTGATAATCAAAATTACTCGGAACCTATAGTAGTCGTCTCGATGCAGGCTAGTGTCAACGAAGCCACCGAAATAGAAGAGACGGAGACAGCGGGCAGCAAGTTGCCAGACGACGTATTCCACAACAGCAGTGACAACGTTCCTTCGGATGCTGCGCAGACAGACACGTTGTCGAAGAGCCGGCGTCTCATTGTGTCCGATGAAGCGGTGTCCGGAATTTTGCGAGATTACTACACCGCAGACGCAGACGCCGTGGAGGAGAAGAAACCAGACAAGTCGCCGCCAGCGAAACCGCTGATAGCTCAGGCATTGCTGCCCAAAGCTTCAAGACGTTCTTTTGGTGCCTCCGATCGCAGCACGACGGTCGCTGCTGCTGCTGCACCTCACC
>Ga0209780_1002305_pt1 | contig 13460 bp, 8 predicted proteins | sample WorMetexBAHAMAS2_FD_187384 | JGI IMG/M metagenome (GOLD analysis project Ga0209780, IMG submission 187384) | Marine gutless worms symbiont microbial communities from Max Planck institute for Marine Microbiology, Germany - Inanidrilus exumae... | ecosystem: Host-associated > Annelida > Digestive... | reverse complement strand
CAATACATGTACATCACGACATCAGCAGAATAGAGGATACGGTATTCTGTTACTATGCGCACAGTTCAATCATGGACTTGTGAACTCGGCTATGGGGCAGATACCATGTTCCACAGAACGTATTTCTTGTTGTGATTAAAGCTCCTCGGCATAGAGCCTATTGACAGCAATCAATGCAATCCAATGTGGTTTGACGGGCGCAGGAAATCCTCTCTGCCCGCAAGTCAAATTAGGCCTACACTACATATATACAAACGTGCGATTTCAGTACAAAATAGGTAGAAATGCGAGTAATTTGCAAATGGTGTGTATATTTGCACGTGATGCTTCTGCTACAGCGACTGGGCAGGGGTCGACATAGGCGTCGGAACGTGGGGGCCGGGTGGCTCGGGCCCCTACCTTACTTTCTGCAAAGTGGGGGCCTGGCCCCCTCACTTTTGCATCAGTTATTGCGTTTTCATCGTTACAACGGACAATTTCATTCTCAGATACTGATACTTAATATGGCATACGTTAGTACTATACCTGTATTGTATAAAAACGTGCAAGTGAGACACCTCTGCAGAGAGTAGAGACCAATGGAGCTATCGTATAAAGTGGGAGTACAACCCAATTTTTGCCCCAGAAAATAAGCCTCCTCACATATAAATTGTTTCCGACGTCACTGGATTTCAATGCTTGTATTTACTAGTTTCTACACCGTGTTCCAAAAAAAGGAAGACACCAAACTCATGGCCGTAACTCTGTCATTTCTTAACAGATTTTCAAAAATCTTTCACTGACATACTCAGCGGTAAATTTGCAGCACAGTGATAATTAAAGATTCCACCACACCTTAAACGTGTCGCTACACTACCTTGGGAAAGCTAAAAGTCAAATTTACCTCTAATTACGGAGGTAAGCCTTAGAAATCATATCATATTTAACACACAATAAAACGTTTCATGTCACGTAGCTGTGCAGATAGACATACTGATAATGTCACAACAAGTGCTCGTAGTGTCCACCCTTGTTCGCATACAAGCACGAAGATGCAGACGCCATTCATCAACTGCGCTGTCGATGATGCTTTGGTCCATGACATGCCAAACATGAAGCAAACGCGGCTTCAGTTCGTGGATACTGTGCAACCATGGCTGGTAGACTCGCTCCTGGACGACGCCCCATATCTTGTAGTCTATTGGGTTGAGGTCGGGGCTGTTTGGTGGCCATAGATCCGGATCTAAGGCTTACCTCCATAATTAGAGGTAAATTTGAACTTTTAAATTTCCCAAGGTAGTGTAGCGAAACCTTTAAGGTGTGGTGGGATCTTTAATTATCACTGTGCTGCAAATTTACCGCTGAGTATGTTAGTGAAAAAATTTTGAAAATCTGTTAAGAAATGACAGAGTTACGGCCATGAGTTTGGTGTCTCCCTTTTTTTGGAACACGGTGTAGATTTATTCCCATTCCCAACACAATCTGAATTTATATTCACTGTGATTTCGTTCTCAGTAAAATGACGAACATAATGCGATCGTATTTTTGACTCAGTGTTATTTTTGTGATAAGCGATCTCCGTCACATTGTAACGATAAGATGCGATATTATATATTAACGTGCACCAGTAAGGTGGCAGGTAGCCAGCGTAATCTACCTCATGGAACCAGAACTGAATAAAAATAACGAAAAGAACTAAAAACAAATCCTGATACAGCTCAGAAGAAACGGTCCAAACAAGTATACTGTCCTCGTAATGCGTGGACCGAAATGTACGCTGGCCATGTCGCGTGCAACTCCTGGTGAGTTACGCTGAGTATGCGCCACGTATGGTTGGTTGCATGGTACAGCGGTAGAACGTCGGTCTGTGACCGGCGAACTTTGCCTGTCCTACGCTCGACCTGCAGCTGATGGGTAAACCGTCCGCTAGAAGGTCAGCCAACTAGGCCAACTCAGCCTTTCATCTTTTCGAGACCGATAAATGAGTAGTAAGCTGTAATCGGATGTGCGCTACTTCGCTCGGGTGGCGCCATCTGGTGAATGCTTACGGAGTAAAGGCAGGATGGTTCATTCAATTCGTGGATAAACGTGCGGGTAACAGGTAAAACTGTGTGATCCCTCTAATACGTGCCATTCCTGGATAAAGATGATTATATAGCGACGCATTGGAGGTTTGGTGAGATCTAATATCACTGGCAGGCTTACCCATCACGTCTGTGCGTGTGTCTTCCGGATTTCTCAAAAACATGCGGAGCGATTTCCATGCAACTTTTCATCGTTCATAGGGGTCATAGGTAGACGTGAACGAATAAACACATCTGGAAAATTTCGACCCTTAATGTGTAAAAATTTAGAAAACGGTGCAAAATTGCCGACTTCGAAAAAGTCCCCACGGGCGACGCACGCTGGCGTGCGCAATGGCCTGCGGATCGACTTCGCGGGCTCGCCTAAGCGCTGGCCGGTGGTACGACGGCGGCACGGGCCAATCGCGCGCGGGCCTGGGGCGTGGCCCGTAGCATTCGATGCGGGACCGTCTCAAACGCTTTTGTGCTTGTGAGTCCAGTTTAGTGGTCCCACTTCCATGCCAGGTAAACGCTAGTATCCATATAAGGACGTCCGCGCAGAGGGTGAGGGGGTGGGGGCGGTAGATTTTACGTGGACGTCGGCATTCATAGTAGGGCTGCCAGCTTCTGATTTTGTTAATCAGGACGCGTCCGCGTTCGAGGTGGCAATATTAATACATCCTCCAGCATGATTATGTCACACCTTATGATCTATTGGCTGCGCGGCGTGTCCCGTCACTGCTGTATGATTACACGTTTGTATCACATTTCATAGCACTGGCCGCCACCGCCAGGTTTTCATGATGATGGCCGCTAGAAATAAGTCGACAGTAGCTGATGGCTGGATTTGCGCGTTAGTTGATATGAAGCGTTGATTTAGAACAGCGTACAGAGCTATGGACGCCCGCTGGGCGGGAGGGGGGAGGAATTTACGCCAAATGCGGACAAAAGTGCATACAAGCGGAAAGTATAAGAATACATATATTTTGCAGACGTCCGGCCCCTTGCGAATTAATTGATTGTCCGATTGCAAAAGAATTTCGGAAATGGTAACAATCCGGCGAAGTTACAGCAAAAGAAATATTGTCTAGTCGTTTTAACTCGCGTGTAGTAGAGAATAGTCGGCGATTTACACTACTGCTCGAATTTTTAGCGTCGTTTGCGTCGCGCTATGGCGATGCATATGATACTGACGTAATTTACGTGTGCCACGACGGTATAGTGCATGTCGTAAACAGCGACAGTCCATTTGACTGAGTGCGACTGACGTACAACAGTCGTAGCACCGTGCTAATTGGGACACGAACGACAAATGGGACAGCGTCAACCTTCTTGCTCCACTGTGGTTAGTTAGTTACAAACGAACAGATTAACGTGGCATGAGCAAAAGTGCTTCTAGCACGCGGTACACAAATTAGAAATATGGAAACGACTTAGTGAAAAGAAGTGTCTTTAATAATTGTCTTTTGAAGGAAGCCAGGGAAGTAGCTGTAGTGACACTGGTTGGAAGATTGTTCCATGCACAAGCAGCCGTCACACGGAAAGAGCGGTCACCCACGGTTGGAGTCGCGTTCTAGGTATGATCAGCCGCTGTTGAGAGCCGGACCGTAGTCGCCGCAGCGACTTTGTTTCGTCAGTCCACTGAAGATCGCGGAGGAGGTATGGCGGCGCCATGTTGTCACGGCAGCGGAAAACGAGTACGGCCAGTCGAAACTGTATTCTTTCCGGAACTCGCAACCAGTGGAGGTTCCGGAGAAGATGTGTGACGTGGTCGTAACAGAGCAAACGTGCGGCAGCATTGAGCACGGACTGCAGACGGTACACTCGATGCACGGAAGCGCTGATGTCCACGTGGTACAAGCGTCAGTCGTGGTTCTCGACGGTGTGTTGACCCAGTAAAGTCCCATCTCATATTGACGGGAAATACAGGACAACAACTGTTTAAGTTAGATTATCATTTTATTATCTGTTTCCTTTCAACGGTTAGCGAATTCCGTTAACCGTTCCTAAAGTATACTGTGAATTCACAGACGACGAAGAAGAAGCCGAACTAACTCAGCTAAGCTGCAGAGTTCCTGCTTTTATACGCTTTGGAAACAATGGTGAATAGCAAGGTTCACTCTCTCGAGCGAACCCGGAGATGTAGTAGTCTGTGTGCTGTTATAGTGTTGCAGTGGTGGCCCAAGCCTTATCGGGTGGATGGCGTAGCCAAGCTACAGCCATCAGGTGCGTGACACACATGTGACGGTTGTCTGACTGCATGTGTCTGGTCGACTGACTGGTGGCTGTGTCGGCTAATCCCGAGTTTCGATTTGTCGTCAGCGTCGTGGTCACAGTCAAACTCGACGTTGACTTCGCACAGACTTGAGCGTGTTATCACTGGCCCGCCTAATGGGCCAGTATTGTTTTGCTCGTTGGCGTCTGTCGTCTGTCGTCGTCTGAAACGCTGCCGGTGGGCGGGCCGGCCGCCGGGCGCGTCGGTGGTCGGGCGGCCGACACTGCACGGCGGGCCAGTACGGTTACCGTTACGTCCCGTTAGGGCGACACCTTGTTTTGAAACGTGCTCAGTTGCACCCACTATCTACTCGCCTATGTCAACTTTGAAAGGTGCTCCTATGTTTTATAGCGCATTCTTGCTTGATAAGCGCTATCGTTTCGCAATCGCAAATTAACACCGATCTACAAACAACGCACATTTTCACGTATTTAGCCGGTTTCGGCTTGCCATATTCTGCATGTATTTCTCACATTTTCGTGTCTCGCATATTCAGCGTCCCCGTTCTCTGATTGTGTCTGCGGACTGTCCAGCGGTCCATCTTGCTTGCCGCTGCAGTGAGCGCTGTCTCCGTTATTTTGGCGCGCAGGCTTACAAACATAAGTTAGACTTAAGCCGCGTTCTCACTGACCCCGTCGAACGTCGTCGACGGCGGTCGACGGCGGTCGACCACGGTTGACGGCGTCTGTGAGAACGCGGCATAACTTTAGTAGAAACTACTTTGTAAGTTCGTATCTGCCTGGAGCGTGCCATATTGTATTGCCGTGGAAGTTCGTTCGTCTGTCTGTTTGTCACATTTTGCTTTGTGTAACTTAAAACGAAACATTTGTTGCGAGTTATCATTCTACTTTTCTCGTACCAAATATACCTTGGCGAAAACGCGAAGTTCCGGATTCGCTTTTATTTGGTTGCTAAATACAAGTGGCGTATGAAAAATTAGTTATATGTTTTATGATCACGTAGCATTTGTTTCGGAAATGATATGATACGAGGCGTGCACTATATAACGCTGTAACAACAGGTATGTCTGTCATCGTGATACTCGGACGAAATGTAGGCCTACGCTGGCCGTGTCGCGTGCTGCCCTCTGGTGAGTCGCGTTAAATATGCGCCGCGCGCCCTATTAAGGTTGGAAAAAAGTGGCGCAGACAGACAGACGGACGGACGGACGCCAGACCAGTGCATTACACTTATACGGCTAGACGCGGCCAGCGTTGTAACAAATTAAAGCACAAGCATGCGCGCAGTTTGTAACAGTTCCAGTTCATCGTGCCTCGCGTATAGTCTCCCGGGATGTAAAGCGTCCTGATTAATTCGTTAATTTCGGCACTACAGGGTGGGCCAAAAAATGATACCTAATGTAATATATGTACGAGAGGTATTACTTTTTTGGCCCACCCAACCGCGTGACGCTATGCTAGCGCGGTACGTGCTGCGTCGAGTGTCCGTCTGTCTGTCTGTCACCAGCCAGCACTGTACCAAAACGGCTAAACGCACGATCATGCAAACAGCGCCATACGATAGCCTAGGGACTGTTGCCAAAATCTCGGCGAAATTCCAACGGCATCACCCCCTACTGGGATGCCAAATAGAGGTGGGGTAGGTTCAAATTGGCGATTTTTGACCAACATCTCGCTGTATCTCAGAAACGGTGCAAGATAGTGACATAGTTAGTATCGAACACTAATAGGAAATGGTATGTATGCGCTCTATCGAATGGCGCTATTTTCAATGACCTTGAGTGATCCTAACTACCCCAAACCATCCTATTTTCGATATTTTGCATCGCCTTTCATATCTTTGTAGTGGGCAGAGTTAGAGACTTAAATTTGGTAGGTAGATTGACGGTAGATCAGGGTGGCAAACCATCCCTGAAAGGGGCGTGGTCAGGTCACGTGAACCATTTTGGTAGGCACCAACCATAATCTCCGGAACGGCTGAAGCAATTAATCGTCAAATTTTGTGCATGCAGATATAGACTTATCAAATCCTAGCCTATAGTGATAAATAACCCCTAAAATGGGCGTTCTCAGAGTCACGTGACCCGTTTTTTCAAATTCACTCCAATCATATATTTGTAATTCGTGAAGCTAGGCAGTTCAAATTTGTGTACTGATTGATACAGAGGAGTTCGAATGCATGCGTGATTTATCCTAAAAGGGATGTGCTTAGAGTCACGTGACCTCTTTACATGTTGGGAAATAAGTGATAATATATCGTTAGCAGTGCAAAATAGCGAAATAGTTGCTATAGGGAAGTCTAATAGGAATCGTTTGTGGCCTATCGAATGGCAGCATTGCCAATGCCCTTGAATGACCTTGAAGGTCACTTTTGCTGTTTGAAATCTTTATAACTCCCATAGCTTGTGAAACATATATAGCACGAATTTACTAACATAGCGCGTCGCGCGGTCCCTCTGCGGTAGCTGAGCTTTTTGTCTTACTTACTTCCTTACTGTATACTTCCTTAAGAATAGACCCGTTCCGTTTCCAGGCCGGAGATCGTAAGAGGCGACCAAACCTGGCTTTAGTTTTGTGTGTGTTTATTTTGTGTTACAGTAGGCCTATATTTTGTTACGGATGCATGTTTGCTTTTGTCGTGTGAGAGTTAACTTAGTTTACTAAGCCAAGAGATCGGCTGTTTCAGAAATGACCTATTTCGTGTCGTATGTGTGACGCATAGGCCTATAAAAACTTGCGTGAATCAGCCACAGTTAATCACGACAGACAGCAGGCAGTAAGGGTGTCAAAGGTCGGGCGTGGCGGGATCTGGTTCCCGATAGAAGTTATAATGATGATTACGAGCATTCGATCAGTCGTTTGCTGTGACGGTGACGTCAGCTGACAGAACTAGATCAGTTTACGACGACGGACGGACGTCGGAACGAATCGCTGTCCCGTCTGGTCGACTGTTGCACCAGTTCTGTCCGAGCCTGGCCCTATAGGTGACGTGCACCGTGTTGAGCGGGTTGCACTGGGTGACAGCTAAAATGATTGTAAACAACTACAGATGATATCGTCGCCTGCAGCCATCCTCATCTGTCTTCCGTATCTGTTCGCCGTCGTCTGCTGCCGTTGGCCTGGCGCCGTCCGTTTCTGCGTAGTAGTGGCTAACCGAAAATGGCGGTCCCGGTTTCATACCCCACGGAATTTTCACTCGGTAATAAACGTGTGACATTTTCCATGGGGGCTCCGTGGAATTTCATGAGATGTGAAAATTTTGCATGTTTATTTCCCCGTGGAAATTCCGTGGGGTATGAAACAGGGACCTCGCTATTCTGCAGGATCGCCAAGTATTTTTACGTCCGTTTTTATGCGTCGTTCATTAGGCTGCATTTCTACGGAGTAGTGTGGTCGGTCTGTGTGTGTGTGTGTGTGTCTGTCTGTCTGGTCACGTTCGCGAGCCGTGCAAAAATGAATGAACGGATTGAGACGCCGTTTTGGGGACTGACTCATGTGAGCCCATAAGGAACCATGTATCAGATGGAAGTCAAGGTCGGACGAATCCATTCACCGCCGCGAGGGGTGACAAGATTGCGATGCGGCCTTTCGTCAACATTCTTTGACCACTTGTTTTGCGTTAGTTGCTTTTCGTCGTTGTTTTACTGATTTTTACCGCTCAACACCTAGGCACTTACGCAGCGTACAGCGCCATTATATGCTGTCAAGAACACCGGTAGACTACCTGCTAAGCCGAATTCTTTAGAGCGCCTATAAATAAATGAGGGCAAAAGCCCCAATTTTCACCAATTTTCGTGCCACTAAACACGTGAAGCGCCACCGGATTGTGCAACCATACGTGAAAACATATACATCGTGGTCCATAAAAATTTTTCAACTTTTTACTATAGTTTAACTCCCGTATTTCTTAGAGAATTTTACACTTTTTGTATCAGTAAAAACAGAAAAAATGATAATTACTTAATTTCTTGATAACATCATAACTGCGTTATAATAATAATAATAATAATACTCGTGAAGTGAAATGCTGAGTTCTGAATATCAAATTTTAATGAAAACCTATAGCAATTTTCAGCATGCGCTGTTTACGTTTTAGTTTAACATTGTGCGAATTTCACGGTGAAATAAAAGGCTACTTACTTACTTACTTTACGTTTTTCCGTGTAGCGTGTGATTCGCTGGACATTCGAAACTCGGTGTCGGCTCTGAATCGTCTGCACAGCTGTACGGTCATTGAGGGGCATCTGCACGTCGTACTCAACGACCGCGGCCGTGAGCTGGACTTTGCCAACCTGTCGTTCCCACGCCTGCGAGAGATCACCGACTACCTGCTGCTGTACCGCGTGTCCGGTGTCCGCTCCTTGTCAACACTGTTTCCCAACTTGGCGGTCATCCGCGGTCAGTTGCTGCTCTACAACTACGCACTGGTCATCTTCGAGATGCCGGACATGTACGACATTGGTCTGATGAACTTGATGCAGATCACCAGAGGATCAGTGAGGTGCAAAGCTCTTCGTTTGTTAATCCACCACTTTAGTTCAATGTTCTGGAAATACCTTCACTAATTCAGGAATTCGACTCTATGCTGGCTAACCAGCCCTGAGCACCAGAGTGCCCGAAAGTCGAAAACTTAGAACGGTAGTGGTTTTGCCAGCCTGGCATCGAATCCCTTAGTCACTCACTGTCCCCCATTTTACATGGAACTCTGGGCAGAAATGGGTTAAACTAAAGAATATAGTTTGTTTAGTATAAAATACCATCGTCTATTTCAGGAATAGTTTGCACTTTGGCTTGCGTTTTGCTATGTACCTTGTGTACGTTATGTGTTTTATTACGGTGTTACAAACAGTGTTTTTCCTCAGCAGAACAACTTGCAACGTAGAATATTACTGACCCGCCTACACATAGTGTAGTGCCTACACATAGTGTACATATGCTCGCTGGCGTCTGTCGTCGTCTGTCGTCGTCTGCAAAACTCCATGGCGGCGCAACGTAACTCACCAGGGGGCAGCACGCGACGGCGGGCCAGTAGTGTTACGTCCCGTTAGAGCGACACCTTGTTACTCACGATTTGATTAGTATTGTGGAATGCTTCAGATTTAATGTCAGAACGGAACAAGAAGAATGATATGGATCGTAGTAAGTGGAGTAAATTAATTAAATTTTGAATATTTTCTACAAAGATAGGGAGAGAGTGAGTGAACGTTTCTTCTCTGGTACCAGCTTGCCCAGGTTGTCTTGGATAAAGGCCGTTAAATGGATAGTTGTTGTTGATGGTGATGTAGAATTGAGAAAAACCCTCAGCTGTGCTACACCGCCACGGTATCCTGGCGACACGTACTGAGCAGTGGGCTCGATTACCGCCGGATTCAGCAGAATAAGCCCAACTACGAGTGTGTGGACGTCTGTCCGGTCGATGACCAGTGTCCGAGCGCTGCGCTCGATGGAAGCGGTCGTCCTCGCCAACTCTGCTGGAGTGAAAACCACTGTCAGAAAAGTAAGTAACCAGTGTGCTCTGCATGTTGCTTGTTCCAACTGTGATAATTTAAATGAGCCTCTCGATCCCTTTCCCTTTTTGGGTGGCTGCTGAACTAAAAGGCGGCCAGGGTTGAGGTTAATGTATCGCTAACCTTTCTTCACTGGGTATCGATAGCTCTCCACCTTTGATCTTTTGTCTCTGATATAGCAATATTTGTGCTGAAAGGGGGCGTTAAAGTTCAACTAACTAACTAACTGTTCTGACTGTTCACACTGCTCTATTGGTGTTCTTTAACTGTGATTTTATCTTGAATTTTGGGAACTGATACAGTTTGATTTTGTAATTTTATAGCTTACTATTTTAGTTGAGTTTTCTCTTTTTTTCTGTACAACTGTTCCCTTTTCCCTTTCCTTTCCTTTTTATTTCTCATTTATGTATTGTTCTTGTTGTTTGCATTAACACAATATAACATATCCATTTATTGTTTTACTTCTGTTGTGGTAAGTCTGCTGGATATAATTTATTAGTCAACCGGCCCTGCTGCCACTCAGAACACTTCGCTCCACTATATCATACTGTATTGGACTTTCCTGTTAACTTTGTATGTTATTTTAAATTTTGCGATTTTTAGCTTTTGCTCTATCACACTAATAAATCTGAACCTGAGCTATTGATATATTACAAAATCACTTGTTATTAATCATTTACAGACGCACATTACACGCAGCCTGTGTTACTGGCTGCTGCTGTTGAAACAATGAATTTTATCCCCTGTATACTCAGGGTGACATTAATGACGTAATTTCTTCATTCCAATCTATGCCATCTGTTCTGGCCGCCATGATGTAGGGCAAGTAAATGTTAACACTTAATTAGTGCTAGTTTGATGTCGTTCATCTCGCACTAGCACTAAACTTTTCTAAAACTTACTGATACATTTGTATTTAAATAACGTGACAAATCTTCGCCAGTTAACTTTGCACAGTACGGCATCATTTCCTACAACATGGAGATCGTGTCGTAACAATAGATTGCCGTTACGTCACTTCACCCTATGCATACGTTGGCCATAGCTGTACTGTAGTGAAATATTGTTTATTGGCAGTTTGTCCGGATTCATGCGGTGATCGTTCGTGCTACAGCGACAGTCAAGGCAATGTCCGCTGCTGTCATCCGGAATGTCTCGGAGGATGCACAGGTCCCACACGTAGCAGCTGCTTCGTCTGTCGTCACGTGGTCCATGAAGGACACTGCCTGACGTCATGTCCGTCGGACCTGTACAAAGTAAGTAAAATATACGTTGATTTATATAGCGCATCGTCCTCATGTGGGCCCAAGAAAGCATGCATTAGACGGGGATCAGGTTGGACGAATCCATTCGCGACTCGAGGGGTGACAAGACACACTTGAAGACAGCGATGCGGCCTGTCGTGAGAATTCTTTGATCCCGTTGTTATTATCGTTGCAGTTCCGAGATCGTCGATGCATATCGAAAGCGGAGTGTTTGTCGATGACGTCAGTGTCTGACGTGGCCGGTGGTAAATCGAGGCTGCAGCGGCAGGCGTGGAAAGTCCGTGACGACGGAGTCTGCGATGTGCGCTGTCCGCCCGGCAACTACACCGAGTCCTTGACCGACCCTCACGTCTGCGTCAAGTGCGTCGGCTCGTGTCCTAAAGGTCTGAACCGCGTTCGCAGTGTCATTCGACCAATGATTGTATCTGTGGCACTAAGTGACGTATGCTTCCATTTTCAAAAGCTATCTCCTTCGCCATTTACAATGGGGGCTGGCAACTGACCACGGATTCTTAAACTAGGGCACAATATCTAAATTTTTGGGCCGGATTTGTGAGATTTGTCCTAGTTTTTGTGTCACGTGACTTCGAACTGGGCAGAAACGTCAATTGTGAAGAGTCGATTGTCTGTGCCACACGGGGCTAATTTATATACAGTGGTTGTCTCTAGTAATTCACAACAATTTTTTCAGCCCTTTAACAGTGTCGGTCGGGTGATAAAAAGGGCATATAACGTCACCTTTCAGCACAAAAAGAGGCTATATCAGGGACAAGGTCTTTGGTGAAGATTTAATTCTGGCAGATTAAGGATGGCCGACGATAGGGTAACCTCCCGACCCATAAAAGAAACTTTTGTGGACAATTTTTTGTACTACTATGATATTGGTAGTGAAATGATATGCCAATTTAAGCTAGCATGACGTTGGTTACAAACTATAATAATCTGCTGAATGTGTTCAGCCGTTACTAACTGTTATGTATCTGCAGAGATTTTCTGCTGAAATAACTGAAAAAAGACAAAAGCCGACAATGAACTGGCTAACACAGGTTTACCTTGAGGATGGACATTAAAGTGATGGATGTGGTGGTGGTGTCTGTGATAATTGAGCATGCAGGCAGAGTACAAGTAAGCAGGCTGAGAGGAATGAAGATTACGGAAAGTCATGTTGGCTATTTTGAAATTAACGCGGTATGCAATAGGAAGCCAGCGGAGCTGTTTTTGCGAAGTGTGTGTGAACTGGACAGAAAGGAATTTGTGACGACGCGTGCAAAGGGGTTTTGTACTTTCTGTAGCACTGCGATGTTTTTTTTTCTGAGTGGTGCCGTATAAAAGAGTAATGTAATGCGTAAACGAAATACTGTGATTGATTGCAACGTTGATTGTCAGTGTGCCCAGGTCGCTACATCGTGAGCGTGTCCGACGCACATGAGTTGGCGGATTGTGTCATCATCAATGGAGACCTAGCCATACAGCTGTCCGGAAGCAGTAAGCTGCTGTTGCTGAAGACATTCTTATTCCGTTTATTAAACGGACTGATCGCTTGCCATACTGCTGAGTAAAGTACAGTAAAGTAAACGTCGATTTGTATAGTGCATTGTCGTAAACCACCTCTAATGCGCTCAGGAATGGCACGTGTTAGAGGGATCACACAGCTTTAGCTGCCACCCACACGTTTATCTCTACGAATGGAATGAACCGTCCTGCCTTTACTCCGTAAGCATTCACCAGATTGCACCACGTGACCGAGGTAGCACACATCCGATTACAGCTCACTACTCATTTGTCGACCTCGAAAGGATGAAAGGCTGAGTTGGCCTAGTTGGCTGACCTGTAGCGGGCGGTTTACCCACATAATTGGTCACCCGTTAGCTGCAGGTCGAGCGTGGGACCGGGAAAGTTCGCCGGTCAAAGACCAACGTTCTAACAACTGTGCAACGCAACCAGCAATAGTCATAGTGTAGTGATGAAAATGCGCCGTACAAATGTCACGTGTTAGTCTTAGCTGAACCTGTTGTTGACTGATGTTGCTAGCAGGGTTGTTGGAATCCCAGCTGCACGCATCTCTAGGTGCTATTGAGGAGATCACAGGGACGTTGACGGTGATGAACTCCTATGCATTGACGAGTCTTCACTTCCTCAGCAAACTGCGACGAATCAAAGGCACAAATCGTCAGTCTAACGACGCGGGGTAGATATTCTTCTTGCTAACAAAAAGTTTCGAAATGGAGACAGCGACTGAGGGATTCGATGCCGCGCTGGATAACCGGCCCGTTTTTAGTTTTTGACTTTCGGGCACTCTGGCGCTCAGGGTTGAACACCCCAACGTATGTGTTTGGAACGACCATCATGGTTTGATTGTTACTGCTCCAGGGGCGGATCTAGCATTTTACAAGGGCGGGTGTCCAATACAT
>Ga0209780_1002304_pt1 | contig 13464 bp, 5 predicted proteins | sample WorMetexBAHAMAS2_FD_187384 | JGI IMG/M metagenome (GOLD analysis project Ga0209780, IMG submission 187384) | Marine gutless worms symbiont microbial communities from Max Planck institute for Marine Microbiology, Germany - Inanidrilus exumae... | ecosystem: Host-associated > Annelida > Digestive... | reverse complement strand
CCGCAGAACATCATCGCCCTTTGGCTGGTACTCATTTTACCGTCCCACGGAGGGTAGAAGGCTGAGTCGACCTGGGTGGTTGGTTACATACCGAAATAAAGTGCCGCCCGGGAGTCGAACCCGGACGATCACCCATCGCAGTACTAACCGGGCTCAGCGTAGGTTAACTTCGTTGATGTAGACCGACGACGCTACCACTACGCCACGCCACAGAGAACCGTCATTGCTGTCTGTCTTATTATTATGACAGAAAATAAGTAGACGTTAAATACTGACATTTTCCAATGGGTACTGGGTAGGCCTACAATCCCCACATAAAATATTGCGACCACGTTCCCCTCATCCACCGTAGTTGACGCATCTTCAGTCCTCGAAACACGTCAGGAAAGGTGACGCAAGATTTAGAACATGAGACGGTTTGGGATCGTAAAGGGTCACTTATGGTCAGTAGAAATGGAACCATTCGATAGATCACATACGATTCAACATTAGCCTTCTATACAATAACTAGGTCCCTATCTGAATTGTATTGTGTCTGAGATATAGCGAGACATTGGTCGAAAACCACTGACTTGATTGCGTAACGAACGGTTCAGTCGCTTTAAAACGAAACCGGTGCGCGACAGACAGACGAACGGACAGACAGACAGAATTGCTATAGCAATATCGTGCTCTGCACTGTTGTGGTATGCCAACGCGCGATAAAAATGACACCAGAAGGTGCTTTTTCACTTAACTATCACCGCCTTAGAAAAAATTAAAGATTTTTCTCGATTGTGTGTTGGCCAATGGCCACTAGCTACTAATGAGTGTAGCGGCAGTAGCTACATTGCCTGTCGTCCGTTGCACTGATACGGAATATAATGGCAAACGTGAGGCGAGACTAAAGCCTGCAGATTGGTATAGCGTTATTATGCTACTCAACTCTAAAACGCTCAGGTGAGGCACGAGTTAACAAGATATCACGCAGTTTCACCTGCTACTCACATTTTTAATCCGTACGTAGAATGAACCACACCTGTCTTATCTACTTACTAGATACAGAGCATCATCATCGTACTGACTTCGCATCCCACGGCCGGTTCACATAATCACATGGCTGCCACACAACAAAACTGAACTGACAGTGACAATTCGCAGTTTTCAGAACGGACGTGATGTGTCGTCCGACTGGCCCGCCTAAAGCTCAAACTCCACCTATTCGATTTGTTGTGGATTTGTTGTACAACAAGCTGTACAACAAGTCCACAACAAATCCACGACAGTAATGTGTTGCTAGCTGGTGTCTGTAGGCGTCGTCTGTCGGGTCTGTAACACTGCACGGCGGGCCAGTGCGGTTACGTCCCGCTAGGGCGACACTTTGTTTGTTTACATGTATTTCTTGTATTCTTTTATTTCAGTTCATCGTAAATTTAAATTTCGTTTGTTGTAAAGCGGCGTCTACATACGAACAGCATTCGTTGTAATGCTACGCGTTAGTGATTCGTGAATTGTAATCAGTTGTTACCTGCACAGAGTCGTCATTTTCTCCCGGTGGTTTTCAAGACGGGTCAGCCTCCGCAGCTTCTCCAGTTGCCTGTAATAGTGTTCAGTGCACGCTCGACATCTGTTGGCAACCGGTCCAGATAGCAGACACTCTCTGTTCTCGAGGTATTCTACAATCAATCAACAATAAAGAGACCACAATAAGGTAGGGGCGAGAACATAGAGGACGTGGGGATAAGCCCCCAAATGCCATAGATAGCCCCCAAACGTGAATGATCATGCTCCAAAACATGACCCAATAAATTCCTTTTACCGTCCAACATGTGTGTTTGCATTAGCGGCATAGGTATATAACAAGTAAGCAGTAATGGACGAAATATCTGAAAGAGCCAAAAAGTCAAATTGTCCAATCCAACTTGCATATCGCTCACTTAGCTTTTAAAACTGCTTTCAGCTTCAGGGGGCTTCGCCTTCCTGCCTTACTGACCAAGGGCTTTGCCGTGGACACCACTGGGGGCATAGCCCACACACCCCCACTACGGGTTCACGCTACGGCGCTCGCCATCACTTGGGGCTATAGTCCCCCGAACAGCATATTCTCGCCTCGCCCCTTCAATAAGGAAGTGACATATATAGATCGTAAAGAAGTTGAGGCAGTTTCGCAACGTGTCGAAACGGCTAAACCAGGATAACTGTTACTTCTCCATATGCGTGTAGCTTACGTTCTTAGCGAACGTGAACACACATTCACGTTCGCTATATGCTATCGCCCTCCCCTTTCTCTGTCGTCTGTCGTCTGTAAACTTCGGTCGCCCTACTCAGCGGGTTAAAATTTTCGGCAATATTTCTATGCCGTTTGGTACCTTGGCCATCTGTTGACATTCACTACAAAGTTTACGGAGATCGTCCCAGGGAACCCCTCCGTCGGGGGAGGGTTAAACGCAAGAGGGGTAGCCAAATATAGCGATTTGGGAGCTTTCAAATGCCGTTTCTTAGAAACGGTGCAGGATAGGAGGTGATTTAGCATTAATCACTAATAGGAAGTCGTATATGAGCTTTCAATTGGTACCGTACCAAAATCGGTGACCTTGAATGACCTTGAACAGCGAAATGGACCCTTATTTTGCGTTATTTTACCGAATTTGGTAGTTTCCGGGCGCATTGCGTAAAAGTGGTTGACAGAGCCATAACTATGGACAATTTACGATTACTATGTCTAGTAGTATTGAAGAGGCGGGCAAAGAGGCTCCACGCCTGCGCTCGTATTTTTCGTCTACGTCTACGTCTAGTAAACGTCTGCAGAGGGACCGCGCTACGCGGACGCCCACGGTATAAATATTCTATAACTGCAAGGTGGAAATTTTGTAGCAGATACACTGTACATAAATTCAAGACTTAATGCACAATACTTGCGTAGTGAGTTCATGCTATATATTGCATGCGTGTTTCATGTTTTCTCTGTGCTGCATCGTGCGCTCTAAATACTGACAATTTGACAAATCAACTTGAAGAATGTATACGTCAGCGAATCAAGATGGCAATGTTTCTTGTTCGTATAAAATTCCGTGAAGGATTCTGTGTTGACATGAAAAACATAAGATTCAAATGTGAAGCCTCGTTTACATCGTAGGAAATCAACTGGAGTTACTAGGTCCGTGTATCTACCGTTATTTTTAATTTTCACTCACAATGGAAAATTTTAAAAATAGGATATAAATATCCACTTTCCAGTGTTAAAATTACCAATACCCCTGGAAGGGCCGGGCCCCCAATACAGTTAGCGGCCCGAAATAAATGTTAAAATTGAACTTTTGGGGGCGCAAATAAATTATGTAAAACGGGCAGCCAAACTTTAAAAGACAGCAATCAGAAATCAGGATGCTTAAGGCTCAGTGTTTTGGGGTCTAAAATTGCCAACTTTTGCCTGTTTTGGCACCCGGCCTAGTCCCCTCCCCAGAGGACACTCCTTCCCACACTGTATCCCCGTTGAACGTTTTTAGTTTGACATGTTCATTCATATCACGTCACTGAAAGAATTTTTCACTGGAAAACATAGGCAGTCGCATCGACATGCAGACCCACGTCGGCTGCAGCAGCACACGTCACTAGCAAGCAAGTTACTATTTGATAATAAAACAGCATGAAACTGTTCCTACTGTTCAGTCTGTTTATCGCTGTCACGGTCAGAATACTCTTAAAATTATTGTGTAGTTCGAGTTAAATAACACATAAGACAAACATCTTAAAATTTTCTAATTTTTCTTTAAAATCACGCTAAAATCAGCATCACACAATGTAACAAAAGGAATGCGACCCCATGAACATTTTTGTAATTCCAACACTGCCACTTTCCATTTTTCATCAACAAAGGGAGAAAACGAAAAATGAACTTGCGTCAAGGGAGTAGTGTCGCCATCTAGCAGACTGACGGACAGACGCACGATCACAGCATATTGCGCTATACTGCGCTAGCACAGAGTCGCGCGGTAAAAACAGTTAACATACGACATTTAACAACTGCTGAAACATGCGCTAAACGGAAAATCATTCAAAAGCGACGACGAAGTAGTGATAAATGTCGGTGATTATAATTATTTACGTACAACACCAGTTGTTATGAGCTGCGTCGGCGAGCCAGAAATATGCTCAAATGGTGATCAACGTATGAATAATTTAATCTATCATAACAGCAAATCACCGCATTCGAACAACAGCGTCGCAAGAAACAACTCAACGCAAACACGCAGCTCTATAGCTGCAGACGCAGGCACCCGCAGGCACAGTTACACACTGGGGATACTAGTCAATACCAACATTGTGACAAGTTTGAATTTGAAAATTAAAACACACACACACATCTTTATTTCGTCATCAAGACAGCAGTACAACATAGAAAGTAATAAGATACTAAAGCAAAACCAAAGATAATAATAAAAATGATGATCGGCCTATTTACAGTTAGTTAAATGACATGGTTATTTGGCACAACAAATTGTCCAGATGTTCATAACCATCAAAAAACTTCTGCCTTCGCTTCATCAACATCGTATTAACGGATGTTCATATTTCATTTTCTGTTTGAAAAGAAAACCAAAATAACGATAGATACACGGACCCCAATTCAGTTCAGTTCAGTTCAGTTGGCACGGTGTGAAGGATGCTTTATATTTCACACACACACACATGTGTGAAAGCTGAACGACGTTTCTTATTCTAAAACGCGTATTTATCAGTTTCACGTTTAATAAATTTTCAGAATTTTTCTTTGGCATGACTCCACGGTTCGCGTTAAATACATCAGTGAATACAGTGATGTGTGTTCAGAGCCGACAAAGCAGTCGTAAACTTACCGTGTTTGCCGGTATCGCAGATGAAATTGATTGCAAGCTCAATTCCGCGTTCATGGCTGTTGAACGGCTGACAGAGCTGGTCACTATGAGCGCCAGCGATGACGCACCTCCTTGCTTCGTCGATTACACTAAAATGAACAAATACAACTCAGTCACTTCGTACGACAGTATACAGGTACATTACTGGTGCGTGGCACAGCGGTAGAACGTCGGTCTTTGGTTGGCGAACTTTCCCTATACGATACGATACGATACGGTAGATTAACGACCGATCAAAAGCTGACGAGATGGCCAGCTTAATCTAGCGCACGGCCCAGAAACGAAAAAATAAGAAAAAAATAAAATTTAAAACCGAGTAGCTCAGAAAAAAAACGATCCAGGCAAAGATCCGTAAATGCAATCCTGCGCTCGACCTTTTATCCCTTCGGGGTCAATAGATGAGTAGTAAGCTGCAATTGGATGTCTGCTACCTCAGTTAGGGGTGACGCCATCTGGTGAATGCTTACGGAGGAAAGGCAGGCATGGTGTAATTTGCTAGTAAAACTGTGTGATCCATGTCTGAGCGCTTTGAGACTATGCATGGCCCTATATAAACATTCTTCCTTTCCTTTTATTTTCATTACATCTCAACGGGCAGCAACTGCATGCCCCTTATATAGGAACATAACCAAGAAACCCATTAAACACTTTATTATTATGATCAACATACCGGCATTGTCGGTCGAGTACTGTGCGTGTAAGGTTGGGTAGAAGCGCGCCGAATTCGGCGCTGAACTGTGGGTCAATGGTTGAATAGCATGCGAGCATGCGTTGTCGACTGCACGGCGGTGTGTTGTCTGTGGAGCGGGATGGGCTGACTTCGACCCTCGGCGTCGTAGACATCGAGGCGTCCACCAGAAACTTGACCGCGATCACTGCTCGCAATCAACGAGCATCGCTCTTAACGTTGACCTTTGACCTTTCAACGTGGACGTTCTCGTTGGGACGGACAGCTGCCGGACCAGAATTGACGACATTCCGGCACCGTGCGAACATTAGTGCGGGTTGACTGAAAGTTAGTTAGTTGGGAGTTTAACGTCCCTTTTCAGCACAAACATGGCTAGGCCTATATCGGAGACGAAATGTCAGGGGTGGACAGCTATCACTACCCAGTGAAGGATGGCCAGTGATATATTAACCTCAACCCTGGCCGCCTTTTTGTTTAGCAGCCACCCAAAAAGGAAAGGGATCAAAAGTCTCATTTAAATTATTACGCTAGCGCCTACAACAGGAGAAGACAACTATCACACCGCGAAACAAAATAAATCAAATACGACAAAACAAGTATGCATCCCTAAAAACCTACGACATCCGGCCTGGAAACAGAGTGGGTCTATTTTGGTAGAAAGGGAAGGGATGGAAAAACAAGAAATAGATGAAGCCAGTAAGAAAAGAAAAAGGAGAAGTATAACAGATACTAGATAGAAGGTGGGGAAGTGGGGAAATAAAGGGAGAAGGGGAATTGCCCCGGGGCCCATATGGGGCAGGGTTGACAGAAAACATGAAGAACACTGGAGGACCAAAACGTTGTTATTGTCTAATCCTATATTTCAGCATTACCGCTATGACGCGTGCTGACCTGAACGTAACTCAGCATGCCATATCGTTCTTAATTTATAACGCATAATGACATCTTCACTCTTCCCGGTGCTTCTTCAAGTTTGACGTTGGTTGATCATAGCAAGTAGGGATGACAAACCACCCCTGAAATAGGCGTGGTCAGGGTCACGTGACCCATATATACCGCGCGACGCTATGCTAACGCGGTATATGCTGTCATCGTGGGTCTGTCTATCCGTCCGTCCGTCCGTCCGTCTGTCACACACTGGTATTGTATCAGAGCGCCTAAACGTAAGATCACGCAAACATCGCCGTACGATAGCCCAGGGACTCTAGTTTTATGAGGCAAAAAAATCTCGGAGAGGGTAGGTTAAAATGTCGATTTTCGACCAATATCTTGCTATATCTCAGAAACGGTGCAAGATAGGGACGTAGCTACTATGGAACGCTAATAGAAAGTCGTATGTGCTCCATCGACTGGTGTTGTTGCCAGTGACCTTGACTACCCAAACCCACCTCATTTTGACATTTTGTATCGCCTTTCGTATATTGGTGAAGTTAGAGACTTCATATTAGGTAGCAGGTTGACGGTAGCAAGTGCTACTGTCAGCCCACAGTTGGCAAACCATCAAATCAAGTCAAATCAAATTTATTCGCCATAAGTGAAGTACAGAATATAACAGTTCATTAATTCACATTGCATTTGGCTGGACAGACAGGCGATAACTTCGCACTTATGTCTTCCCGTAATAACAAAACCTAAAAGAAAAATAAAACAAAATTTAATAATATTTATACTAGATAAACAACAACATCAGACAGAATGCTTAGCAAGCCGCTAGAATCCTCGGCATCATACAGGAAGCAAAGTAAAGCCCTGTCCACACCAGCAACGATGTCGAAGCAACGTTCGACTTTGTAGCATGCAACAATGTTGCTTCGACATTGTTTTTGGTGTGGACAGGGTTTAAGGTGTTTTGACAGGTCCGTCCGAAGAATAGATCGTTTAAATGTGGGTAGTGACTAGAAGTTTGTAGACTGCGGTGGACTGTTCACGCTTTTATTACGCGATGGGAAAATGGACTACGGTACAGTGTGACATAAATAATTTATAAAGTGTAAAATACTACAATTTATACACACTATTAACGGCGACGGATGGTAAACCGCAAAAAAAAATCAAAAAAGGCAATGTTAACCACACTAACGTTGCCTGAAATCCTGAATGTCAATGTTAGAGTAATTAACATTGCCTTCTTATGATTATTGCGGTTTTCGTTCGGTCGGCGTCAACAGTGTGTATAAACTGCATTTTTTAGATTTTAAAAATATAAGTTTTTAACATTTATATTTGCTGTTTTATTGCCAGTTTTGAGTCGGTATATTCGTCTAATAACGATTCGCTGTTTGACATTTTTCTGGCTTCGCTGATCGTTGCACCACCATAAGTCACTGACCTATAGGATTAAGACTAAAGTAGCGTTCTCACTGGATCGCCGTCGACGGCGATACACCGCCGCAGTGAGAAAGCTACTTAAGATTAAGATGAACACATGAGATTTGTATAGCGCCTGTTTGTGAGTATACTCACTTCCAAAGCGCTCAGGATGGCACGTATTAATGAGAGATAAATGTAAAAAAACTGCAGTTTATACACATTGTTAATGGCGACGGGTCAAAAACCGCAAAAATCATAAAAAGGCAATGTTAACCACACTAATATAGCCTGAATGTCAATGTTAAATGTGGTTAACATTGTCATTTTATGATTTCGATCCGTCGCCGTTAACAGTGTGTATAAACTGCAGTTTTTTACATTTATATTTGCTGTTTTATTACCAGTTTTGAGTAAGCTATTAATAATGTCCATTAATACTACATTTTCGATTTTTCAAGATGGCGGCCCTGCGTCATCATGGATTTTTAAAAGTTCGAAATTTCAACTGCTGGTCTGGTCGGAGGGGCAATATGCGTCATCATGCCAAATGCTGTGCCGATCGGTCAAACCGTTGCCGAGATATCGTAATTTTAATTTTTTTTAGGATGTCGGCCGCCGCCATCTTGGATATCTTTAAATTTCACACGGTTTATACCTGCCACCCATACACTTATCCACGAATGGAATAAGCCATCCTGCCTTTACTCCCCTGGCGCAGCGCATCACCGCACTTTAGCCTAGTAGTAATCTTTATTCACCGAATATCACACGGTAGTAAAATAGAGAAAAACACAGCAAAGAGATACGTACACAAGAAAAAATGTATGGAAAACATGCGAGGACCACTTCGGCTGGTCGTCGCGACATCGTATGACTTGTAAATGTACAGTGTTGCAGTAATGCAACCATTGTTTTGAGTTTGCAAGTTTGTGACGCCGGATAAGATCAGAAATGCACGGTAGGTGTCACTATAAGTTTGTAAAACACGCAAATGTGTGACTGTGCAACACAAAATCCTATTCACGGACGCAAGCGGTCACAGTGTAAAACTGGAAGGGCCCAGTAGAGAGCATACCTCCCCACCGACTTTGACCTTTGAAGTGGACCGCCCAAAATTTAATCACCTCGTTCCCTGTGGCCAAGGGTATGACAGACGAAGTTTGGTGACAATCGGACTTGAATTGGCGCCAGTAAGTTGTTCACAGACATATATATTTACCTACATACCGACGCAGGCGAAAACATAACCTCCCATCATCTTCGGCGGGGAATGGTTGGTTGATTGGAGTTTAACGGCGCTTTCAACACAGTGTAGGTGGGGGAAATAGGCTAAGTAAAATTCATATTGAAATTCAGTCGTTGAAACTGAATTTATAACGAGTGAAAGCTACGCTGTTCGACCCGAATGAAGCTACTATTACACTGCTGCTGATGGTCACGGAACTTACCTGAGACTGTCAAGATGTATGAAATGATGCGCCGATCCATTCCTCTGCTGCTGTATCTCAACACCTGCACCGTCTATGCACAGTCGAGACGACCTTATCAATTGTTGATACAGGCTTTTTCCTCCCTGTGACCGGCTCTTTGTTCAACTCTCTTCGTCCTGTTGATAAAACGTGGAACTTCCGTGACTTTGAATCAAGTGTCTACTGACAGCGCTGCGCTCAGCTTCATTATATAGACCTATCGTTTGATTAACGGCCGGCATCGTACGTAGCGCGCGCACCGCTCTGATGGTGCCGCTGCTGTTGCTACTGCAGCTGCGGGCAATTTTCGTCGTCAGGCAAACGCTTACCTGCAGTAATTTTATCCCTCACATGGCGCCTCGTCTAATCCGCCCACGAATGGTTTCTCTGACACATTTTTAACTCTTTAGCGACATACTTTTAAGGACCTACACTTCACGTTTTTTTCTTGCAATGTTCTCAATGACCTATTTAGAATTTTTGAAATGGGGCCACCACCTATCGCTGTAAAAATTCAAATGCCGTCATGGTTTACTGATGTCTGTCCAATGAATGCCACTTTCGTTAATCAATTTGTCAGTTTTCCGAACTTTCCAAAGTACGGCCCATGCGCAAAATCCCCTCCCCTAAATACATCGAAGGCAGGATCTTAGCCCAAGAACAAAAGCCGCCCGGACATAAGCGCCTCGGACAAAGACCCCCTGGACTAAAGCCCCCTAATAATGACGTCGTAAGTAAGTAAATATACACCACAAATGTTCATTAACGTGACATAAGTAAGTTACTTCAAGGTCACGGTCTACACTAGTTACGTGATCTTTGGAAAAATTCAGTCTTCATAGGATGCTTAAAGAGCACAGTATGTCATAGTTATTAGTTGCTGGCTAGCAAAAATACTAACAATAGTTCTTAAAACACTCGACAAAAAAGGGAAAAAACACTGTCACATATGTCTGATCTACGTAACGTCTTACAAACGGCAGACATTTGATTATCAATGCATAATAAAACATTAGTGATAAAAATTAATCCAAAATGCCTACACCAACAAGCCATCCTTTTGCTTAGTTCACATGACAATTATTTTACTAAGTCAACGCTAATTGCGTGACACATGAAGTTGTTTGCGTGACTTTCTACTCGTCCATACCGCGGTACATTCTGTGATGATGACTTCGCGCTCTGTGGTCACAAAACAAGGCGTGTTTGTAATGTATGGCGACAAAACTCGTGCGATAAGTTTTATAATAATAATAATAATAATAATAATAATAATATACACATTTGTATAGCGCCATATGGTCGTAACTTCAGAGGCGCATAAGGTACACAAGGTAGTGTAGACACATTAGTTAGGTGAGGTGGACAACTAAGCTGTCATGTGATGTCAAATTATGTTAGTGCGCGCGCGAATGTGCATTACTACAAACCGTTGGCAAAGGTCTGCACTCCTTGAGTACTTTCTGATTTTCTACGTTTTATTACCTTCCTTCTTCATCTTCGTTGTCTTCATCTTTGCAGTCGTTATAGTTGCATCATCATTATACGAACTCGATTTTATTTTTTACCTACAGTGTGTACTTTCGGTTGCTTTTATCAAGTAAACTGCTAGAGGACGGGCAAGCAATTACCAACGCGTATAGTCACGAAACTGCTTTTGATCTGCATGACTTCAGAACTCTTGCTGTGGTTTGTGATGAACGGATAGCGTCATCGACGTCTTCATCGTCATCACAAACCACAGCAAGAGTTCTGACGTCATGCGGATCAAAGTGCTACTTATAAGCATTTCGTGACTACAAAGCCACGCGTTGGTAATTGCTCGCCCGTCCTCTCGCAGTTTACTCGAGATACTAGACAGGGGCCCGATTCACAAAAAAAATCTGAGGAAAAATCCTAAGTTGATCATAAGTTTTTCCTAAGTTTATCTTAAGTTTATCCTAAGTTATAAAGTTAAGATTTTCATTGACTTTTACATGTAATTTATTAAAGCAATCTTATAACTTATAAGATTTTGTTGTGAATCGGGCGTAGCGTCCTAAACAAACTCGCATGTAAAAGCTTAATCATCAATCAGCGGTGTAGGCTACTTGCGCGTGGCCGCCTTTGAAAAGTTCTGAAAATTGTTAACTGAAACATTGATAAATCCACAGTCAAGAGAGTTACGTTGATTGGACCGAGGCGTACACCAGCGAATTAAGATACTTGAATTTTCGAACCTCGACGTTATTTATAAATGCCGCACTGCATGTAACCGGAACTAGACCACCGCGGTAGCTTTCAGCGTTTAAAATGTGAAACCTGCGGAGGAGCTCAGATCGTTGTTATGTGACGAAATCTTAGCAGGTGCGTGAATACATGCAGTCTTATTTCATTCGCGATATGAGAACTCCGTCACAACATTCCGATTTCATTATCCCCGCGAAAGCGAGGGAATATGTTGTCATCGGCGTTGGTTTGTGTGTGTGTGTCTGTGTGTCTGTCTGTGACCACGATAACTAAAAAAATTATAGACGGATTTGCACCATATATTTTTGGAAGGTATCATAGAGGGAAAGGGAAGACCAAGTTTGCGTTTCGTTACGATCGGTAGAGGGATGTGGAAGTAACAGTCAAAAAAACTCCGTAAACCGGCGATTGTCTACAAAATAGCTCCGTCTGGAAATTCTAAACTAGCGGGCCGCAAAACAGTAAGTGTGGCAAGTGTTGCCAAGTGTTGGCGACATTACAGCATTACATTACTATCTCAGAGTAGCCTATACTTTCCATCTAGTTGAACATGTAAACGCTAGACAGGGTAGGGTCGTATCGAATAGCTATTCTCACATAACAGCAAGCTACCGATGTGTCACAGCGAATAATGTTCAGTCGTCCGTTGACGCATGGAATACGAGTTCATTTGATACAGCGAGGACGCTCCTCGTCCTAGAATACTCGGTGTACCAAACGCACGTAAAAGTCCACCTATCAACGCCACTGCACTGTACCGATCGTCATGTTGCTGTACCGTGTGCCAGGTTTAACGGCAGCTGATTCTCGTGTATACGGAGTCGTTCCAGTCGCAATGTGCCTGGATGCTGGCCAGGTTGCAAGGTCGTTAGACTGTTACGTGGCGTCGCATTGCCTTCCCACTAACAGGCCGGGCTTTATTCGAATACCGTCCAGGCGCACGTTGCAGGGATGCGAGATATAAAAATAAAACGACAACCGAGAATTTCTACATAAAAATATAAGTTTCAAATGAAATAAGGTTTATTCGCATGAAGTACACAGTGTAACAGTTTACTAATTCACATTGCATTTGGCTGGACAGATAGGCGGTAACTTCGCACTTATGTCTGCCCATTAAAACTAAACGTAAAAGAAACAAAAAATAACAAATAATAATAATAATAATAGAACCTACTATTCATACTAGATAGCCAAACACATCAGACAATATGCTCATATGTCACTTTTTACGTTTTTAACGTTTTTATTTTCAACATTTTTACGATAAAACGTTAGTATAAGTGTAACTCAAAATAGTATTTAAATGGTATATTGCATCGTTTGCTTGCTTTGCCTTTCAAAGACACATTCAAAATAGATGGGCAATGCAGCGTGGTAAAATTATAATACAGGAAGCACAGACAGTATCGGGAACGGCAAAAGGTAGTCAAACGTGAGGACTAAGGAGGCACGGGGGACCTCGAAAGGCCGAGGCGCGGGGTTGGGGTTTTGGAAAAAAAGAACAGCTAGGGGATCTGGGGTAGCGGTGTAAGCGGCTTGTAATTTCAAGTGTGTTATCGACTATGAAGCACTTCTCAGGATTCGAGGCAGTCACGTACACTGTACATGTGGTAATATCTCGGAACTGTATTATTACAATAACCAATAACCGAACGAAGCCAACGCCGATAAGGTCGCATTGGCGTAACGTGTTTTCACTTGTCACGCAAACACGTGAGTAGACGTTTTCACGGCTTGTACGGTAGTACAAGCTGTTGTAAAAGCCACTAGCCAAAGTAATGGGAAAGGCCAAATTTTGACCCCCCGGGGCTCCGAAACCCCTGAACGGATTTCGATGAAACTTGGAATATATAATCGGGTCGCGGGTATGACCACACATGCAAATCCATGT